>Ga0316205_10004527_pt1 | contig 12092 bp, 10 predicted proteins | sample 3monthpyrite_MG_FD_204941 | JGI IMG/M metagenome (GOLD analysis project Ga0316205, IMG submission 204941) | Microbial mat bacterial communities from mineral coupon in-situ incubated in ocean water Damariscotta River, Maine, United States -... | ecosystem: Environmental > Aquatic > Marine >... | reverse complement strand
TAGATACACTCATCGATTATTTCGGCAGCGATAAACTCTCAGCTCTGTTTGGATTGTCTATCGGGTTACTATTTGGTATTTTTGCTCAGCGAAGTAATTTTTGCTTACGCTCAGCAGCCATTGAATTTTGGCGGGGACAGATTGGAAGTAATTTTATTGTCTGGTTATTGGCTTTCGCAGCAGCGGTATTTGGCACGCAGTTTTTTATTTTTTCTGAGTGGATTGATACTGACAATATTCGTCCTTTAAATTCTGCAGGTTCAATGTCTGGCGCGATCATCGGGGGCTTACTATTTGGCTCCGGAATGATTTTAGCCAGAGGTTGCGCTAGCCGTTTATTAGTTCTTTCTGCATCTGGCAACCTGAGAGCTTTGATAACTGGTATATTTGTCGCTTTAGTTGCAGTAATGACTTTAAATGGTGTTTTATCGCCTGTAAATGAGCAGCTATCAAGTCTGTGGACGGTTGACGAGTATAACCGAGGGTTATCAAGCTGGTTACCTGAATTGGGTGGGGTGATGCTGGGAATTGCCTTATTATCCTTCGGTATCTGGAAGGCATGGAAACAAAAGATAAACTGGCGACTCGCCTCTTTGGCAATACTCACGGGTTTTACCATCGCTCTTGCCTGGTTTTTAAACAGCTGGCATGCAGAAAATGCTTTTGACAATGTAACGGTTAAGAGTGTCAGCTTAACTAGCGCCTATATCAAAACTTTATCTGGATTAACTGAAGCCTCAGGCTTTAATCTAAGTTTCGATATTGGGATTGTTCCCGGTATATTTTTAGGCGCACTTGCTGCGACTTTGTTTAGCCGTGAGTTCAAATGGCAGCATTTTAATGAACAAACAAACGTGGGACGTTACCTTGCCGGGGCAGCAATGATGGGATTCGGAGGCGTTTTGGCGCTTGGCTGCTCGGTTGGTGCGGGGCTATCTAATGGCGGAATCTTGCTAATAAGCGCACTCACCTCTCTAATAAGTATGTGGGTTTCTGCTGGAGCCACTGATTGGTTACTCGATAGACCTAAGCAAAGAGAGTTATCTTCTCTCAAGCCTCAAAGCTCTTATTCATAATCAATGTAATAGTATCCAAACTTATACCCATCCCACCTCAAGATGCAGGGTTCAGCAAGTCTATAAGGCATTAGGTTCAAGGCATGGAATTTTAGGGTTAGCATTCTAACTCAAAATTGCATAACGATGAAGATGATGCCTTATAGTCTTGCCCTGCGGGTGCTCAGCTAAAAAACTTGCACGGCGTTATCACTCTCGAAAAGGGCTAGCCATTCCCATCGAGTGATGCCTGGTTCAAGTTTCCTAGCTGAACACTGAAACCTGCATCTTGAGGTGGGATGGGTATATATTGTTAATAACCATCAAAAACTCCCATTTTAGCTACTAACCACTCGAGTTAGTGGCTAAAAACGTGTCTTAAATCACACTTCTCTCCCAAATCAAGCATTTGACACTTTTCGTCAAACATTTGAAACTTTTCGTCAAACTCTAAAACAGTCCGTAGGGTATATTTTGCCTTTGAGGACACTCTATATCACTTAGAACATTTGTCTTTAAGATAATTTAAACTATTAATTTGGAGGCAATATGGCTGCTAACTTACCTGTCACTATAACCGTCAATAAAGACAAAATCACAATAGACGGCACAACCTATAAACGAAAGTCGGTTACTGGCGTTGACGATGCAGTATTAAAAAGCGGACAAGCAGCGAGAATGCTCATCAATGCGGCTTCTTCCTTGCACAAAGGTTTTTTTAGACACGGAAGCGGGTGGTATACAGGAAAATTTGTTGAGGTTTATGGTGCGAGCTTAGATGGCAGGTCGAAGCTAGTATGCAATGCTCTCTATGACCTTTCTGAAAGAAACGTAGTAGGTTATATAAGACTAAAAAATGATAAAGAGCGCTCAGATACCGACATGAGAACGATAGGCGAATCTTTTTGCTATTTAAAAGATAAAAATATCAAGCAAGCTATCAAGGGCTATTGATAAAAATAGGAGCAAATTTCATAATTCTACACGCTGTAATCCTAATTAATGTTATGGGGATACTTTAACCAAAATTACAACGTGTAGCCTTTTGATTCAAACCCGTCGTCTGAAACCTACACATTTCATTCGACAAAGTTATTAAACAGCAAATCTTTATTATAAATTTAACCGCTTGTATAGTTGATAAACCAAAAGAGAGCTAAGTGCTAATTCCCATAGCACAAAGCTCGCGATTATATTAACAGATTAGATAGAATTCTCAACGCTTAGTCATTACCAAAAAACAAAAAATTGTAAGAATTTTAATCTAACCCTGTAACGCACCACCTTACAAGTTCCGTTGGAGTTATCACTTTTAACGGGACTTACGGATTCTACACGTTGTAATCCAAGTTAAAATTATGGGGATAACTTAACAAATATTGCAACGTGTAGCTTTTTTATTGGAGCTCTTAGTTGTTAGTCGTATTTATTACTATGGCATTGCATTTCCAATGTGTCACTGCCTCCCGTGCTAAAGCCTGCTTCGCAGGTGAGTTTGGTTAAGTAATTATTCTTGCTTAAATAGATTCCATGTTCCGCCTGACCAGGTTTAATCCCATTGGTTCTAAGAAAAAACTGGTACTCTGAAGGTCCGAACTGCAACTCGTTATTTTTACCTTTTTGAGTAACTTTCTCTATTTTATATGATTCCGTTTTAGGAAAATAATAAACTCCTCCTCTGAACCCCCAGTCTTTATCTGAATAGCTTTCTATCGATAAATTTAGACCACTAGTAGGATACAGATCATCTGTATCTGAATACTTCACCTGCGTCCACTCCCGCTCAGGTCCCAAGTCACCCTCATCGCATTTAAACCAATAATTGTTCTTTTTAGCACCGACCAATAAATAATAACCTGACGCGACTTTAGTGATCGTTGCAGTATCTGCGGACGCAATTTTATCCTGTTCAGGGTTAAGTATCTCATTGAAGTAACTTATAGTACGTTTGCCCATGTAACGTGGTGATTCTGGATTTGAAAAGTCGTAGAATAGTATAGCGTCCTTTGCATACTTGCCGTCAGATTCATCGTATCTGTTTAACGTGACTTTCGGAAATTTTTTTCTTCCCGCCCAATTCTGAGCAGCACATACTAATACATTATCCACTATAGACACATCACCAGGGTGATTGTATATACCTTCTAACTCGTTGCCGTTTTCATCTGTTCCATAAGCGCTCAAGTCAAACCTACGCCACCAAACGCCCTCGCCGCCACTGGTTATGATATGCTCATTAGGCGGAGCCATAACAGCGTTTGTTTTGAAAACCAACATCCAGCCAAAATTATCTTGACTATGAGTCGCCACTATATAAGCAGCCCCTTTTGACCAATCCCCAACGCATGCTATTGATTGAATATGCTCAAACTTATGACCATAGGCCTCTTCATAATGAGGTCCACCACTATTTGCGTTTGCCTCACCCGAGTTTTTTAACTTTTCATCTACTCTTGGAATAGTTCCTCTTTTGAAATAAATCGTTCTCTCAGTATAATTAGGTGAAAACCTTTCTGGAAATCGATTGAGTCCGGAAATAATGCTTGAATCCTCTTCCAAATCCCAGCTTGATGATTCCTCGAATTCAATCCGGTCACTGTATTTCTTATCATCATATTGTTTTACTACGCCACCATCACTGGTACTAAAGCTACTAATAGCTAAATATAAACCACTTCGCTTGTTCTGGATTTTTCCATTATTTATTTTCCATTGGGTTGATTCATTCCATTCTTCGTGACGGCGGTATCTGAACTCCTTGGCAAGCCATTGCCGAGCCGTCGCTCCATTGCTGTCAGAGAAATCATCTATTCCCAGCGCACAACCTCCCAGAGAGTTCACTATACGGAAAAAACCGTTTTCGAGAGGTATCAACTCCCAAGTTGTAGAGCGATAAAATTCCGCCTTCCTATCTTGATGTTCGTCCTTATCCCATTGTCTTGCAGTACCACCGCTGTTCGGGGAGAAATCATCTATCCCCATAAATAAATTACTTCGTTTGTTTTTTATCTTGTAATGAACGTTATTTTTGATTGGCATATTCGATTCCTTATACAAAAAATAATGTGTTGTTATGTTTTTAGCGTAGCTTTACATTCCAGCTAACTTTAGATTTAACGTTATGCGATTTCTTTCTTACTTTAGAATTAACATGATAATCTCTCCCTTTTCATGTTCTATTAACTAAAGAAGCGCAAAACAAAAGAAAAAATGTCAAATTATTTTGATTTTTTATTAAATAGCTCAAATCCCCCTCAATCCCTCGACAACTGCTCCTGCGTTGTCCTAATAAGCTACATCCAAGTAGCGATCTTTTTTAAAGGTGGTGGCATTGTGATCCCCCTCTTTAGCAAAGAGGGGCTAGGGGAGATTTTGGTTTTATATTTTAGATCTCACCCTACAAACCCAAACTGGTTTACATTTGTCGCTTGACTATTTAAGCATATTTAATCTTGATTCAACTTGATTAAGTAATGGTGAATTTTGAGGAAGCTGCTTGGATAATTCTTGAAAAGAAAAAAATAATAACTTACTCGCCCTGTTAGTTTTTCCTTGCTCAAATAGAGATTGACCTAACAAAGACACCACTTCTAGGGTAAAAATATGTTGCTCACCATGAGATTCTTTAAACTTTACTAGAATAGTCTCTAATTCTTTGACCGCTTGTGAAAAATCTTTTAATTCGATCAATGTTTTAACCCGCTCCTTTCTTACATGATAGGCTTTAATGTGTTCTTGAGTTGACTGGTTCTTGATTAGGTCCAATGCATCATCGTAATGTAGCTTACTTTTATCATGCTGACCTTCGAGCCTTTCAATTAGAGCCTGAGACAATAGGATTTCCAAACGATTTCTATAGTCGTTAATATTATCAGGCAGTAGTCGAATTTTACGAGAACGAGCGATCAAATCTTTAGCTTGTTCAATTTCCTCTTTTTCGGCTAATAAATAGGATAACGCTGTCAAGTCTCGCGCGACCCTTGTACTAGATTCACCGTAAGTAGCAATTCGCCATTTTAAAGATTCTCTAAATAGTTCCTCTGCTTTACCTAACTTTCCTGTCAGTTGATATAAAAAAGCAAGATTTGAGACTTCAAAACGTTTCGGCAACTTATTTTTTTTTGCAAGAGTAATAGATTCCATAAAAAGGCGTTCTGCTTTATCATAATTTCCGAGGTTTAAATAACGAAGAGCAATATTATTTTTCGCTTCCATAATATTCTTATGTTCCGCACCTACTTGTTGAATATTGATCTCCAACGAACGCAAACTGAGGGTAAGTGCTTTTTTGTATTGACCTATTTCTCGATAAAGTCCCGAAAGACCGTCGGTTGCTTCAGCGTATTGAAGCGACTCTGAACCATAAATTTTACTAGCTTCTAAAATGGCTTGCTGGTAAGTACTTTCAGCCATTTGATAATTTGAATTCCATCTATAACAACGCGCTAAGCCATGCAGGATCACTACTTTTCGTTGAGTGTCTTCAGGAAATAGCATGTCGTCTTTGACCAACTGCATTTGATTGAGTGCTTCGCTAGTTAATAATTGATCTAGCAATAAATTGGCATAATTTAAACGTAGTTCCTGTTTTACGTTGTGAAAGTCTCGGTCGCCTTTTTTTATAAGTGCTAAACCACTAAGGGAAAATTTTTTAGCCTTTTCAAATTTCGATTCATATCTGGCTAGCTTTGCTTCAATCAGATTGACTTTGGCGCGAAATAAAGGCTGCTCTTGTATGTTACTATTCATCAAGCTTTTGAGCATATTTAAAGCACGATGAGCTTCTTCATGATTTCCTCGGTTGATAAATATTTCTGCGAATGACTGGAACAAATTTGCCTGAAATTCCGGTTGAAGGTTTAGTTCTTTTTTTATCCGTGTTAAACCTTTTTGTAGTAGTTTTTCAGTCGTTAGTGAGGGCGTCGCCTCATGACGAGGATCAGTATCGCTTAACAATGAATTTAAGAACTCAACTGTTTGCTTACTCTCTCTAGACGCCTGAACAATTTGATTGTTTTTAGTGTTTAGTTTCCATGCCGTATGAAGAGCCATGATCGCTAAAGTCGCCAGTGACACAGTGAAAAAAGAGTACATTACCACTGCTAAGCGGTGTCTGAAAATAAACTTTTTGCTGCGATAAAAAAAACTATTTGGTCTTGCAGAAATAGGCATTTGATTCTGATATGCGTTAATATCTTGGATAAACAAATCAACCGACTGATAACGGTCTTGTCTATTTTTTTGCATCGCTTTCAAAATAATACTATCTAATTCACCGGTTAATAACCGCTTCATTTTGCTGACGGTTTTTAATGCGGTGGTAACATCGGAATTTGTCTGTTTTTGTTGCTGCGATTTACTTTCAGCAGCTTTCTGATAACTATCAACCACAGCAAAGCTTGGCTTAACGGGATCAGTCTCACAAATTGCTTTAATAATTGAAGCCGGGACTTTTTCGACTCGGTAATAAGGAGTCACGCCAGTTAACAATTGAAATAACAAAATACCAAGTGAATAAACATCACAACTGGTAGTCGTTGGTTGACCGGTTAATTGTTCTGGGCTGGCATAATAAGGGGTCATCGCTCGTTGATCGACCTGGGTTAATTCAGGATTGGCAAATACATCAGGACTAACAATTTTAGCAATCCCAAAATCCAACAATTTCACTTCGCCCGATTCGCTAACTAATATATTTTCTGGTTTAATATCTCGATGCACTACCAAATTCTGGTGCGCATAAGCAATCGCTTGCGCGACTTGAACAAACAAAGCTAAACGCTGATCAATACTTAATTGTTTTTGCTTGCTATATTTTAAAATCGGTTGTCCATCGACATATTCCATCACAATAAAAGGCACACCATATTCGGTGGTACCACCATTGATTAAGTGAGCAATATTGGGATGATTTAAGTTGGCTAAAATTTGTCGTTCATTTTGAAATCTTTCAATAATTTTTTGATTAACCAGGTGAGAGTGAATAAGTTTGATTGCCACTTGTTGATGATACTCATCATCTGCACGTTCGGCTTTAAAAACGGTTCCCATACCGCCTTTGCCAATCACTTCAAGTATTGAATAAGGACCAAGACGTTGACCTATATGACCTTGTTGAAAAGATTTTTCTGACTCAGAGTCGACTACTAAGCTACACGCCACCACATCAGCAATATTGAGCAGATCGCCGTTAGATACGCCGAGTAAACCACTAACTTCATGGCGCAATTCAACATCATCACCGCATTCTTTTTTTAGAAACTCTCGGCGCTGTTTTTTTGGCAGATCAGATGCCTCGGAAAATAATTGCTTTATTTTTTTCCAACGCGAAACTTCCATTAGTCTATCCTATTTACATCAACTATATTTTGAACATCCGTTATACATTTATCGCCATCCGCGCTTTTTTAACCATCCATATATCTAACAGCGTAAAATAATCGAAATAGTGTCAGTATTTTGGAAATATAATGATTTTTTATTGAGTTGCTTGTAAGTGTTTGGTCAACCAAGCTTTTGCCAAGCGGAGTTCTCTAGCCACTGTAGATTCTGAGACTTTCTCGACCAAGGCGATCTCTGTGACTGTCATTCCTGCGAAAAAATGCAGTTCAAAAAGCCGTACGGCATCTTTATCAAATCCTTCAAATTCTTTGAGTACATCATCGATTATTACCAGATCTTCAACACTATCACTAGTGATAATCATTTCACTATCAATCGAAGTGTGATGTAGTCCGCCGCCTCTTTTCTGGCTTTTCTTCTGCCGGGCATGATCCACCAATATTCGCCGCATTAAACGGGCGGATATCGCAAAAAAGTGCGAACGATCTTGCCAACTGACCTTAACATCGACCAAACGGATAAACACTTCATTAACTAGCGCAGTCGCCTGAAGAGTATGTGCGGCAGACTCTCGCCTCATGTAATTGTTAGCTTGCCGCTTAAGCTCACCCATAATCACTTGCTCAATTTCACCAAGCGCGCTTGAATCACCCTCGCACCAATTCGAGAGTTTTTGAGTAAAATTGTCAGTCATAGGTGAGCAATCTTAATTTAAACTAGCGCCTATTTAAGCATTTAGAGTTTGATTAAACAAGCTAATGAGTTGGAGCTTTTCTGAACTAAAAAAAATACTGCCGTTGTATTTAACTTGGCTTTTCACCCAATTCTGTTAAACCAAAATCCGGTCTAGGTAACTTTTCAACAATCGCATACAGATAGATCACTATAAAACACAATGCAGCACTGGACAAAAATAACCAACGACCACCAAAATAATCTAACATCAACCCACCACCCAAGGGTGCTAAAGCAAAACCAAGCGAATAAAAAGACGACGCACCAAAGTATGCTCCACGTAGGTGTTCGGGCGCAATTCTGTCAATGTGTACATTCATGGTAGGAAACAAAATCGCCTCTCCTAAGCTCATAACAATGACTGCCCCAATCCAACCCCAATATAAATCAAGCGGATCCAATCCCAGCCAAACCTGTGAACAAGCGAGCAAAAGCAAACCAATATGAATACGCCTAACCAATGAGAGGCTCGCCATCATTCTTAGCAAAATAAATTGGCAATTGATAATCACAAATGCATTGGTGAAAATAATACTGGCTATCAACTCCAATAATTTAGGAACATCTGAGCGAGTTAAATATAGAAGCAACATCTGTAGCTGACAGACTAAAAGACTTATACAAAATAACCGCCAAAAATGGTCACACCATGTAAAAACTGCAACGGGTGATAAATGCACCAAGCAGCAATATCCAAATCAATCGGGGAAATTGCTTCAATCGCGAGAATGAAATGTCACCTTGCATGATGAAACTCCCATTGAAACCGAATTATTATATAAAGCTATCACTTTGTATAATAGATTTAGTAACAATGATAGTTTTTTAATCACAGAGTTTCGATTTAAGTTATCCATTTTGATGGATATTAGTCTTCATAATAATACCTATCATCGTAGACTAACTTTCTAAAGGAGACGTACTTAAAACCTTTGGTGTCTATATGCTTTTTGACATTTTCATGATCGATGACGCTGCCTCTAAAGATATTTCTGGAGGTGAACATCTTCCCTTTCCCCAAAAATTAATTTTAATCACTCCCTTAGGCTCAGCTAATTTTTTTGATATGATCCGACACGAAGGGCTAAACCTAAAATCATCCTCTTCGGTAAGAATTTTGCTCGCTCTGTAGGGTGACGGTTTTACAAGTGAGTTTTGTTCTAATATAGAGTTAAATAACTCTTAAAAAATCTCTAGCCTGAAATTTTATTTTCCATCTTTCACATTTTGCATATGCAAATAAATGGCATAAAACAAGCGTAATGATGAACTACAATTCACGAACTTTCCTAATCGGATTACCTGCATATAGACACCCATCATCAAGGTTTTTGGTAACCACACTTCCAGCCCCAATAACGACATCATTGCCTACAATAATACCTGGCAAAATAATCGAACCCGCACCAATCCAAACATTATTTCCGATAATGACATCTTGAACAAGATTAGTTTTTTTGAGCCGCTCGTGGGGAGATAATGGATGATTAACCGTTAATATTTGGACATTGGGTGCGATGAGCACATCGTCGCCGATGGTGATTTTTCCACCGTCTAATAAGGTGCAATTGAAATTGAAAAAAACCCGATCACCGATACTAATTTTATTACCGTAATCACAGTTAAAACCATGTTCGATAAAAACATTTTCACCGCAAGTGCGAAAAACTTGTTTTAGTTTTTTAAGATGCCCTTTGCTCGGCGCACGATTGTATTGACGACACAGATCATGTATCCGATTTCTAAGCTCTCGGTTTTCAGGTGATTGATTATCTAAAATGTTTTGCACGTAGTTTTTTAAAAATAAGTGTATTTATAAAAGAGGTATATTAATGAAGGCAAACATAATCATCGCAATTAAGCAAAGTACACCCAAGATAAACATTATAAATCGAGCTGGTACAAAATTAGAACCGATGTGAATATAAGCATGGATCAAACGACTAATAGTAAAAACCCAAGCAAGCATCAAAACAGGCGCAGTGACTGTATTAGTGATCTGAAATAAAATACAAAGTACATAAAAAAGAACTGGTGTTTGAAACTGATTGGCAATGTTATTAGATACTTTAACAACATTTTCTGGCCACGCACTATTATCAAGGGCCGTTTTTTTTCTGTCAACGCCTCCAGCTTTTATCGCTTTTACCTTTCTTACAAGCAAAACAATGAATACAACTAAGGTTAAAGAAATTTGAATTAATACTGGAAATAAAATATTTGAGAAGTTCATTGTAACAATCCTTATTTTTGTTTTTAAAAAAAGCTGCCCTTTTAGTTTGACGTCACTACAAGCCTTTTTGGCGCGAGCATGTCTTGATCATCGACCTCAGCGATGCCTAAGAATACACCATCATCACTATAAACTCTAATTAACTCACCCTCATTTAAATTTGGATAATTAATTGCTTGTCCGTGAGAAAAGTAATCCGCACTATCAACATCGATCTCTGCGCGCTCCAGAAAAAGTACTGCGCTATCTGTTGGCAATAGATAATCATCGAGATTTATTCCTTGTTCGGCATCTTTTTCTAACTGCTCTAAAGTCATCATTTGATCAACAGGATAATCAGCGACAAAATTACGACGTAACATCCTCACGTGTGCGCCGCAACCTAAAGCTTGCCCCAAATCATCGATAATATTTCGGATATAAGTTCCTTTGCTGCACTCTATTTCTAGTTCCACTTCATCATTCTCGAAGCGAATTAAATCTAACTGGTAAATAGTTACCGGACGAGGCGGGCGTTCGATTTCGATCCCTTTTCTTGCATATTTGTAGAGGGGTTGCCCTTTATGTTTGAGTGCAGAAAACATCGATGGGATCTGCATAATGTCTCCGCGAAACTTCTCAAGGGCTTTTTCTAATTGTTTTTGTGAAAAATTAACCGGCTTGGTTTCAATAATTTCGCCCGTTGAATCACCGCTGTCAGTGCGCTGACCAAACTTACCAATCACTCGATAACCTTTGTCTGACTCTAATAAAAATTGTGAAAACTTGGTTGCTTCGCCAAAACACAGAGGTAACATTCCGGTGGCTAAAGGATCGAGAGCGCCAGTGTGCCCCGCTTTTTGTGCGTTATACAAACGTTTGACTTTTTGCAGTGCTGCGTTAGATGTGAGACCTTGAGGTTTATCAAGCAAAAGAACTCCGCTAATTGCTCGACCTTTTTTTCTGCGTGCCATAGCGTTATTTTTCTAGAGTGTTTGTTTCGTTTGTTACTGGTTGCTCTGTACCAGTTTCATCACAATCTGCCGATAATTCTAAATCTTTATCTCTTGCTTGCTCAATTAATGACGACAAGTCTCGTCCGCGAGAAATTGATTGATCGAATAAAAATTTAACATGAGGTACAGCCCGCATTCTCATTCGCTTACCAATTTGTATGCGTATAAAACTCGCCGCTTCATTTAAAATATCAATCGCAGCTTGAGTCGCTTTGATGGTTTCGTCTATTCCTAAAAAAGTCACATACACAGTTGCATAATGAAGATCACGAGACAAATCCACGGCGCAAACAGTCACCATTCCAACACGCGGATCTCGCACTTCTAATTGGATTATTTGTGCCAATTCGCGCTGCAATTGTTCTGCGACTCGATCCGTTCTTTTAAATTCTCTTGCCATCTTTTCTCTTACATTTTTAATTAAAAAACGCAGAGTCTTCAGAAAATATTTCTGCTTAACATCTGCGTTTTAATTTTCTATTCTTTCAGTTTTGATTACTTTGATTAAATCTAATCAATCGTTCTGGCGACTTCAATAATTTCAAATACTTCAATTTGATCGCCAGGTTTAACATCATTGTAATTTTTAACTCCAATACCACATTCCATTCCATTACGAACTTCATTTGCGTCATCTTTAAATCGTCGCAGAGATTCCAATTCGCCTTCATAAATCACCACGTTGTCTCGTAAAACACGAATAGGATTATTACGTTTAACGGTTCCTTCGAT
>Ga0316205_10004525_pt1 | contig 12094 bp, 14 predicted proteins | sample 3monthpyrite_MG_FD_204941 | JGI IMG/M metagenome (GOLD analysis project Ga0316205, IMG submission 204941) | Microbial mat bacterial communities from mineral coupon in-situ incubated in ocean water Damariscotta River, Maine, United States -... | ecosystem: Environmental > Aquatic > Marine >... | reverse complement strand
CTCGGTCGTCAAGCACATTTCGGCAGAAAGAACAGCCGAAGCCGTGGCAACTCACGTCGAGCCCGTACTTGCAACAAGCGTATCGGCTCGAACATCAAGCCGCCGAGTTCAGCGGCGACGCTGACGATCTCGGCACGATGATCGACGAAATCGACACGCTTCGCGACGAAGCGCAGCAAAGCCTCGACAACATGCCGGAAAGTTTGCAAATGGGACCGACTGGCGAGTTGCTCGAAGAACGCACGTCGATGTGCGACGAAGCGCTCGCGACGCTCGAAGATGCGAAAAGCGATCTCGAAGAGGCGCTCGACGAACCCGACGAACCGTCGCGTGATGATTTCGACGACGGTGATGACGGCGACGACGAATACGAAACCGCGCTCGACGACTACAACAACGAGGTCGCTGACAAGCGCGGCGCGGCTGACGAAGCACGCGAGCAAGTGCACGATTTGTCGCTGACGTAAGAAACGGTCGTCAGCGCGCGTTCTGGGGTTTCGACGACACAGTGTACCCGAGAACGTCAGAACGCGCGCTGACGGTGGCTTAAATTGGAGGCTAGGCATGAAAAATCGGTTTGTTTCGTACGTTAGTTTGTCGATTGCGGCGATAATGCTGTTCGCGATGCTGATTTTGACGGCGCTGTCATGAGCCAGCGAAACGAGATACGCGACGCGCTGGTCGCCGAGTGTGAAGTGCTCGGCATCGAATGGCGTGACCGGATACGCGGCAAGCGAACGCACCCGCGATTGCTGGTCAAGATCGACGGCGCTTGGCGCGCGATTGTGTATTCGAAAACGACGTCGTGCCGACGTGCCGCAAAGAACATGGTCGCACGGTTGCGGCGAATGAATGCCGGTGTCGCGTAGTGGGCGCGTATGCGAACCGGTTGAACAAGCGATTGCGTCACAATGGAGGAAACAAAATGCTTTTTGCGAAAGTGCTGTTCTGGGACGGCACCGAAAATGGTTATTCGTGCGCGTCGTATCGGCTGACGCCGAACGTCGTGACGCTTGACGTCGCCGACCCGTCGAAGCCGACTGGCTTGTCGCCGATGTCGTTTCGGCTGGCTGGCAATGCTGGCGAACAAACGATCAAGTCGTGTGACATCGTCAACGCCGCTGGCGTGCCGGTGAAAACGGTTGTCGGTGTTCAGCCGAAGCCAAGTGCACCGCCGCCGCCGGTCGAAGCACCGCCGCCGGTCGACGAATGACCGAAGCGTCAGCGGGGCATACGTTGCGCGGGAATATCAAAACGGTATTCCCGCGCGCACATTTTCAGCGGTTCGAGGACAGTATGTCGGTCGGCATCCCCGACGCGAACTTTTGCTGGGACGGTCACGAAGTGTGGCTCGAAGCGAAGAAAGTGAAAGCGTACCCGAAGCGCGACACGTCGAAAGTTGTCGGCGGTTTAAGCTTTGAGCAACGCGCATGGCTGTTGAAGCGTGAAGCGAGCGGCGGTCGTGTGTACGTTTGGTGCCGAGCGCCCGACGGCTGGTACTTGTTCAAGTCGTCGCAGTTTCGCGAACTGGTCGTCGGCATGACGCTCGCCGAGTGGCGTGCGTGTTTGTGTTTCAAAACAAGCATCGCGTTGCTTGAAGCAATCAAAGGAGAACTGACATGAAATTGATCGCGTTCACTGGTCACAAGGGAAGCGGAAAGACGACAGCGGCGAAGTCGCTGACGCACATGCAATCGTTGCTGTCGTTCGGTGCGCCGATAAAGCGAATGCTCGAAGCGATCAACGTGCCGCGTGAAGCGCTGCACGGCACGGCTGAACAGAAAGAGGCCGAAATTGAATGGCTCGGCGTCAGCGGTCGACGCATGATGCAAACGCTCGGCACCGAGTGGGGCCGCGCGCTGAACCCGAACATCTGGGTCGACGTCGTGCGGTACGAGATCAGAAAAGCCGAACAGCACGGCGCGAGCATCGTTGTCATCGACGATGTGCGGTTCCCGAACGAAGCGGCGCTCGTGCACGAACTCGGCGGCATCTTGATCAGAGTGACGCGAAGCGGTTGTCACGGTGACGGTCACGCGAGCGAAACCGAAATCGACGATCTCGACGTTCACACGACGGTCGTGAATGACCGGTCGGCTGAATGGCTGGTGCATCAAGTTGAACGTGCCGTTCGAAGCGTTGAGGGAGCGAAGCGACGGCGGTCGTGATTTGGGAAAAGCCGCACGCGCGTATGATGACGCGCTTGAGAAAAACTTGTCTCGCGCACACGAGATTTTGGTGCGGTTTTTGCGGCTTTTTCGGCAAGTGCTTGATTGTGCTGTTTAAACGGTGCTCAAAAAGCCGCATCGAAACCGCAAAAACCGCAATTTGTGCCGCGAAAAAATAACGCAAGTTGCGGTGAAGCAAGAACGCAACCGTGTTTTCACGCACGGTACAGCGCATTCAAGAACAGCACTTTTGACAACTCTCAAGCGCATCATGATACGCGTGCGAGCATCGGCGAAACTGGCGAATATAACTCTGCCTGCCTCGTGCTCGCGCCGTTTTCAAATCACCGACGCTTGCATTTCACGCCGCTCGCCCGTATTTCGTATAAGTCGCTTATAACTGGTCGTCGGTTCGCGTTTGTTCCTCCTCCTTCTAAGTGGCGCGACTTGTGCTGTACTCGCACGAGTGAAGCGAAGAACGGTTGTTTGATGACTGAAAAGAAAAAGCCAGCGCCGAAAGCGCGCAAGCGTCCCGGCCCGAAGCCGAAGCCAAAGCCGAAAAACGAGATCGCGCCGACGTCGAAGATCGTCGGTGTCATGCCGCGACCTGCTGACGCGCCGGTGAAGCGACAACCCGGGCACGAAAGTATCCTCGCGATGTCGCAGCGCATCATTGCCGACCGGTTCGGCGCTGAACTCGCCGCCGAGTATGGCGCTGAAACCGCTGCACACTGGCATCCCGCCGTTTTGCTATGCGTCGCCAGCGCCGACCCGAACTTGACGTTCGAACAGCGCGCCGGTGCGGCGAAAGCTGTCATGCCGTACATGCTCCCGACGTTGAAGTCGGTCGAAGTCAGCGGCAACAAAGAGAACCCACTTGTCGTCGAAGTGCGCGATGCACGGCGTCACGTGTTCGAAAAGCTTGGCATGGCGTCGTACTTGAACGCCGACGGCGACATCGTCGACGCTGAATTGCTTGAGGCCGAATGATGTATCAACCGCCGATGCAACAGTTGCGCGACATGGCGACCGACGCCGAGCGCTTCGCCGTCATCGGTGATTTGACCGATGAACAGTTCACCGCGTTCGCTCGTGACTGGCGTTCGTGGGCACGACCAGAACAACTCACGCCGTCGGGCGACTGGTTTTACTGGCTGTACTTGGCGGGGCGTGGTGCTGGCAAAACGCGCACCGGTGCCGAAACAATTCGCGAGTGGGTCAAGCGCGGTCACAAGCGCGTCGGCTTGATCGCACCGACGGCGGCTGACGCACGTGATGTCATGGTCGAAGGCGAAAGCGGCTTGCTCGCGACGTGCTATGCGACCGACACGACGTACAACGGCGTGCATCTTGGCAAGCCGTTGTACGAACCGTCGAAGCGTCGTGTGACGTGGGAGAACGGCGCGCAAGCGACGCTGTACTCGGCTGACGAACCTGAACGGCTTCGCGGCCCGCAGCACGAAAAGTTGTGGGCCGATGAATTGTGCGCGTGGCGTCGACCAGAAACGTGGGATCTCGCGCTGTTCGGCTTGCGGCTCGGCACGAAGCCGCAAATCTTCGTATCGACGACGCCGAAGCCGCAAAAGCTGATCATCGACCTCGTGAAAGACAAGCGTGCGCACATCACACGCGGCTCGACGTACGCGAACAAAGCCAATCTCGCGCCCGACTTCCTCCGCATCATCACCGAGAAATACGAGAACACGCGGCTCGGTCAACAAGAGTTGCTCGGCGTCATTCTCGAAGAGGCAGAAGGCGCGTTATGGTCACGCTCGACGCTCGACGCGCATCGTTTAAACACGATCCCGGCTGGCTTATGGTTCAAAAAGATCGTCGTCGCTGTCGACCCCGCAACGACATCGAACGCTGAAAGCGATGACACCGGCATCGTCGTTTGTGGCCTCGGTTCTGACAATCGCGGTTACGTGCTCGCCGACAAAACCGGCAAGTACACTCCTGGGCGCTGGGCGAACATCGTGAACGACACGTTTCAACTCTGGCAAGCCGACGAAGTTGTCGCCGAAGGCAATCAGGGCGGTGACATGGTCAAGCACACAATTCACTCGGTCAACGACACGCTCCCCGTCAAGATCGTGCATGCGTCACGCGGCAAGCGAGCGCGCGCCGAGCCAGTCGCGGCGCTGTGGGAGCAAGGACGTTGCAGCATGGTCGGCGCGCACGGCTCGCTCGAAGATCAGTTGTGCAACTGGGAACCGTTAAGCGGTGCCGACAGTCCCGACCGCCTCGACGCTATGGTTTGGGGCATCACTGACTTGATGATCGCGCACACCGAAGCGCGAACGAAGCGTATCGCCGGTTTGATGTGAGCCGCGATTTGATGTACACGAGCGGCAACCGACCTCGCGACTGTGTTGCGAAGCACACGCGCCGAATGTACCGTTCGACGCCTCAGGAGCGAAGCACATGACGACATCACTCACGTTCAGCAAAAATTACGCGTCGTACACGTCGCGCTTGCGTCAGTGGCGCAAAGTGCGCGACTGCATCGAAGGCGAAGATGCGGTCAAAGATGCTGGGAAGCTGTATCTCCCGCAGCCCGGCGGTCAAAGCACCGACCAGTACAACGGCTACAAAGAGCGCGCGGCGTTCTACGGCGTCGCCGAGCGCACGCTTCGCGGCTTGTCGGGCATGGTGTTTCGCAACGACCCGACGCTCGAACTCCCCGAACGGCTCGAACCGATGCGCGAAGCGCTGACGACCGAAGGGTATTCGTTCGACACGCTGATCGCCGAAGTCGTGCGTGAAGTGCTGTCGACTGGTCGATACGGCATTCTGCCTGACTTCGCTCCCGAAGCTGACGCGAACGCGGTGCCGTACTTCGCGACGTACTTCGCCGACGACATCGCTGACTGGGAAACACAGCTTCACGGCGCGAAAGTCGTGCTGACGAAAGTGCTGTTGCGCGAGCGCGCATTCGAGCAAGGCACCGAAGAAAACGAAGAACGATACCGCGAACTGTGCCTCGACGACGGCGTTTACACGCAACGAGTGTGGCAAGCGGTTGTCGAAAAGAGCAAAGATGACGGCACCGGCTCGCGCCGCTTCGCACTGATCGAAGAAACCGTGCCGTCGGTCGGCGGCAAAACGCTTGATTACATCCCGTTCGTGTTCATCAACCCGTACGACTTGCGTCCCGAGATCGAAAAGCCGCCGTTTCTCGACTTGTGCAACGTCAATCTCTCGCACTATCGCAACAGCGCCGACTACGAGCACGCGCTGTACATGACCGCACAGCCGACGCCGTGGTGCAGCGGCGCGTTCAACGAAAAGAACACGCCGTCGAGCATCGGGCCGCACTCGTTGTGGGTGCTCCCCGAAGGCGGCTCGGCTGGCATGCTTGAGTTCACCGGCGCTGGCATCAAAGCGCAACGCGATGCGATGTCAGACAAGGAGGACCGAATGGCGGCACTCGGCGCGCGCATGATCGTCGAAGGGCGTTCGCGCAACGAAGCCGCCGAAACGGCGCGCATGCGTGGTCGCGGCGAAATGTCGTTGCTCGTGTCAGTCGTGAAGTCGGTCAACGAAGCGTTCGAACGCTTGTTTCGCCGTGCCGCTGACTGGGTATCGTCGGACCCTGACGAAGTCGTGATCACGTTGAACCGTGACTTCGTCGAAACGCGAATGGAGGCGAAAGAACTCGACAGCATCGTGAAAGCTTGGCAATCGGGAGCCGTCAGCCGCATGACGCTGCACGAGAACTTGCAGCGCGGCGAGATCGTGCCGCCGTCGCGCTCGGTCGAGGATGAAATGGCGATGATCGACGAAGAGGCGTTCGACGTCAGCGTGCCGGAAACCGACAGCATTCACGACGACGATGACGGCACGAGTGAAGCCGACCGTGTCGCCGCCGACGAAGATGTCACGACCGACGAATGACGACGCCTTCAATTTCTGTTGCGGCGAAGCGATCTCGCTGAAACACTGATCGCTTTCAACGCAAGGAAATCAACATGAAAGTTCATCCCACAAAGCCAATTTGCAACGGCGTCAACTTCGCGCCGATTGACAGCCTCGCACCGACCGACCGCGAATACTTCTACGACGCGCGCATGGTGTTCGGCACGACGTTCAGCACTGGCGACGGCAAAACGTACAGCGGCAACGTGATCGCTGTCGACGAACTGCACGCCGCCGCCATGATCGCCGACCGTGGCCTCGGTGAAGCGCTCACCGGTCGCACGATCAACGGCACGATCAACGCCGACGGCGACCGCATTCTCGGTGACTTGATCGCCGCGTAGTTCGCCGCATTTCACTACATCTTCGAGTTCAAACGCCAAGGAGCGAAAGCCGTGCAACAACTTCCTACGCCGTATCAAACGATGATACATCAATCGCGGTACGCCCGCTTCGTCGAAGCCGAGAACCGCCGCGAAACGTGGCCTGAAACTGTTGACCGGTACATCACGTTCTTCGAAGATCGACACGGCGACAGCGGTGTCGACTTCGAAGAACTTCGCTTGGCGATCACTGCGCTCGACGTCATGCCGTCGATGCGCGCTCTCATGACCGCCGGTCCCGCGCTTGATCGCGACAACATCGCAGGATACAACTGTTCGTACTTCGCCGTCGACGACCCGAACGTGTTCAGCGAAGCAATGCTGATCTTGATGTGCGGCACCGGTTGCGGCTTTTCAGTCGAACGCCGGTACGTGAACAAGTTGCCGCTCGTGCCCGCAGATTTCTACGACGGCTTGCCGCCGATTGTCGTCGGCGACAGCAAGGACGGTTGGGCGAAAGCGTACGGCGAAGTGATCAAGTCGCTGTTCAACGGCACGCTTCGCGCTGTCGACTACTCGAACATCAGGCCCGCGGGCGAACGGCTGAAAACTTTCGGCGGTCGTGCGAGCGGTCCCGAGCCGCTTCAACGGCTGATCGACTTCACGACGAACGTGTTTAAACAGCGCGCCGGTCAACGGCTTCGTTCAATCGACTGTCACGACATTTTGTGCATGGTCGGCGACGTCGTCGTGTGCGGCGGTGTTCGCCGGTCGGCACTGATCAGCTTGAGCGATGTCGACGACAAAGTGATGCGCGATGCGAAGTCGGTGTTCAAAGTGCATGCCTGCCGTCTCGACGCCGCTTTGAAACGTGACGAAGTGCTCGTGAACACCGGCGACGGCCTCGAGTGGGTTGCGGTCGCGCCGAATTTGTCACCGTACGACCGCGACGTGCTCTACGGCGAAAGCAAAATCGGGTGGTGGGCGCTGTTCCCGTGGCGTGCGCTCGCGAACAACTCGGCAGTTCATCACGCGGCGATGTCACGTGACGAATTTGACGCCGAATGGGCGGCGCTGGTCAATTCAGGCAGCGGCGAACGCGGCATTTTCAGCCGCACGGCGAGCGTGAAGTTCAAGCCGAGCCGCCGCGAAATCGCCGAGTTCGGCACGAACCCTTGCAGCGAAATCGTGCTGCGCTCGAAGCAATTCTGCAACTTGACCGAAATCGTCGTTCGCGCCGACGACGACGCCGCATCACTCGAAAACAAAGTGCGGCTCGCGACTACTCTCGGCACGCTGCAAGCTGGTTTGAACGACTTGTCGAAGCTGTCGCCCGAATGGGAGATCAACACGCGCGACGAAGCATTGCTCGGCGTTTCGATGACCGGCATTTGCGATCACGCCGAACTCGGCAAGCCTGGGCCGGTGACGCGCTCGCTGTTGCGTCGACTTCGCAGCATCGCACGAACGACGAATGAACAGGTCGCGAAAGCAATCGGCATCAACCGGTCGGCGGCGATCACGTGCGTCAAGCCGAGCGGCACGGTGTCGCAACTGGTCGACGCGGCGAGCGGCATTCATGCGCGACACTCGCAGCATTACATTCGCACCGTGCGAATGGATACGAAAGACCCGTTTGCGCAGTTCTTGAAGCAACGCGGCTTCCCGTGCGAAGCCGATGTCACGAACGCAAGCAATCTCGTGTTCAGCTTTCCGGTCGCCGCACCGGCTGGCGCTGTCACGCGCAACGACATGTCGGCGATTGAACAGCTTGAACTCTGGCTCGTGTATCAAACTGAATGGTGCGAGCACAAGCCGTCGATCACGGTATCGGTGCGCGCTGACGAATGGCAAGTCGTCGGCGATTGGGTGTGGGAGCATCGCGACCGCATGTCGGGCGTTAGCTTCCTTCCGCACAGCGATCACACGTACAATCAAGCACCGTATCAAGAATGCACCGTCGAACAGTACGAAGAACTGCTCGCACGCATCCCTAACGGCATCGACGTCGACCAGTTTGTCGAGTACGCTGACAACACGACCGGTTCGCAAGAACTGGCGTGCGTCGGTGGCGCGTGCGAGATTGCTTGACGTTTAAACGGTGACGCAAAATGCCAGTGAATGACCGCATCTTCGACTTTCAAGTCGCACAGCAAATTCGCTGGCTTCGCCTTGGCAACCGTACACTCGCGCAAATTCTGCGAACGATGACACGGCTCGACGGCGCAATCGAAACACAGCTTCGTTCGGCGTCGCTCGGTGACGGCACTTTTCGCCGTCGGCAACTGCAAGCGATGCGATCTCAAATCGCTGACCTTCAACGCGCATGGCACAACAACGAACTGCGCCCGTTCATGACGAAAACGCTCGACGAAGTTCGCGGCCTCGCTGCACGCGGTGAAGCCGACATGCTTCGCCGCGTCATGAGCCCTGTGCTTCGTGCACGTCCCGGCGGCGCGCTCGGTGTCATCGACGTCGTCACGCCGAACGTCGGCGCGCTGAATGCGCTGTCAGACCCAAGCCATTTGCGAAACATGATCAACGGTTCGTCGATGACTGAATGGTTTGACCAGTTGCGCGAGAACGACGTTCGTCGAACGTGGCGTCGTATCAGCGAGGGCGTGCTTTCTGGCGAAACAACTGATCAGATCACACGCGGCGTCAACGGCTCGCGCGCGCTGCGATACCGTGACGGCGTGCGTGAAGTGTCACGACGCGGCGTCGGCACGCTTGTTCGAACGTCGATCAATCATGCGCAGAACGCCGGTCGCGAACTGGTTTGGAATGCGAACGCCGATTTGATCAACGGCATTCAGTGGGTTTCGACGCTCGACACACGCACGACGCCGATTTGCCGAGCGCGCGACGGTCAAGTGTACGGCCTCGAAGAAGGACCGCGACCGCCCGCACATCCGAATTGCCGCTCGACGACGATACCGGTCACGAAGTCGTGGGAAGAACTCGGCTTGAACAGCGCCGACTTGACGCCCGGCACGCGCGCTTCGATGAACGGTCAAGTGCCTCGCAACATGACTTATTACGAGTGGCTCAACCGTCAGTCAGCCGACGTGCAGCGCGAAGCCGTCGGGCCGTCGCGCTTTCGCATGTGGAAGGAAGGCGGTGTTCGCCCCGAACGCTTTTACCGCGACGACGGTTACACGTACACGCTCGACGATCTTCGCAGTCGGCTCGGTTCTGACATCGTCGCGATGTCGACGCGTCGTGCAACGACTGGCCTTAGTGGAGGCGGCAACGTGCTCGACGCTGGCATCATGCGCGCGATGTATGGCATGGATGACGCGAGCCTCGCGCTGTACCGCAAGTCGGTCGGCGACATCATGCCCGACGATCTCGGTCGCATGTTGCTCGGCAGTCTCGACGAATTTGACGACGTCGCCGTCAGCACGCGCGCTTTCTTTCGCGCAAATCACGGCGGTCGGGAGTATCAGCAATTCGTTTTGACGGTCGAACACCCGTCGATCAGGATGACGCGGTCGATTGACTTCGCGAGCGGCACCGTCAAGCACGACTTTTTGCGGCTCTCGCCAGAACTGCAAAACACACGCATCGGTCGACGACTGCTCGCCGCTCAAGTGCGGCAATACCAAGCGATGGGACTGCGACGCATCGAACTCGACGCGAACATCGACGTCGGCGGTTATGCTTGGGCGCGATACGGCTTTCGACCGAAAGATGTCGACGCGTTTCGCCGCATGGTCAACCGGCGCGTTGACGATCTCAATTTGAACGAAGATCAACTGAACGCTGTTGCCAATGCACTGAACAGTCCCGAACCGGCGTGGATGGTTTCAGACCTTCGCGTGATGGTGACGTACAACGGTCGGCGTGTCACACTCGGCAAAGCGCTTTTGCTCGACCAGTGGTGGGGCGGTTTCATCGACTTGAACGAAGTCGCTGCAATGACGAGGTTCTTCAACTATGTCAGATAAAAAGCGTCGATCAAACGAATTTTTCGTCGAAGGAGGCGGTGATGCGGAATTACATGAACCCATTCTTGCGGCTGGTGCGAAGCATGCGCTCGACGACACGCGACGACGCGCTCTCGAATACGGCTGGTCCCACGCCGAAATCAAGTACGCGTACGGCGGTCCCGTCCCCGCTCGTTCAAAACCGGTTCGGGGCGCGTAGTGAACGCGAACTTGTCGGCGTTCATCCGATGCTTGTCAGCGTGTCACGCGACGCGCTCGCGATGTCGACTGTCGATTTCGGTATCTTCGACGGCATTCGAACGCTCGAGGAGCAACGCGAATACGTGCGCACCGGCGTTTCAAAAACACTGAACTCGAAGCACATCGTGCAGCCCGACGGCTGGGGTCACGCTGTCGACGCGGTGCCGTACATCAACGGCAAGTATCGGTGGGAAGCCGAGCCGTGCTTGATCGTGGCAAGTGCGTTTAAACGTGCCGCTGAAAAGAACGGTTGCGCTGACAAGATTCGGTGGGGCGGTTGCTGGCGTATGCTGTCGCAAATCACCGACGTACGAGTTGCCGTCGACGTGTACATCGACGCGCGACGCTCGCAGGGGCGCGACGCTTTCGTCGACATGCCTCATTTTGAACTTCGACCGTAAGTGTCGAATGATGAAAGGAGGTGTGCTTTGTCTCGGTCGGCGGCGAAAGCCGCCGGTCGTCACTCGCGAAACATGATGAAAATTGAAACCGAAATTGTCGAAACGCTGTTGCGGTACATGAACGACGGCACGCTCGAAATGACGATCATGACGCACGAAGCGATTGATCACATCGACGACTTGTTCACACAGTACGAAACAAACGAACCGCCGCTGATCAGCGACGGCTCGGTGCAGCTTTCCGATGCGAGCCAGCGCAAGCGCTGGCGAAACTTATTTGCCGACGCTGGCTGACTTCGCGACTTGTTTCTTCGCCATTGCGAGCAACGCTTCGAGATCGTCGACCGTCGACTGTTTGACGTTGGCAATGTTCGTCGGGATGCGCTCAAGCGCTTGGCGAAAATTGCCGCGCGCACTAACGAGCGCAACGCGCACAGCTTCGCGCTTCGCGAGCCGTGTGTAAGCGGTGACGCGATAAAGCGTCATCGACGGGCCGTACGACCGCGACGAACCCCACCGCTTGCCGCTACGTGCGAACGTGTACGACTTGCCGTCGTCGCCGAACACTTTGACCGCCGCCGACGTGATTTCGCACACGGTGCCGTACAGCAACCGAGCGTGGGCCGGTGAATAGTACGAGCGCACCGGCTGGTGCAGCGTGACGCGTTCGCCGATTTTTATGTTGCTGTCGCGAGTGATGTTGTCGTTTGTCATGTCGATATTTGCGGCGCGACCGAAGTCGCGCCGCCCTTTCTTTTGATTAAGAGTTGATCAGCCAGTCGGTCACGTTCAACCGAATGCCGGGTTCGTTCGGCACGCACTCGCGAAAGCCGCCAGCTTCGTCGACGGTGATGCAATACGTTTGCTTCGCTGAATGCCACCAAACAGCGCGCTCGCTTATGTCGGTGAAGCCGAGCCGCTTGTGAAACAACCGGCTGTACACCGCTGCGAGCCGTTCACCGGCTTCGTCGAGCGTTTCGCCGTCGCTTGCTTTCGGCTTGTCGAACTCGACCCAGATTGTCGCTTGCACTTTGAACTTATCAGACAAGATTTTTCTCCTTTGTTCTTGCGTTGATCAGAAAAGTTATAAGCGG
>Ga0316205_10004524_pt1 | contig 12094 bp, 10 predicted proteins | sample 3monthpyrite_MG_FD_204941 | JGI IMG/M metagenome (GOLD analysis project Ga0316205, IMG submission 204941) | Microbial mat bacterial communities from mineral coupon in-situ incubated in ocean water Damariscotta River, Maine, United States -... | ecosystem: Environmental > Aquatic > Marine >... | reverse complement strand
TATCTATCTATCTATCTATCTATCAGGGTTTGATTGAAAGTATGAAAAAACACATTGTGTTAATTAGTTTGTTTGTTAGCAGTGGAGTATTAGCAGATGTCCCCTCGACACAAATAAATGAAGTAAGTCACCTGCTCAACTATGTTAAAAACAGTAACTGCACCATAAACAGAAATGGCTCAGAATATAAAGGTGAAAAAGCGTTAAAACATATTGAGAAAAAATACAATTATTTTAGAGATGATATAAAAAGCACAGAAGATTTTATTGAATATTCAGCCACAAAAAGCACTATGAGTGGAAAAGCGTATATAGTAATTTGCCCTGATAAAAATCCAGTTAAAACACAGTTATGGCTTCTGGATGAGTTGAAACGTTATCGCGTAACGTCAAAACAAACAGGCAGTAAGGTTAGTGATCTTGAATACACTGTCTGTAAAGAGCCGCGGCCTCAAATATGTACAATGGAGTACATTCCGGTTTGTGCGAAGCGTAAAGATAGTAGCTTTAAAACTTACGCTAGCGGATGTAGTGCCTGTTCAGATACAAGTGTAATTAAATATAAAGCAGGGCAATGTTAAAATATATAAATTAATTTATTATTTAATATCATACACTACTCATTATTCATGGGCTGGTTTAGCTCAATCGCTTTAGTCTGAATTACTAATTTTGTATTTGCAGATTCAACAATGTCACTAATTTGTAAATTAATTTCTTCTCTATATTCCAGGTATTCAGAAAATTCCGACGTTTTGATATAAACATATAACTCAAGCTCCTGAGCGTATTCACCAAACTCAATAAATCGAACTCGTGAGCTTTCACTGTCGATGTAATCCTCTTTGTTTATTAATTTTCTTAAGTTAGTAAGCACTTGTTTTATCTGGTCAGCGGTGGTGTTATATGAAAGATTTAATCGGGTGCGGTAAAGGATTTTATCACGTTGAGTTAAATTTTCTATTTCACTTGAAGCAAATTTAGAATTCGGGATATGCACAACACTACGAGATAATGTGCGTAATTGTGTTGCTCGTAAACCAATTTCTTCGACAGTGCCAAGGGTGTTACCAAATTTACAAAAATCACCTACTCTGACGGGGCGTGAAGCATAAATTATAATTGCACCTATAAGATCTTCCAGTGATTTTTGAGCAGCAAGTGCAACGGCAATACCGCCTACCCCCAAGCCAGCAATTAGAGCGGTAACTTCAAATCCCAGATTATCTATCCATGAAATTGCAGCCGTTAAAATTAGCATTATTTTAAGAGAAGTTGATGCGGGTTTTAATAAAACCACCCCGTCCTCTTGTCCGTGACGTTTCATTCGATCTGCAAGGCGATAAATAATAAAGTCGATAACACCCAGCATTGCCCATAAAACAGATAGTATTAATATAGTTTTGGTTTCAAATATAGCCTGCATAACCAGGGTTGGAGCAATCAGGTCAAAAGTGGTTCGCATAAATATAACCAGGATTAAAAGTCGAACCGGACCAACAATGAATTTCTGCAAGCGTTGCTTATTATAGTTTTGATGTTTTTGTAAAAATGCTACAAGTAGTAAAGTGATGATGTAAGCAAGGCTAAAACCAATAATTACCAAAATAAGTAACAAAACGATTTGCCATATTTCAAATCCACCAATCATATAACTGGGTAGAATGCTTGAGAGTGATTCACCTATTACGCCATAGCCGAATTCATCACTTAATTCAGGAATAAGCGCGACAGTTGCATTAGATATTTTCCATATAAATACGCCGTCACCACGGGGTACCCGCTGTATTAAAATATCAACCGGGCCATTGTCCGTGTTCATGCTTGTTATACGGTCGCGGTAACCTGGTAATCCATCATTTTTGTGGCCTAAAGGATCGTCGCTTAAATCTTCGATATCAATTTTCATAGCGCGACTAGCTACAATTGAAAGTTTTTTAACCAGGCTTTGAGCGTCAAGATTCTTATTTTTCTGCTCATCAGAAAAAGTCAGGTTTCTTAAATCGAGGTAATTTGTAGCATGCTCATAGTCTTTAGATTTTATAGCTTTAGCTAAGCCGAGGATGCTGGCGCGTGGAGTCGATCGGTTGTGCTCATCATAAGGTCCAGATCCTGGGGCTTCTTCAAGCGCTTTGATGACCTCTTCAGCAGCCTGACTTTTTTCGGCTAGTTCTTTGACTGTGAGTGGTTCTGGTTCTGCTGAATTGACAGTGACAGAGGTTAAAAGGCAGAATAATATAAATATAAAATATAATTGTCTTTTCATGATAAGAAATTCTTAAATTTTTAAATATAGAAATAGAGTATATTATAGTATCAATAATGAGAACTTATTAATTATAAGCTTTCGGTTTTTTAATTTTGTTATATCAAGGGCAAACATTGTACGACTAAACCTTATGTTACTTGAAACTTAATGCGACATAGGTATCGTATAGTTAGTGGTAATCAGAGAGTGATTATATGAAACCAGTTTCCGAAAAGAATAATTTTCTATATTTAGTTATATCATTGGTGTTTCTGCTTCTTGTCGGCTCACTAGTCGATCAATTCCCCAGTAATCTTGGGCAGCATATTTTTCAGGCGGTTACCGTAATAACGCTGGCGACAGGTGTTGCTGGCTTCAGGTCTTCTCGGCTGTGGTTTCATACGGGGGTTGGCTTTACAATTTTAGTATTGGTGGTTGTTATATTGGGAATATTGCTTGATGTAGCGGGTATGAGTTATTTGCATTTGTTGCTTTTAGTGGGATTTTATAGCTGGGCAACCTGGTTGGCTGCAAAACAGGTTTTATTTACTGGACCAGTTGATGGCAATAAAATTGTCGGGGCTATCTGTATTTATTTATTAATGGGCCTGATCTGGGCCCTGTTATATCTTTTTATTGCACAGGCGATACCCGATGCATTTAATGGGTTAGAGCATGCTGTCTGGTATGATAATTTTGCAGATGTTGCTTATTATAGTTTTGTTACTCTAACCACGCTCGGTTATGGTGATATTAGCCCGATTGTACCATTGGCGCGTTTTCTTGTGTATATGGAAGCGATTGTAGGTGTGTTTTATATGGCGATATTGGTCGCTAGTCTGATTGGCATTAGAGCATCAAGCTTACAGACAAAAAAAGATTAATTACTGTGGGTTTTTGCGGGGTTAAATTTTAAAGTTAGCAAGAATGATAACTAAGGAAATAAAATGAAATCAAATGAGTTTACTAGTAATGCGATAGAAGCGGCGATCCGTTTAGGTTTGTTGTTTATGCTGGCAATATGGTGTTTTGAAATTATAAAACCTTTTGTTGTGCCTGTGGTCTGGGGTTTGATTATTGCGGTTGCTATATATCCTTTATTTATCAAACTAAAATCAGTTCTGGGCGGTAGAAATAAACTGGCTGCAATTATTTATACCATTATTGCACTGGCTATATTAATCACCCCTAGTGTGATGATATCGAACTCTATTATTGATACATCATCGGTCATTACTGAGCGTTATCAGCAAGGTGCACTAGAGATCCCTCCGGTAAATGAAAGCGTGAAAGAATGGCCATTAATTGGTGAAAAAATTTACAATGCATGGTCGATGGCATCTCAGGACCTTGAGCAATCCATGAAGACTTATGAACCGCAGTTAAAGAAAGCAGGTGAAACAATAGTAGCCATCGCTGCAGGTGTCGGTGGTGGCGTATTACAATTTATTTTGTCTATTATTATTTCAGGCATCTTACTTGCAAATACTAGCGGTGCGTATGAAGTAACTATTAAAATATTTTCACGTCTTACAACGGATGAGCAGGGTAAAGCTTATGCTGATTTATCTAAATTAACGATTCGCAGTGTGGCGCAAGGCGTTTTAGGTGTGGCAATGATACAGGCAGTATTATCGGCTTTGGGTATGATTGTGATGGATGTTCCCGGCTGGGGTTTATGGACATTCTTTGTACTGGTTGCTGCGATTGCACAGTTACCACCTATTTTAGTATTGGGTTTTGTTTCTGCTTATGTTTTCTCGGTCGCTGAAAGCACACCTGCTGTTATATTTCTTGTTTACTGTTTATTAATTAGTGCTAGTGATGGTTTCTTAAAGCCATTATTCCTTGGTCGTGGAATGGATACACCCATGCTGGTTATATTATTGGGCGCAATTGGTGGCATGATGTTATCCGGAATTATTGGTTTATTTGTTGGCGCAATTATTCTGGCTTTAGGTTATGAATTGTTTATGGCCTGGTTGAATAATGGAAAGATTGTGGTTGAAGAGTCTTAATTTAGATTACCCAGCAGCTAACTCTTTCTTCATCAGCGATTGATGATAAATAAATTTTTATTAAGGTTTTAAAAAATGTCAGAGAATAAAAAAGATACACCAGCTATCGAAGAAGTAGGTAAACAGGATCCGGTAAGAAAAGTAACCCGTTATATGCTCTACGTAGTGATGGGCTTATTTGTCTGGTATATCGCGGCCGACAGAATTGCGCCCTGGACAGATCAGGCCAGGGTTCAGGCGTTTATTATTCCTGTCGTACCAGAGGTTTCGGGTAAGATTGTTGATATTAATATTAAAAAAGATCAGATTGTACAACCGGGTGATGTGTTGTTAAGCATAGATTCAAGTGATTATGAGCTGGCGGTAGAAAATGCTGAAACTGCACTGGAGCTGGCAGGGCAGGAAACAGGAGCACGGACTGCATTGGTATCAACTGCACAGGCTAAACTGGTTGAGGCAGAAACTAATCTTGATCATGTTAAAACACAAAGTGTTCGTGTATTTGAATTAGAAAAACAGCGAGTATTTTCTGAATCAGATGGTGATAAAGCACGTGCCGCAGTTAAAAATGCAAAAGCGCAGTTGGATAGTGCTCGTGCAAATTTAGAAAAAGAAAAACAGTCATTAGGAAAAAAAGGCAATGAGAATCCAAGAGTTCGATCTGCATTAGCCGATTTAAAAAATGCACAACTGGATTTAGAGAGAACAAAAATCCTCGCACCTTCATTTGGTGGCATTACTAATCTGGTTATTGATGTAGGGCATTATGCAAATAAGGGTACGCCTGTTATGACCTTTATTGAGTTTAATAATATCTGGATACAGGCAAACTTTCGTGAAAATAATATAGCTAATATGAAGCAGGGTGATGCAGTTGAAATTTTACTGGATGTAGCACCGGGTAAAGTATTTAGTGGCACTGTTAGCAGCGTTGGATTTGCAGTAGACAGTGGCAAAACGGGGGCCGTAGGTGGTTTGGCTTCAGTGCAGGGAAAAAGTGGCTGGTTAAGAGAAGCTCAACGTTTCCCTGTGATAATTACTTTTGACGATGATAGTGCCAAAGGCCTGCGCCGTTTAGGTGGTCAGGCTGATGTAATTGTTTATACGGGAAATAACTGGGTTATTAATCCACTAGGCTGGATATGGATACGTATCTTGAGCCTGTTCTCATATGTCTATTAATACAATACGAATAAATGATCTAAAAACCTGGTGGTTTGCTGTGCTGCAGGACCAGACTCAGGTGCGCGTTTTTAGATTCGCAGTAGGTGTAAGCATATCTGCGACACTGGCTTATGCCGTTAACTGGCCATTGGCTTTTCTATTACCCGTGCTGGTTTCATTTTTATTATCTTTACCCTTGCCGGTGATGAGCCTTGCTATGGGTTTTAGGAATATGAAACAGACCTTGTTAGCATTTTCTCTAGGCCTTGTTTATGCCTTATTTTTTCTCCGCTTTCCCACTATATTTTTAATTATGCTGGCTTTAGTAATGTATCACTTATATTACTACTTGAATCGAGGCGGCTCTCTCTGGTTTACGCTGCTGAGTTTTATGGCTGTTTTACTTTTATCTATGTTGGGTAATACTAATGAAGGTTTATCGGTAATTGTTTCTTTAGGTTTTATAGGCACCGCCTGGATAACTATTGTTATGGTGTGGGTTGCGCATTATCTAATACCTGACCCTCACTCGGCCGTGTTTCATAAAGAGCCCGCTTTTCAGGGTGTGTATTCAAAAGTGGCTGCGCATACGGCGCTTAAAAGCACATTGGTTATTTTGCCATTGGCGAGTTTGTTTTTTATATTTAATTTAGTTGATTACTTGCTGGTCATGATATTTTCAGCGATATTTATATTAAAACCTGAATTAAGTGAGGGTAAAGAAGCGGGTTTAAAATCGTTAATATCAACTTTACTGGGCGGAGCTTATGCCTGGGTTTTTTACTGGTTAATTGTAGCGGTACCAGAATTTTATTTTTATGTGGCTTTAATATTTTTAACATCACTGGTGTTTGGCAGACAAATTTTTGCAGGACATGAAAACTCTAAATATTATGGCTCAGCTATGATCGCTTTATTTATTTTAATAAACGGTAGCATGAGTGAAGGGGCTAATTTTTCTGAGTTATTGATTATTCGAATTGTATTGATCACGCTAGCGGTAATTTATATTACCTCTGCGCTTAAAATAATTGAGAGTTACTGGCCTACTGAAAAAGTTAATTCTGAAGTTGTAAGTTAACGATACGTCCTCATTCCTGTGAAGGCAGTAATCTAGTGATCCTGGTTGCTACGTCGACCACTTGAAAACAGCTCACAAAGGAATGAGAGAATGTGAGTTTATTTAACTTTCATGCCTGGCTGAGCGCCATCATCAGGATTAAGTATCCATAAATCCTTACCACCAGGCCCAGCTGCTAAAACCATGCCTTCTGACAGTCCAAAGCGCATTTTACGAGGTTTTAAATTAGCGACCATTACAGTGAGTTTGCCTTCCAGGTCTTCAGGCGCATAAGCAGACTTAATGCCAGCAAATACATTGCGTGTCTCACCGCCAATATCCAGCGTTAGTTGTAAAAGTTTATCTGCTTTCTCAACATGTTCCGCTTTTACAATTCGCGCAATACGTAAATCAATTTTAGCAAAATCATCAAACTCTATTTCCGGGGCTATTTCCGGGGCTATTTCATCGTTTACAGGAGTATTAGACACGTTTTTATCCTTGCTTGATTCTTTAGCTGGTGCTTTTTGTGCGGCGGCTTTAATATCTTCTTTAGATGCATTAATAATATTATCAATGGCGTCTTTTTCAACTCGTTGCATTAGAGGCTTGAATTTATTAATGCTGTGATTAAGCAGTGCTTTGTCTAAATCATTCCAGTTTAAGTCGCCACAGTTTAAAAATACTTCGGCCTGTTTAACAACCTCAGGTAACATGGGTTTTAAGTAAATGCACAAAATACGGAACATATTAATGCCCTGCGTGCAGATATCATGTACCTGTTGTTCCATACCTTCCTGTTTGTTTTTAGCCCAGGGTTCTTCATCGGCAATATACTCATTAGCTTTATCAGCTAATGCCATTATTTCACGGGTCGCCTGAGAGTATTTTCTATCTTCAAAATGTTGAGCGATAGAATCACCCGCATCAATCATTTGTTGATGTAATTCAGGCGCAGGTAAAGAGCCTGATAACATACCGTCATTATTCTTTTTAATGAAGCTGGCAACGCGAGAGGCGATATTTACAAACTTACCAACAAGGTCGGTATTAACCCGTTGTTGAAAATCTTCTAAATTTAAATCAATGTCATCAACACCTGACGATAATTTAGCAGCATAGTAATAACGTAAATATTCAGGTTTTAAATTATCCAGATACGTGCGGGCCTTGATAAAGGTGCCACGAGACTTTGACATTTTTGCACCATCAACAGTTAGGAAACCGTGACAGAAAACTTTAGTCGGTGTGCGATAACCTGAACCTTTTAAAACAGCAGGCCAGAATAAAGTATGGAAGTAAGCAATATCTTTACCGATGAAGTGGTACAGCTCTGTTTTGTCTTCTGATTTCCAGAATTCATCGAAATCTAAATCAGTTTTATCACATAAGTTTTTAAAACTGGCCATATAACCAATAGGTGCATCTAACCAGACGTAGAAAAACTTATCTGTAGAGTCTGGAATTTCAAAACCCCAGTAAGGTGCATCTCGGGTAATGTCCCAGTCTTTCAGGCCGGATTCAAACCATTCATTTAGTTTGTTGGCAATTTCAGACTGCACATGACCTGCGGTGGTCCATTCTTTAAGCATGGCTTCGAAATCACCCAGTTTAAAGAAGAAGTGCTCTGTGTCTTTTTTGATAGGTGTTGCACCTGAAACAACCGAATAAGGTTTTTTTAAATCGGTAGTGTCGTAGGTTGCACCGCATACTTCGCAGTTATCACCGTATTGATCTTCAGCGCCACATTTGGGGCAGGTGCCTTTGATAAAACGATCGGGCAGAAACATATTGGCTTCAGGGTCATAAGCCTGTGAGATCGTGCGGGTAGTTATGTGACCATCATCACGCAAAGTTCGATAAATACTCTGCGATAGTTCCTTGTTCTCATCTGAGTGAGTGCTGTGATAGTTATCAAAGCCAATTAGAAATTCAGAAAAATCTGCCTGATGATCACGACTAACTTCGGCTATTAACTGCTCGGGTGTAATGCCATCCTGACGGGCACGTAACATAATTGGTGTGCCGTGTGCGTCGTCTGCACAGACATAATGGCACTCATGGCCGCGCATTTTCTGAAAGCGAGCCCAGATATCGGTCTGAATATATTCAACCAGATGTCCAAGGTGAATTGGGCCATTGGCATAGGGCAGTGCGCTAGTGATAAGAATTTTACGTTGTGTGGTCATGGGTGCTCGTATATAGATTAAATCTCAGTCGCGTAAAATAGCATTTTTAGCCGTATTTTTCATATATAATTGCCATCCCCTGAGAGATTAGAGTGATTATTCATGAGTGCATCTATGCATCCCCCGGTTCCGTTTAATATATCGGTGCATGACCCGAGTCCCCAGTTACGTGAGTTACATCTGAGCTTTACCGCTGATTTTCAGTCAATGGCAGTAGATCAGCGTCTGGAAACGCTGCGCGCTTATATTGAATCTATGGTGGAACAGGCTAAAACAACTACGGATGCGGGTGGCCAGAGAGGGTTGATGATGGTAATTGAGCTGACTGAACAAATATTGCCCCATATACAATCAGATAGCCTGCCATTAGAGCAAACCCTGATAGTTGAAATGGGTGAAGGTGCTGAAGGTTCTTCTCTAGACGAATTGTTGAGTTAAATATGATGACTGTTATTGATAAATTAGTGGGTCTGGTAGACAAGTTATACGCAGAAACCCATGATTACCTGGATAATCCTTCTGATGCACAGCTTTGGTATAACCGGGGATATGCCAACGGGGTTGTCGCTTATTTCAATAAAAATGGCTTTGCTGAAAAACTCAATCATCTGACATTAGATGATGAATCTATTCATAAGAAAGATCAGGTGATGGAGTGGCATAAAGCTTATCATCACGGTTTCGAGATGGGTGAGCGTGAGTCAGGTGAGGTTCATTTAGCCTCTTCTGAGTCATAACGATAAAGGGAATGGGGGATTAATAATTAATCCTCCATTCCCTTTATTCGCCTTTTTTGGCCAGAATGGACATTTGTACTGCCACAGGTTAGTCTTTCCTGATGGAGAGGTTACGTGGCAAGTGTTCGAAACTTAATGTTTAGTAAGTTGCTAAAAGCTTAATGTGATTTATTTATCCATGTAAACCTGCAAAATTAATGATGGCTCTAAGACTTAATTAGAGACTAGATATACAGGGATTTAAATGAAAATAGCCACACTTCTAGTTGTAAGTATTTTTTTTCTGAATGGTTGTTTTTCCAATGAAGATCACTCAGGTGAAAATCAATCCTCAATCTATTCAATTCCTGTTTCAAAAACATATCATAAAAGTGATCTTAAAGTTTTCTTTATAGGTAATAGTTATACCTATGCTAATAATCTGCCTTCGATGGTTGCACAGGTTGCAGCTAAAAACGGCATTGATATGTATACAAAAAAATCAGCACTTGATAATGCTAGTCTTGAGCAGCACTGGAATAGTGAACGCGATTTAAAAACCATGAAAATACTGGAAAATGAAAAGTTCGATTTTGTTGTTCTTCAGGAATATGGTGTATACCCAATGCTTTATCCTGATAAAGCTAAAAAGCATATTTCACTTTTTCTTGAGCATATTAAAAGTAAGGGCGCGATACCCATTTTATTTCATTCATGGGCAAGAAAAAACAGAGATTACGCACAACATTATTTAGATAATTTTTATTATCAGGAAGTTGATAAATCGGGAACTATAATTGCACCAATAGGTCATGCCTGGTTGCATTCAATTCTAGAACGGCCGGATATAAATTTATATCATGAGGATGGGAGTCATCCTTCAGAATTAGGTACCTACTTAACCGCTAGTGTAATTTTCTCATCTATAAAACCTCAACTAACCGTAGAGATGCAGGAATTTGATGGTTCCAGTTTGTATACCATAGACAAAAGAAAAATATTAATTACACATGAAGAGATACAGTTTCTTCAAAAAGTTGCCGGCAGGTCAAGACTCGAATATGACAAGCATTTCAATGGAAAAAATCATGATTTAAAAGTGCTGGCTCATTACAGTAAAGATTCCCAGAATAAAGAAATACAAAATAATCAGGTTATAAGTGCTCCTTAAAAGACTAGCAAAATTTATTTAAAGCATCAGTGATTAAAATAGAATGGATTTAACGGATAGTTGAAAATGCATCTTAATCGTCTTTTATTATACATCATATGTACATTGGCTTATTTTGAAAATGTAATGGCTGTCAATCAGTTTAATCCTGATATAAGCCTTGTTCTTGATGGTCAGTTTGTTTCATATGAACTAGATGCGGAAGAGTATAATCTGCCAGGCTTTGCATTTGGAGGGGAGGCGGCATCGCTTGAAGAAGGTTTTTCTCTTGGTCATACTGAGCTAACTATTAACTCAAATATCGATCACCTTTTTTATGGACAGCTTAGTATTGGGCTAGTCGAACATGACGGTACAACAGAAGTTGATCTTGAGGAAGCATATATAGAAACTCTGGGTTTAGGCGAGGGTTTTAGTATTCGTGCTGGGCGTTTTTCTTCTGCTATTGGTTATCAAAATCAACAGCATTCTCATGTTTGGGATTTTGCGGATACACCTTTGATTTACACAAGCGTATGGGGTGAAACCTATCTTGATGATGGTGTTCGTTTAAGCTGGTTGGCGCCTACTGAATTATATTTAAACTTTGGTGTAGAAGCCTTTTCTGGTGGCAGGTATCCAGCTGGTGGGGAGAAATCAGATAGTATTGGTTCATATGTTGTTTATTCAACCTTCGGTGATGACATTGGAACGAACCATAGCTGGCAAATGGGGTTAAGTTATTTTTCTGCGGATGTAATAAACAGGGAGTCATCTAGTTACGCTAATGAAAGCTCATTGTCTTCAGAGGATACAGGTTTTACAGGTGATAGTGATGTATATGGCATAAACCTGGTGTATAAATGGGCTCCCGATGGAAATACGCGAACACAAAATTTTAAATTGCAGTTTGAGTATTTTCAGGTAGATGAAAGTGGCGTTATTTCACTGTTAGATAATGTCCCGCTAGAGAGTTCAAATTATACCGGCGACCAGTCAGGATTTTATGTTCAAGGGCTTTATCAGTTTACGGCTTATTGGCATAGTGCGCTTCGCTTTGATCAATTAAAAAGTTCGAATAGTGCGGATGATCTAAGCGTACTTAACGAGGCTAATTTAAATAACAATGGAGTGACGCCGCAGCGTATAAGCGCAATGCTGGAGTGGGTTCCCTCGCAATTCTCACGTGTTCGATTGCAATATAATATTGATGAGTCTTCTGATCGGAAAAATAATCAAATCATAATACAGTACACTATGAGCATGGGTGCTCATGGGGCGCATGAATTCTAAGATGAAATTATTTTTAAGCTTAGTTTTATTGCTAATTTCAAAAGTTACAGTCGCAGAAGTTTTTGTATTTGCCTGTGAGCCTGAGTGGGCTGCATTAGCTAAAGAAATTGGCGGAGATAAACTCAATGTGTTTAGCGCAACAAGCGGTCGCCAGGACCCGCATTTCATACGAGCAAGGCCAAGTTTAATTGCCAGGGCGAGGCGTGCAGACTTGTTATTCTGTTCCGGAGCCGAGTTAGAAATTGGCTGGTTACCG
>Ga0316205_10004521_pt1 | contig 12098 bp, 12 predicted proteins | sample 3monthpyrite_MG_FD_204941 | JGI IMG/M metagenome (GOLD analysis project Ga0316205, IMG submission 204941) | Microbial mat bacterial communities from mineral coupon in-situ incubated in ocean water Damariscotta River, Maine, United States -... | ecosystem: Environmental > Aquatic > Marine >... | reverse complement strand
GGCCGATATTGACCGCTTTACCAAGCTTGCGGACAACATGCAGCGGGCCATCGACACCAATCTGGAGAAGGTCGAACTGGCGCAGGCCGAAGCAACCGGCATCATGATCACCGGCATCGTCATGCTGCTGATCTTCAAGGCCATTCAGGGTTTTTATGCCAATTCTGTCTATGAAAAACAGTATTCTAACTGGCGCATTGACCCCGACCATACCGAAAGCGGGCGCTCGACGCGCAACGCTGTCATGGGCGCTGTTCTGACAGCGGCGATTGCCCCGCTGGTGATCTATCGCTTCACGGTAAATGCGGCGATGGCAATGCTTGAAGCCTTCCCCGAGCGTGAGGTTTCAGAATATGTGCTGGGCGAAGGCAATGGTACGCTGTTTGGTGCTGTCGCGTCCTGGATGGAGGCGCGGATTGATGCTGCCGCCATTGCCGGGGACGATGTCTTTGACGGGATTGTCACAGGTGTGCGCACGGTTTTGGATGGTCTGACCATCGCGCTGAACGACACCCCGTGGCCGGTGGTGATGCTGGTCATTGCCGTGACGGCTTGGCGCTCGGCCGGTCCGCGCGTGGCGATCTTTACCGTCGCGGCGATGGCCTATACCGCGTTCCTGGGCTACTGGGGTCTGACGATGGAAACCGTGGCGCTGGTTGGGGCGGCGGTGCTGCTGTGTGTCGCAATGGGCATTCCGCTCGGCATCTGGTTCGGCAAGTCCAAACGCGCCTACCGCATGGCCGAGCCTGTGCTGGATTTGATGCAGACCCTGCCCGCCTTCGTCTACCTGATCCCGATCATCGCCTTTTTCGGCACCGGCAACCCGCCGGGCATTCTGGCCACGATTATCTTCGGGATGCCCCCGGTGATCCGCCTGACCGCCTTGGGAATGCGCGGTGTCCCGGAGAGCATCAAGGAGGCGGCGGATGCCTTTGGTGCTACCCGCTGGCAAAAGCTGAAGGATGTGGAAATTCCGCTGGCCCTGCCCTCGATCATGGCCGGCGTGAACCAGACCATCCTGATGTGTCTGTCTATGGTCGTGATCATCTCGCTGATCGGCGGCGGTGGTCTGGGTCAGGAAATCCTTGAGGCGCTGCAATTCGCCGCCAAGGGCCCCGGCCTGCTGGGCGGCTTTGCCATCCTGTTCCTCGCCATGGTGATGGATCGGATCGTGCAGGGAGCGTTCAAGCGCGAAGATCAAAAATAGTGATCTGACCGCACAGCGATCTTGCCTTTTGAGAGAGGCCCGGGCTTAGATCGGCCCGGGCCTTTTTCATGCCCTATGGAGCTTCAACATGACCGACCCTTATCAAAAATCCATGATGGATAACCTCTATTGGTGGGGCATTCCCACCATGTTCCGCGCGCCCCATGAAGGCCCCGAAGGACAGGACATCGCCCTTGTCGGCGTGCCGCATAGTACCGGCAATGGCACGACCGAGCGGGATCAGCATCTGGGACCGCGCGCCTTGCGCCATGTTTCTGCTGTGCAGCGGCGTGTGCATATGGAGTTTCAGATTGATCCCTGGAACAGCGCCAAGATCGCCGATGTCGGCGATGTGCCGTTCCCCCGTGCCAATGACAACGAGGACTGCATCGCGCGGATCAGCGAATTTTACCGCGATATCGACGCGGCGGGCGCGCGGCCTGTGTCCATCGGTGGTGATCATTCGATCACCGGCGGGATTGTGCAAGCCTTGGGCGGTGGCAAGCTGGCAGGTGGTGAGCCGGTCAGCTTCCTGCATCTGGACGCGCACACGGATGTCTTCACCAAGGTCGATCATTTCCTCGGCGCCAGGAAATCAGCCGCCCATTGGGGCGCTTACCTTGCAGACCAGGGACAGGTCGATCCCACCCGTTCGATGCAGATCGGACTTCGCGGCCACCCCCGCAGTCTGGATTGGCTACAGCCTTCTTATGACTATGGCTATAACGTTGTGACCATGAAGGATTTCCGCCGTCGTGGGCTGGAGGATGTGGTGGTACAGACCAAAGAGGTGCTGGGCGACCGACCCGTTTACATCACCTTTGATCTTGATTGCCTTGACCCCACCGTGGCCCCTGCCGTGTCAAACCTGGAACCCGGTGAGAAGGGTTTTGATATTGACGAGGCGGTCGGTATTCTGCGCGCTGCGCGGGGGCTCAATATCATTGGTGGAGATGTGGTGTGCATGATGCCCACCAAGGACAGCCCCAACAATATCACCGCGCTGACGGCGGCCGCCATGATGTTTGAAATGATCTCGATGATCGCGGAGAACACTGGCACTGCGATCCGTTAAGCACCGCATGATACCCGAAAATCCCATGAATTGTTTCCAAAACTATGGTGTTTCGGTCATAGATCGGTTGGATTGTTAACACCTCGTTAACCCCGGCCACATTTTCGCCACATTCGCATCCAAACGTGGTCTGCGTCCACGGATAACATCTGTGAATAACTATAAAAGCGCCAGTCGGGTGCACCGGCTGGACTGCTGATAAAAAACAGGAGCAGACCAATGCCAAGTGTTACACCAAAGCCGCCCAGCAAACCTGTGGGCAAGCCCAAACCGACTCAGCAAAACCAACCCAAGATCATCTCGAAGCAGGTCTTCACCGACTTCGCCGCAATCTGACGGTTTCTGTCAGCAGAAATGTCCACTAACCTGCGGGTATGACAGGCGCACCCGTATCATCGATCCGAAATCTTGGCCCCGCAGTTGAGGCCGCTTGCCTGCGTGCAGATATTACGTCAGCGCAAGATCTGCGCACCCTGGGCGCGGATACCGCCTACGCCCGCCTGCTTGCCACCGGCACACACCCTCATTTCATCGGGTATTACGCCCTTGTCATGGGCTTGCAGGGACGCCCCTGGAATGACTGCCAGGGCGACGAAAAACGCAAGTTGCGCGCCCGTTTTGATGCGATCAAGGCGGCAAACACCCCCACCCCAAAATCCGAACTTGAACAAATCCTGGATCAGATCGGTGTTCTTGAACCAGCGGCCAAAAGATGAGTTGGATTTGGGCGTTTGCATTCCTTCTCTGCCTGACCGGTGTCTTCGCCTTGTTGTCGCCCCCAAAACCCGATGAACAGGCCGAAGGCACGCAGGTCATCGCAATCATGCTGTTGGCAGCCGGGCTCGGTATTTTACTTCTGCTCTACTATATCGGTCCGATCATGACCTATCTCGGCCTTCAGGGCACCGCACCCGCGAGCTGACGTGTCGTCGCCGAAACGAAAAAGGCGGCCCATCTTTCGATGCGCCGCCCAAAACATCAGATCCGATCAGGTGGCTTAGCCGACCAGCTCCAGACCCGAGAAGAAATACGCGATTTCAACCGCTGCGGTCTCGGGAGCATCCGAGCCGTGCACCGAGTTTTCGCCAACCGACTCGGCAAACTCGGCGCGCACGGTACCGGGGGCCGCATCGGCAGGGTTGGTCGCGCCCATCACTTCGCGGTTCTTGGCAATGGCACCTTCGCCTTCCAGAACCTGCACAACCACCGGCGCGCTGGCCATGAATTCGCACAGCTCGCCATAAAACGGGCGCTCGGCATGGACGGCATAGAACACGCCGGCTTGTGCTGGGGTCAGATGAATGCGCTTTTGCGCGACGATGCGCAGACCGGCATCCTCGAACTTGGCGTTGATCTTGCCAGTCAGGTTGCGGTTGGTTGCGTCGGGTTTGATGATGCTCAGCGTGCGTTCAACAGCCATGTCAGCCTCTTTCAGTCAGTGTTTCCGCGCATGGCCCATCGCCCGCGCCCCTCATTGGCGGCTGCGATAGCATGGGGCAAAGGCTTTGAAAAGCTGCGATTGACGCCAGCCCGGCAATCGGCCAAACCCGCCCCATGTTGCGCATTGATGATATCTCTTATTCGGTAGCAGGCCGCCCGTTGATCGAAAACGCCTCGGCCACCATTCCCGGCGGTCACAAGGTGGGTATTGTCGGGCGCAATGGCACCGGCAAAACCACGCTGTTTCGCCTGATCCGGGGCGAATTGGCGTTGGAAACCGGCGCGATCACCCTGCCCCAGCGCGCGCGCATTGGCGGCGTCTCTCAGGAAGTGCCCGGCAACGAGGTCTCGCTGATCGACACCGTGCTGGCCGCCGATACCGAGCGCACTGAACTGTTGATTGAATCTGAAACCGCGACGGACCCCACCCGCATTTCCGATATCCAGATGCGTCTGGCCGATATTGATGCCTGGTCCGCCGAAGCACGCGCGGCCACCATCCTGCGCGGTTTGGGGTTCAGCAGTGCCGAACAACAGCAACCCTGCTCGGATTTCTCGGGCGGGTGGCGGATGCGTGTGGCGTTGGCCGCCGTGCTGTTTTCGCAACCCGATCTGTTGCTGCTCGACGAACCAACCAACTATCTCGATCTTGAAGGCGCGCTGTGGCTGGAGACCTATCTGGCCAAATACCCGCACACGGTGCTGATCGTCAGCCATGACCGTGGGCTACTGAACCGCGCGGTCGGGTCAATCCTGCATCTCGAAGATCGCAAACTGACGCTTTATCAGGGCAATTACGACACGTTTGCGCGCACGCGCAGCGCCCGCCTTGCCGCGGCGCAATCGGAGGCGAAAAAGCAGGAAGCAAGGCGCGCGCATTTGCAAAGCTTCGTGGATCGCTTCCGTGCCAAGGCATCGAAAGCCGTGCAGGCGCAATCCCGGATCAAGATGATCGAGAAGATGACCCCGATCACCACCCCGTCCGAGGCCGCGCTGAAGAAATTTACCTTTCCATCCCCTGAAGAGCTGTCACCGCCGATCATTGCCATAGAAGGCGCGTCGGTCGGCTATGACGGACAGGCCGTCTTGTCCCATCTTGATCTGCGTATTGATCAGGATGATCGCATCGCCCTTCTGGGTAAGAATGGTCAGGGTAAATCCACACTTTCCAAGATGTTGGCGGACAAACTTCAACCTCTTGCAGGGCGCATGATCACCGCATCGAAATTCCGGGTTGGTTATTTCGCACAGCATCAGGTGGAAGAGCTGCATGTGGACGAAACCCCGATTGATCACATCCGCCGTTTGCGCCCCAATGAAACACCGTCGCGTCTGCGTGCACGCCTTGGTGGGTTTGGCATCGGGGCTGAACAGGCAGAGACGCTGGTGGGCAAGCTGTCGGGCGGGCAAAAGGCGCGGTTGTCGCTGATGCTGGCTACGATTGACGCACCTCACATGCTGATCCTGGACGAGCCAACCAACCACCTTGATATCGAAAGCCGCGAGGCTTTGGTGGAGGCGCTGATCGCCTATACCGGTGCCGTCATTCTGGTCAGCCATGACATGCACCTGCTCAGCCTTGTGGCCGACCGCTTGTGGTTGGTCAAAGATGGGCGCGTGGCCCCCTATGAGGGTGATCTTGAGGGTTATCGCACCGCATTGCTGTCCGGCGACAAATCCGCCAAGACCAACAAACCCAAGCCTGCGAAAAAACGACTGTCGCGTGATGACATTCTGGCCCTGCGCCAGGAGGTGCGAAAATGCGAGGACCGGGTCACCAAGCTGAACGACATGCGCGACAAGGTTGCCGACAAGCTGGCGCAACCCTCTATGTACGAAGAAGAAAACGCCATTCAGGCCGCGGGTTGGAACAAGAAATACGCCGAGGTGATGGACGGGATCGAGCGCGCTGAAGGTCTTTGGATGAAGGCGCTTGAGCGACTGGAAAAGGCCGAACGCTGATGGACACCGCCTTTCTTATCACCGCCTTTGTCACGCTGTTCGTGATCATTGACCCCATCGGGATGACGCCCCTTTTCGTGGCGTTGACCCAAGGGATCGAAGAGCGTCGGCGCCGTCTGATCGCGCTGCGGGCCTGCGTCACAGCCGCCTTGATCCTGATCGCCTTTGCTGCCTTTGGCGAGGCGGTGCTGGGCTTTATCGGCATCTCGATGCCCGCCTTCCGGATTGCCGGGGGCATCCTGCTGTTCCTGACCGCGCTGGACATGTTGTTTGAACGGCGCACCAAGCGGCGCAAGGCCACATCCGATGAGGCCGAGGAGGAAGACGGCGACGATCCGTCGGTCTTTCCGCTGGCGATTCCGCTGATTGCAGGGCCTGGCTCGATCGCGTCGGTGATCCTGTTGGCCGGGCAACGTCCGGGGATTGAGGGGCTGGCCTGGGTGATTGGGGTGATGTTGGCGGTCGTCGCGCTGGTCCTGACGTTTTTTATGTTGGCTGGCTTGTTAGAGCGGTTGCTGGGCAAAACCGGCATCAACGTGATCACACGGCTGTTCGGGATGTTGCTTGCGGCATTGGCCGTGCAATTCGTGCTGGATGGGTTGCGCGGCTTTGGGTTGGCCGGGTGACCTTCTCAATCGCCGCCCCTGCCCCTATATCTGAGACATGAGTGAATTCGAGACAGGCCAACTGCTTTATCTGTCCCTTCTGGGGGCCGCCGTTGTGTTATGGTTCTTCGCACAGAACCGCAATTCGCTGGGCAAGGTGACCCAACAGGCGCTGGTCTGGGGGCTGATTTTCATCGGCGTCATTGCGGCAGTGGGCCTTTGGGGGGATATCCGCAATACGGTGACGCCGGGTATTGCCACCGTGACAAGCGACAATCAAATCGAATTGGCCCGTGCGATGGACGGGCATTACTACCTGACCGCCGATGTGAACGGTGCACCGGTGGAGTTCGTGGTGGATACCGGGGCATCAGGGATTGTGCTAACCCATGACGATGCCGAGACCGCGGGTATCGACACCAGCACTCTGGCCTATGTGGGCCGTGCTTTTACCGCCAATGGCGAGGTGCGCACCGCCCCCGTGACGTTGGACAGTCTCGATGTCGGCCCCTTGCGCGACACGCGTGTGCGCGCCACGGTCAACGAAGGCGAAATGGATCGCTCGTTGCTGGGCATGGATTATTTGCAACGGTTTTCCAGTGTGGAAATCAGCGGTGGTAAAATGGTGCTGACTCGCTGATTTTTATAGCATTTTTCTCTTTTCATGCGGGTTAATGCCTGAATGTTCGGCACCCGCGAAGATGCGGATCAGGCCAGTATCAAAGGCAACGAAGATGTTCAGGCCTCGGCCTTCTTCTCCCACTTGCCGCTTTCTTCGGACCAGTATTGCGCCGAACATCCGGCATCGGCGAGCACCTTCCAATGGCCCCGCGCCGTTTGTACCGCCGCGTCATCATGGCCATCGAACAGCACACAGACCCGTTCCATCTGCGCCACTTCTTCCGGATCGGGCTCGGCCCCGTCGATCAGCATCACGCAGGCCGGATCGTTGGGATAAGGGGCCTGATCGGTCAGCAGGATGGGTTGTTGTGCGGCGTGGGGCGCACTGGCCAAACCGTGGGGCAGGAACCCCTCCTCCGGACCCAGCCACAGCTTTTGATCCAGCCAATCCAGCCGCGCGGCATCCACCCCACGCACGGCCACACGCCAGCCCGCTCCGCGTGCCTTGCGCAGCAGGGTGGGCAAGGTCGCCTCAAGCGGTGCGCGGGTCAGGTGATAGAAGAAGGCAGCACCCATTTCAGTCCTCGTAATTGTCCGCCACCAGACGGTTCAGCGCCATCACGCCCCAACCCGTCGCCCCTTTGGGTGCAAAAGCGGTTTCAGCCTTCACACTGGCGACCCCGGCGATGTCCAGATGAATCCACGGCACGTCGTCTTTGACAAATCGTTTGAGGAATTGCGCCGCGGTGATCGAACCAGCGGCGCGGCCCCCGACGTTCTTCATATCCGCGATCTGGCTTTTCAACTGCTCGTCATAGGCTGGGTCCAGCGGCATCTGCCACGCGCCCTCACCCTCGGCCTCGGCGGCCTTGAGGAAATCTTTGCAGAAATCCTCGTCATTGGCAAAAACGCCCGCCTTTTCATGGCCCAAACCGATGATGATCGCCCCGGTCAGGGTGGCCAGATCAACCATCGCGACGGGTTTGTAGGTTTCCTGCGCGTACCAAAGCACATCGCACAGCACCAGACGGCCCTCGGCATCGGTGTTGATCACCTCAATCGTGTCGCCCTTCATCGAGGTCACCACATCGCCGGGGCGCGTGGCGCGATCCGATGGCATGTTTTCGACCAACCCGACAAGACCGACCACATTGGCCTTGGCCTTGCGCAGGGCAAGCGCGCGCATCGCACCGGCAACCACCCCCGCGCCGCCCATATCCATCGTCATGTCTTCCATGCCGGCGGCGGGCTTGAGGCTGATGCCACCCGTATCAAACACCACGCCCTTACCGATCAAAGCCAGCGGGGCCGCGCCCTTCTTGCCGCCCATCCATTCCATCACCGCCACTTTCGAGGGGCTGATGCTGCCATGCCCCACTGACAGCAGTGATCCCATGCCCAGCTTCTCCAACTCGGCTTCTTCCATCACTTTAATGGTCAGGCCCAACGCCTCCATATCCTTGATGCGCTTGGCAAATTCAGTGGTGGTGAGGTGGTTGGCAGGTTCGGCCACCAGATCGCGGGTGAAATGAACACCTTCGACGACGGCCAGAAGCGGGGCGGCGTTGGCCTTGGCTTCGTCAGGTTTCGAGACCATCATGGTCACGCCGCCATTTTCCTTGTCCTCAGCGGTCTTATGGGTGGTGAATTCATAAGCGCGCAGAGCAATACCTTGCGCCAGATCGGCCGAACGGCGCACGAGACCAGCCAGCACGCACAGCGCCGCCTCGCCCTTGGCTTTGCCCAGTGCAACGCCGGCTTTGCGGGCAAGATCGGATTTGGCGTTGCGCGGCAAACAGACCACATCCAGCGCCTCGGCTGCCATGCCGGCGGGATAATTCAGGGTTTTGACCTCGCCCTCTTTCATCTTCTCGACCGCACCGCTTTCCACCATCCGGGTCAACGCCCCCTTGGTCAGCCTGTTCACCCGGCGCGCGGACGGGTCCATCTTGCCTTCTGGCGTCAGGAACACCGCCATTCGGCCCGTGGCCGTGGCAATCCGATCCAGATCGGTTTCAATGAAATCAACGGCGACAGGTGTGGTCATTTTTGCGCTCCCTTTGGCGGATTTCCACCAGACCTAGCGCGCCTTCAAATGATTGACCAGTCACGCAAGGCCCGGATCGTCGATCACGTTCTCGCTCATCGGTCAAAAGATACGCATTTGCAGTTTTCCCCTTTGGGGAATTCCGTTAGTCTCGCCACAAGATTTAGCGTTCGGGGGGATAGCAGTGGCCAGATTCGACAGATATATGCTGTCGCAACTCATGGTGCTCTTCGGATTTTTCGCGCTGGTGCTGGTGTCGATCTTCTGGATCAACAAGGCTGTGCGGATGTTTGACCGCCTGATTGGCGATGGCCAACCGGCCTGGGTGTTCCTTGAATTCACCGCTCTGACCCTGCCCGGTGTGATCGGCGTCGTGCTTCCAATCGCGGCCTTTGCAGGCGCGGTTTACGTCACCAATCGCCTGAGCACCGAGAGCGAACTAACGGTGATGCAGGCGACGGGTTATTCGCCCTGGCGGTTGATCCGCCCGGTGGTGATTTACGGTGTGATCATCGCCGTGATGATGTCGATCTTGACCCATCTTCTGATCCCGGTCAGCCTGAGCCAGCTGCGTCTGCGCCAGGCCGAGGTGACGCGCAATATCACCGCCAAGCTGCTGACCGAGGGCGAGTTTCTGCACCCTGCCCCCGGGATCACCTTTTACATCCGCGACATCACGCCAGAGGGCGAATTGAAGGATGTCTTCCTGTCGGATCGCCGCGACATGGACAACCCGGTGACCTATACGTCGGGCCGGGCGTTTCTGGTGCGCGAAGGGGACGGCACCAAACTGGTGATGCTGACCGGCCTCAGCCAGGTGATGCGCAAGAACGGCAATCGGCTGTTCACCACACATTTCGATGATTTCTCCTATGATATCTCGAGCCTGATTTCGCGCGATGAAATCCGGCTGAACAACATCGCATTTGCCAAGACCCCGGAATTGCTGCTGACGCCCCAAGCCGCGTCCGAACGCACCGGGGCCAGCCTGGGCCAGGTGGCCTTTGAGGTGCACAACCGGTTCAACCAGGCCTTGCTGTGCATCATTGCGGCGATGGTGGGCTTTGCCACCCTGCTGTTGGGGACCTTCAGCCGGTTTGGTGTCTGGTGGCAGATTGTGTTGGCTTTTTTACTGCTGGTCGGCATCAAGCTGATCGAAGGGGTGGTCTCGGGGCCGGTGCTGGCCAAGGCGGCGCTGTGGCCGTTGCTGTACCTGCCGTCGGCTTCGGGGGCGGTGCTGACCGCGCTCTTGCTGTATCTGGCTGCCAATCCGGGGTGGGTCAAACGGCTGTTCCGCAGGCGTACCTCGACGGAGGGCACCGCATGATCCTGCATTTCTACTTTGCCCGTAAGTTCTTTTGGACCTTTGCAATGATTGCGCTGGTCTTCGTGGTCCTGCTGGGCCTGATTGATCTGGTGGACGAATTGCAGGATTTCCCTGAGCTGCCGTTTTGGTCGGTGGTCGAGATCGTATTGCTGAACCTGCCCCGCGCCAATTACGAGATTCTGCCACTGGTGATGATCCTGGCCACGGTCGCTTTGTTCCTGCGATTGTCGCGCTCTTCGGAGCTGGTTGTCGTGCGGGCCGCGGGCCGTTCGGCCCTGAAAGGTCTGGGCGCGCCCGTGACGGTGGCAGCACTGATCGGCATCGTCACGATCACCATGCTCAACCCCATCGTGGCGGCCTCGTCAAAGCGCTATAACGATCTGGTAAATGGCTATGCGGGGGGCGACTCAAACGTGTTGGCCATCGCATCGGAAGGGCTGTGGCTGCGTCAGGGCGGCACGAACGGCCAGACGGTGATTCACGCGATCCGGGCCAGTTCGGATGTCAGCGTGCTGTTCAACACCACTTTCATTTCCTTTGAACCGGGCGGTACCCCGCTGAGCCGGATCAATGCCGAAACGGCCGAGCTGAAACAGGGTGAATGGCTGCTAAGCAACGTCAAGCTGTGGGATCTGAGTGCGGGCATCAACCCCGAGGCGACCGCCCGGCAGATGGATCAGCTGTCCGTACCCTCAGCCTTGACGCAGGACCGGATCATCGACAGCTTTGGCAAGCCGGAATACATCCCGCTATGGGATCTGCCCGCCTTCATCAGCCAGTTGGAAGAGGCCGGATTTTCCGCCCGCCGCTATGCGGTTTGGTTCCAGATGGAACTGTCACGCCCGCTGTTTCTGATTGCGCTGGTCATGGTGTCGGCGGCCTTCACCATGCGCCATGCACGCCTGTCCAACACCGGCATGTCCGTTCTGACTGCGGTGCTGCTGGGCTTCACGCTGTATTACATCCGCAATTTCGCGCAGATTTTGGGCGAGAACGGGCAGATCCCGATCCTTCTGGCGGCCTGGGCACCGCCTGTGGCTTCGTTCCTCTTGGCGATCGGCATCCTTCTGCATATGGAGGACGGATGACCCTGCGTGTTCTTCTTGTGCTGATTCTGGGGCTTGTCGCAGCGCCCCTTTGGGCCCAATCCGAACAGCGGCGTACTGTGGTCAATGACCCCGTCCAACCTGCCATTCTGGTGGCGGATGATGTCTATCTGACGGGGGATGAGACATTGGTGGCCACGGGCAATGTCGAGGCCCTGTTTGATGGCCGCCGCCTTCAGGCGCGCAGCATCATCTATGACCGCACCACCGATCAGCTGAGGATCGAGGGACCGATCACCTTGCAAGAGCAGGATGGTCGCCTTCTGGTTCTGGCCGATGCGGCCGAGCTGGACCGGAGCTTGCAAAACGGCATCCTGATTGGCGCGCGCGTCGTGATGGACGATCAGCTGCAATTGGCCGCGTATGAAATGAACCGCGTCAACGGGCGCTATTCACAGCTTTACAAAGCCTCGGTCACCTCGTGCCAGGTCTGCGGAAACGGCCGTCCGCCCCTTTGGCAAATCCGCGCGCGCCGCGTGATTCATGACCAGCAGGAACAACAACTCTATTTTGACGACGCACAATTCCGGGTGTTGGACACGCCGATCCTTTATCTGCCGCGTCTGCGCCTGCCTGACCCCACGCTGACCCGCGCCACCGGGTTCCTGATTCCGTCGATCTACAACTCGTCGACCTTGGGCACCGGTGTGAAAGTGCCTTATTTCATCAAGCTGGGGGATCATGCCGATCTGACGCTGACGCCGTTTA
>Ga0316205_10004520_pt1 | contig 12098 bp, 12 predicted proteins | sample 3monthpyrite_MG_FD_204941 | JGI IMG/M metagenome (GOLD analysis project Ga0316205, IMG submission 204941) | Microbial mat bacterial communities from mineral coupon in-situ incubated in ocean water Damariscotta River, Maine, United States -... | ecosystem: Environmental > Aquatic > Marine >... | reverse complement strand
GACTTCATCCAGAAATACATTTTCCCGGGCGGAATGCTGATATCGCCAAAGGTGTTCGAACAGCAGGCGAGGGCCGCCGGGCTGTCCTGGTCGTCGTCCATCGAATTTGGCGAAAGCTACAGCCTTACCCTGCGCCGCTGGCACGAGGTGTTCACCGCCCGGTGGGGAGTTTTGCAGGCGATGGGCTATGACGACCGGTTCAAGCGGATGTGGGACTTCTACCTGACCTCTTGCGCGGCGGCATTTCGCACGGGTATCTGTGACGTGACGCAAATTACCCTGCGCCGCCCAGGCTGATCCGTCTGCGGGGGCTCCCTTTGTGACGAGGTCACCATGTTTACCCTGATCCGGCCGGTCTCTGCCGTGCTCCTGGCGGTGTTCGCCTATTTCGCGGCCGTGGCCTATGGGCCTGTCTACGACCCCGAGGTCGATCTGGGCACAACCTATATCTGGTATGCTGTGGGGGTCAGCTTTGTCGTCGGCTGGGTGTTTCTGGGCGGGATGCTGGGCCGCGCGCTGTGGTTCAGCATTTACGCGGCGCTTCAGGCGGTGGTGTTGTCGGCAGTTGCCACGGCGATGGTGCTGGGGGTCGGAGAGATCTTCATCCGTGGCTACCGACGCCAATATACCGAGGTCATGGAGACGCTGCTGGGGTTCTTTGAAATCGTGCTGGACTGGCTGGGCCGCGCGCTGGTTGCCGATTACCTGATTGCCGTGGCGGTCGGTGCGACGGTTGTCGGCGTTTCGCTGCATGTTCTGAACGCCCTGTTTGAGCGGCGCCGCAATGAGCGTTGACGCGATGTTCCTGTATGGAACGCTGCGCCATCAGCCGTTGCTGGACTGCGTCGCGGGCGGGTCGGTTGCGGTGCAGAAGGCCGAACTGGCGGACCATGTGATCGCCCATGCGGTCTCGGGCGCGGGGCAGGTGCAGGATTTCCCCCTGTTCGCGCCGCGCAAGGGCAGCGTTGCGCGCGGGCTTCTGATCCGCCCGGATGCGGCGGCGAAGGCGCGGCTGGATGCCTATGAACGGGTTTTCGGGTATGATCCGGTGACCGTCACCGTGGCCACCGCTGACGGCCCGCAAGACGCGGCGATCTATCTGCCGCGCGCCGGCCGCTGGCGCGCCGGGGACGCATGGTCGCTGAATGCCTGGGTCGACGGGCCGGGGCAATTGTCGGTCGAGGTCGCGTCCGAGGTCATGGCCCTGCTGGAGGTCGCCGCGCCCGAGGCGGTTTTCGAGCGGTTTCGCATGTTGGAAAACCGTGCGGCAAGCCGTCGGCGGGCGCGGGCCCGGCCTGGCCCGGCCACCCTGCGCCGCAGCGTGCAGGACGGCGACGTGCTGCTGAACGCGCTGCGCCGCCCCTATACCTGGTTCTTCGGGGTCGAGGAAGCCGATCTGCAATTCCGCCGCTTTGACGGAACCCACAGCGACAGCGTCACCCGCGCCGGGTTCATCATGGCCGATGCGGTGTCGGTCCTGCCCTATGACCCGGTGCGCGACCGGGTCATGCTGGTCGAACAGTTCCGCTTTGGTCCCTATGCGCGCGGCGATGCCAATCCCTGGTCGCTGGAACCCATCGCCGGGCGCATCGACCCCGATGAGACGCCCGAACAGGCGGCCCGCCGCGAAACCCGCGAGGAGGCGCGGCTGGACCTGCGCGCGCTGCACCCGGTCCACCGCTATTACCCCAGCCCCGGGGCGATCACGGAATACCTGATCTCCTATGTCGGCATCGCCGCGTTGCCGGACAGCGCCGAGGGCGTGTCGGGGCTGGAGATCGAAGCCGAGGACATTCGCGCCCATGTGATCCCGTTCGAGCGCCTGCGCGCGTTGATGGACAGTGGCGAGGTCGAAAACGCGCCGCTGCTGATTTCCGCGCAATGGCTGGCGTTGAACCGCGACAGTCTTCGGGACGGGGTCGGCCGCGCCTGAGACTGCACCTGAGACTGGGCCTGAGACTGGGCCTGTGACTGGGCCTGTGACTGGGCCGCGCTACGGCGCCCGCGTCAGTCCCAGCGTCGCGCGACCAGCATCGAGGCCAGCGCCATCAGCGCACAAAGCCCGACCCCGGCCACCAGCGGCGCAATCGTGCCGTTGTAAAGCGTGGCGATGGGGGCGGCGATGGCGGCGGATACCATGGTCGACACGCCCCCCATCACCGAACTGGCGGTGCCGGCCACATGGCCCAGCGGCTCCAGCGCCAGCGCGTTCAGGTTGCCGAAGATCAATCCGACGGTGAAAAAATGGCCGACCATGAACACAAAGAACAGCCAGAACGGGACCGGCGCGCCGCCCCAAAACAGCGCCGCGACGGTGACGATCAGGCTCAGTTGCGCCAACAGGGCACTGAAGATCAGCCGCCGCATCCCCAGCCGCATGACCAGTTGCGCGTTGACCAGGCTGCCAGGTGCGGACAGCAGGGCGCTGAGGGCGAACCACAGGGGAAAGCTGGCGCCCCGGTCATACACGTCCTCGAAAATCGGCGCGATGGTTGACAGCCAGACGAACATCGACGCGAAGCTGAAGGTCAGCGCGCTCAGATAGGCCATCACCTGTTTGTTGGAGAACACCTCGGCAAAGGCGTGGATAACCGGCCCGGCGCGCAGCGGAACCCGTTTTTCCGGTGGCAGGGTCTCGGGCTGGCGCAGCAAAAGCCACAGCGCGGAAACCGTGCCGAACACCAGAAAGCTCCAGAAGATCGCGCGCCAGCCAAACAGCGCGCCCAGCGTCGCCCCCATCAGCGGGGCAATGGCGGGGACCAGAACGAACAGGGTCATCGCAAACGACATCAGCCGCGCCATGACCCGGCCCGCGTATTGATCGCGCACCAGCGCCTGCGTGACGACGCGCGGCGCGGCCACGCCCAGGCCTTGCAGGAACCGCGCGACCAGCAGCATCTCCATGCTGGTGCTCAGCGCCGCCAGCGTCGCGGCGAGCATATAGACGACGATTCCGGCGACGATGACCCGCCGCCGCCCCAACGCGTCCGACACCGGCCCGATGAACAATGTGCCCAGCCCCAGCCCGAATACGAATGTGGTGATGACCAGTTGCGCGCGCTGCACGGCGTCGGGCGACAGGTCCTCGCCCATCGCGACGATCAGCGGCAGCATCGAATCGATGGCATAGGCGACCGAGGCGAACATCAGCGCGGTGAAAGCCACGAACTCCACGAAGCCCATGTTTTTTGTCGGCGTCATGACGCGGCCTTGGCCAGATCGTCGATCACCGACACCCAGAAATCCGACGGCTGCGCGCCCGTTGCGACATAGCTGCGCCCGATCACGAAGCCCGGAACGCCGCGCAGACCGCGTTCGCGGATCTCGGCGTCGCGCGCGCGGATGTCCTGCGTGTCGGCGTCGCTGGCCAGCAGGCGCGCGGTCATGGCCCGGTCCATGCCGCAGGATTCGGCGATCGTTTCCAGCGCATCGCGGACCGAGATGTCGATGCCCTCCACGAAATAGGCGCGGAACAGGGCATTGACCACGGCATTCTGGCGTCCCTCCAGCCCGGCCCAGTGGATCAGGCGATGTGCGTCCAGCGTGGACGGCGTGCGGGTGATCTTCGACAGTTCCATCGCCAGCTTGTCCTGATCGGCGGCCTGTTGCACCGGCAGATAGGCCTTCAGCACATCGTCGGGCGGGCCGAACTTGGCTTGCAGGTAGGCGCGCCGGTCCATGCCCTCGGGCGGCATCGCGGGGTTCAGCATGAACGGGTGCCACTCGACGACGAAGGGATGATCCGGACGCTGCGCCATCGCCCGCTCCAGCCGCGTCTTGCCGATATAGCACCACGGGCAGATCGGGTCCGAAAAGATGTCGAGTTTGGTGCTCATGTCAGCCCTTCCAGGTCTGTCGCAGCGATGTGCGGTTCACTTTGTGGTTGGCGTTTTTCGGCAGGCAGTCGACGGCGACGAACAGCCTTGGGTGCTTGTAGCGCGCCAGGTTGGCGGTTGCATGGGCCATCAGGGCGTCGTGTGACGGGGCCGGGCTGGCGGGCACGTAGAACAGCGCGATGACGCTCACCCCGTCGCGCACCGGCAGCGCCACCGCCGCGCATTCGGCCACGCCGGGGCAGGGTTCGAAGGCGGCTTCGACCTCCAGCGGGGATACCCGGTAGCCGCCCGCGTTCATCATGTCGTCACCGCGCCCCAGATAGCGGATCGCGCCGTCCTGCGTCATCAGCGCCGTGTCCCCGGTCCGAAACCAGCCGCCGGCAAAGCGGGCGCGGGTTTCGGCCTGTTGGCGCCAATAGCCCAGAAACAGGCCGGGGTCATCCGCGCCGACCGCCAGTTCGCCCGCAACCCCGCGCGGCACGGGCGCGGCGTCGGCGCCCAGCACGGCGATGCGCCGGCCGGTCTGCGCGTGGCCCGAACATTCCGGCGTTCCCGGGTGGTTCGGCCCTTGCGAGACATAGGTGGACACTTCGGACATGCCCAGCGCCTCGTAGATCGGCGTGCCGGTGGCCGCGTGCCAGGCGTCCCGGGTGGCGGGCGGCAGCTTTTCCCCGGCGGACAGCCCGTGGCGCAGGCGCGGCATGGGCAGCATGGGGGCTTTCAGCATCTGCCGGTAAATCCCTGGCGCGGCAGCGAAAATCGTCGCGTCGAAGCGCTTGAGCAGCAACGGAAGCTGCGCCGGATCGGTGCCCGCCGCCGGGATCAGGGCGCTGGCGCCAATCGCCCAGGGATCCAGCAGCCCGGTGCCCAATGTATAGGTCCAGTTGAACGCCCCGGCATGCAGCAGGCGGTCGTCGGGGGTCAGGCCATACCAGTCCTGCCACATCATCCGCCGGGCCCAGACGGCGCGGTGGGCGTGCATCACGGCGCGCGGCTGCCCCGAGGTGCCGGAGGTGAAGATCAGGTATCCAAGCCGGTTCGGATCGCCCAGATGCCAGGCGCAGGGCGGCAGGTCGCGCCAGGCCTTGAACCGCGCGGCGGGGATCACCGGTGCGCGATGGTCGGGCAGGGCAATGCCGGGCGCGCCGATGATCAGCGCAGGGTCGATCTGCGCGGCCATGGCGGTGATTTCGGGCGCCGTCAGCTGTGCCGAACTCGGCACCGGCACAAGTCCCGCGGCCAGCGCCCCCAGGAAGGCCAGCGGAAAATCGACCGTGTTGCCCAGGCGCAGCAGCACACGGTCGCCCGGCTTCAGGCCCTGGTCCAGCAACCCGGTGCCAACGCCGCGCAGGGCGGCGGTCAGGGCGCCAAAGGACCAACGCTCGGCCCGGGTGACACCCAGCACCTGAAGCGCGATCTTGTCGGGCGTGCGCTTGCCCGCAGCCATCACATACCGCGCCAGGTTGAACGGCGCGGGGCAGGCGGGGGCTGGGCCGTTATCAGTTAACGCGTGCATGAATTGGAGGTAACGGGCGATGCGTCAAAGGACAAGGGGGAGCGGGCACGGCGGGTGCACCCCCTCGACAAGCCGGGGAAATTGCCGCAAAACCCGGGCGTCGCAACGCGGACCACCCCATGAGTGACCTGACCAACCCCGGTATCCTGCGCATCGCCCGCGTGAATGGCGAGGAAGCCCTGGCCGATCCCATCGATCTGGCCGAGCGGGTGCGCGCGCTGCGCAAGGCGCGCGGCTGGACGCTGGAGCAGGCCGCGCAGGCCGCCGGACTGGCGCGTTCGACCCTGTCGAAGATCGAGAACGGGCAGATGTCGCCCACTTATGATGGGCTGAAGAAGCTTGCCGAAGGGTTGAGCATTTCGGTCCCGCAGCTGTTTACCCCGCCCAGGGCAACCGCCGCCGGGGGCCGCATGACCCACACGCCCAGCGGCAAGGGCGAGGCGCATGTCACCACGACCTACGAGCACGAGCTGCTGGCCGGCGCCCTGACACGCAAATCCATGCTGCCCTACCGGGCGCGGATCCGGGCGCGCAGTTTCGACGATTTCGATGGCTGGGTGCGCCATGACGGCGAGGAATTTCTGTTCGTCCTGACCGGGCAGATCCGGCTATACACCGAATTCTACAGCCCGATCGACATGAAGCGCGGCGACAGCGCGTATTATGACGGCTCCATGGGCCATAATGTCATCAGTCTGAGCCCCGAGGACGCAACGATCCTGTGGGTCACGTCGTTGGACGGTTGACGGCTTCAGCCGCCGAACCACCCCCGCACGACATTGGCGCCGCCCGAGATGTCCCGGCCCACGCCTTCGACGGTATTGCAGCCCGATACCGCCAGCGTAGCCAGCAACAGGGCGGAAAGTGTGATCCGTTTCATGGTTGAAGCCACCATACCTCGGGTAAAAAGCCGGTCCAGTCCCCATATATGGGCAAGGTTGGCGGAAATTGCAATCCCTCAGCCAAGGCCAGGCGGCTGGTCGGCGCATACCAGAAGGGGATCACGTAGCGTCCGGCCATCAACACCCGGTCCAGGGCACGCACTGCGGCGGTGAAATCCTCGGGATCGCGCGCTTCGACCATGGCGCGGATCATCGACTCGACCGCCGGCTCGTTGACCCCCGGCAGGTTGCGCGTGCCGGGGGTGTCGACGCCGTTGGCCCCCCAATAGAGCGTCTGCTCGTTGCCCGGCGACAGCGACATGTAGCGGCGCAGATAGGTCATGTCGAAATCATACTGGTTGGTGCGCTCGACATATTGCGCGGGGTCGATCACCGTCAGCGTCGCGGTGATCCCCAGTCGCTCCAGCGCGCCGATAAAGCTGTTGGCGATGGCCTGCTGCTCGGACGAGCCCTGGCGCAACAGAATGTCGAAAGAAAAAGGCGCGCCGTCGGCGTTTCGCAAGACGCCGCGATCGTCAGGCTCCCAGCCGGCCTCGGACAAAAAGCGGGTGGCGGCGCGAAAATTGCGCCTTGCGTTGCGCCCGCCGGTCTCGGGCAGGGCGTATCCTTCCAGCGCTCCGGGCGGCACTTGATCCGCGAAGACTTCCAGCAGCGCCTGCACCCGCCCACTGGCCGGGCCGGGCCGCATTCCCAGTTGAGAATTGCCGAAATAAGAGGTGATGCGCGGCTCGGCCCCGCCGTTTACGGTGTCGTTGATCTGGTCAAAATCGAAGGCCAGGATCAAGGCTTGACGCACGCGCCAGTCGCTGAAGATGGCACGCCGGGTGTTGAAGGCGAAGCCGCTCATCCCGGACGGTCGCTGATGCGGCACCTCGATGCGCCGCACGCGCCCGTCGGTCACGGCGGGGAAGTCATAGCTGTCGGCCCAGCGTGCGGCGTTGGGCTCGCGCCAGACGCTGATCAGCCCGGCCTTGAACGCCTCGAAGGCGACGGCCTGATCGCCGAAATATTCATATCGGATCTCGTCGAAATTATGCTGGCCGGCAAAGAAGGGCAGCGCGTCGCCCCACCAGTCGCGGTTGCGCCGGAAGGTGATCGAGCGGCCCGGATCGACGCTGTCGACGGCATACGGGCCCGATCCGACGAGCGGCTCCAGCGACGAGGCGCCGAAGTCCCGGCCACCCGCCGTGGTGTCGAACTGCGCGCGCTGCAAGATCGGGCGCAGGCCCAGGATCAGCGGCAATTCGCGGTCCGGCTCGGTGAAGGTAAAGCGCACCGAGGCCGGGCCCGTCTGCTCCATGGTGGCCACCTTGGCCCAGGCGTTGCGGTAGCGCGGGTGCCCCTGGGTGCCCAGAACTTCGAACGACCACATCACATCTTCGAGTGTGACCGGCTGCCCGTCCGAGAATCGAGCCGATTCGCGCAGAGTGAATTCCACGAAGCTGCGGGCGTCGTCGGTTTTGACCGATGAGGCCAGAACGCCGTAAAGCCCGAAAGGTTCGTCGTAGTTCCGGCCCAGCAGGCTTTGCATGGTCAACAGGCTGACACCCCAGGGGGCCGAACCGCGCAGGATATAGGGGTTGAGCGAATCAAAGCCGCCGATCTCGGCAAAAACGAGTCGTCCGCCCTGGGGCGCATCGGGGTTGGCATAGGGCAAGGATACGAAATCTTGTGGCAGCGCGGGGTCCCCATACATAGCAATGCCATGCCGGGTTTGCGCATACGCCGGGGAGGAAAGCAGGGTTTGCAGCGTTGAAAATAGCGTGAACACGAGGGTCAGAATGACAACCCGGCATGTGATTGTGCATGTCATGGAAACAATCCCTTCGGCAGAAACCCTGTGAACCCTTGCTAATCGCGTAAGCCCCAGTAATCAAACTTTTAGCTTGGATAGTTCAGATAGAAACGCTATAACGGGGGCACTGCTCGATAGGTTTCTTGCCTGTATGAAACCTGCCTCAACGACTTGCGCCCGCCTTGTGCGGGCGCTTTTTTTGTCTCTGGCGTTCCGCAGGCTACCCGCTATGCTGCACCTGCAACATCGGCAAGAGGGCCCAATGTCACAGTCTCCCCTGAAATCGCGCACCGCAATCGTCACCGGATCGAACTCGGGGATCGGGTTGGGCATTGCCCGGTCATTGGCCGCCGCCGGGGCCGACGTGGTCCTGAACTCGTTCACCGACGATGCGGGCGATCACGCGCTGGCCGCCAGTCTGGGGACCGAGTTCGGCGTGAACGTGCGCTACATCAAGGCCGACATGTCCCGGCCCGAAGAATGCCGCGCGCTGGTCGAACAGGCGGGCGGCTGCGATATCCTGGTGAACAATGCGGGCATCCAGTATGTCGCTAAAATCGAGGAATTCCCGCAAGACAGGTGGGATGCGATCATCGCCATCAACATGAGTTCGGCCTTTCATTGCACGGCCGCCGCGCTGCCGGGTCTGTATGCGCGCGGCTGGGGGCGGGTGATCAACGTGGCCTCGGCGCATGGCCTGACGGCCTCGCCCTACAAGTCCGCCTATGTCACGGCCAAGCACGGGGTGGTCGGCCTGACCAAGGTCACCGCGCTGGAGGCGGCGGGCCAGGGGGTGACCTGCAACGCGATCTGCCCGGGTTATGTGCTGACGCCGATCATCGAAAAGCAGATCCCCGAGCAGATGAAGACCCATAACATGGACCGCGAGACGGTCATCAAGCAGGTGATGCTGGAGCGCCAGCCATCGGGCGAATTCGCCACGACCGAGCAGATCGGTGGCGTGGCGACCTTCCTGTGTTCATCGGCGGCGGATCAGATCACCGGGACGACCATTTCGGTCGATGGCGGCTGGACGGCACTGTAACCTGACCTGTGCGGACGGCGCTTGCCCCCCCCTTCGGGGGGCGGTGCGCCGTTTGGGGGCTCTGCCCCCACCACGCCCTGACGGGCGCGCCCCCGGGATATTTCACGCACAAAGATGAGGGCGATCATGCAGACGAAACGGATCAATCTGGCGTTGCAGGGCGGCGGCGCGCATGGCGCCTTCACCTGGGGGGTTCTGGACCGGTTGCTGGACGAGGACTGGCTGGAGATCGCCGCGATCAGCGGCACTTCGGCGGGGGCGCTGAATGGCGCGGCGCTGAAAGCCGGGCTGGTGACGGGCGGGCGCGACGGCGCGCGCGCCAATCTGCGCGCCCTGTGGGAGCGCGTCGGCGGCGTCGGCGATCTGCGCGCCATGGGCTGGTTTCGTCCCTTCCTGCCCTCGGCCTCGATGACCGCAATGGCCGCGCAGGTCAGCGAGACGCTGATGCCAGTATCGCCGGCCGACCTGGCGGCGCAGGTCATCAGCCCCTATGACTGGGGGCCGCTGTGGCGCAATCCCCTGGCGCCGGTCGTCGATGCGTTCAGGCTGGAGGAGGTCTGCGCCCATGAAGGCCCGCGCCTGTTCGTGGCCGCGACCAATGCGCATACCGGCAAGGTGCGGGTGTTCACCGGCCATGACGTGACGCGCGAGGCGATCCTGGCCTCGGCCTGTTTGCCGACCCTGTTCCAGGCGGTCGAAATCGACGGTCAGGCCTATTGGGACGGGGGCTATTCGGGCAATCCGGCGCTGCATCCGCTCTATGATCCGAGTTTGCCGGACGATCTGCTGATCGTGTCGATCAACCCGCAATTCCGCCCCGATGCGCCTGAGTCCGCGCCCGAAATCCTGAACCGGATCAATGAGATAAGCTTCAACGCGGCCCTGCTGCGGGACCTGCGCGCCATCCATTTCGTCAAGCGCCTGTTGGCCGAGGGCAGTCTGACCCCCGGCGCGATGAAGGATGTTCTGGTGCACATGATCGCCGACGACGTGCTGATGCGCGGATTGTCCGCGCGCAGCAAGATCGCGCCGACGCCGATGCTGCTGGACACCCTGTTTCGCGCGGGCCGGACCGCGGCGGACGGATTCCTGTCAGCGCATGGCGAGGACATCGGCCGGCGCGGCTCTGTCGATCTGGTGCAGATGTTCGGCTAGCGGGCCGTCGGTCCGGTTTCCTGTTTTCCGGCGCGCCGACGGCCATTGACCCGCAGCTTTCCCGGGTTCTCCGGGTCCGGTGCGACCAGCCCGGCGGATATGACCAGTTTCGCGGCTTCTTCCACGGTCATGTCCAGAACGATCAAGTCCTTCGTGGGCACGAACAGCAAGAAGCCCGATGTGGGGTTCGGCGTGGTTGGCAGGAAGACCGATGTCAGCCCCTCGTCCACCGCGATCTTTCCGGCGACTTCGCCCTTTGTATCCGTCGAGACGAAGGCGACCGCCCAGATGCCCTTGCGCGGGTATTCCACCAGGCAGGCTTTCTTGAACGATGTATTTCCCTGCGCGAACACCGTTTCGGCGATCTGCTTGAGCCCGTTATAGATCGAGCGCACGACCGGCATGCGGGCCACGAGATTCTCGGACCAGTGGATCAGGCTGCGACCGATATAGCCCTTGGCCAGCCAGCCGACGATCAGCGTGAAGGCCAGCGCCACGATCACGCCCAGGCCGGGCAGGTTGAGCGTGGTGATCTGTTCGGGCAGGACGCGGGCGGGGATCAGCGGGATCACCCGGCTGTCAACGAATTCCACAACCGTGGTAATCAGCCAGATCGTCAGCACCGCGGGCGCCACGATCACCAGTCCCGTCAGGAACGAGGCGCGCAGGCCCGCGAAGAAACCGCGCCGGGGCGGACGGGGGGGAGAGGACATGCCGGAAGCGCCCAATGAGACAAGGTTCAAATCTATGTATGGGGGCGCAGGGGCCAGCGCAAGGGCGCCGCGCGAAGCACCCTTGACGCGGTGGTCAGCCTTGTGCGTTCAATTCCATGGCAATCTGGGCACCCAGGTGGGCGTTGCTGCGGACCAAGGCGATATTCGCGGTCAGGGACCGGCCCTGCGTTTGCTCGAAAATGCGGGCCAGCAGGAAAGGGGTCACCTGCTTGGCGCTGATCCCTTGTGCTTTTGCCGCGGCCAGCGCCTCTTCGATGACCGGCATGATCTCGGCGCGCGGAATTTCGGCGTCAGCGGGGATCGGGTTGGTCACCAATTGCCCGCCAGCAAGCCCCAGCGCGGCGCGCACCCGGTGTGACCGGGCGATCTGGGCGGGCCGATCCAGGCGCAAAGGCGCCGGCAGGCCAGAGTCGCGCGACCAGAAGGCCGGCAGCGCGTCCTGCCCATAGGTGATAACGGGAACACCAAGGGTTTCAAGCACTTCCAAGGTCTTTGGAATGTCCAGGATGGCTTTCGCCCCGGCAGCAACCACCGTCACGGGCGTCTTGGCCAGCTCTTGCAGGTCGGCCGAGATGTCAAAGCTGTCTTCGGCCCCGCGATGCACACCGCCGATACCGCCGGTCGCGAACACCGCGATGCCCGCCAGGTGCGCGCAGATCATCGTTGCCGCCACGGTGGTGGCGCCCATGCGCCCCGTGGCCAGGCAGACCGCCAGATCGGCGCGGCTGAGTTTCATGACATCTTGCGCCTGCGCCAGCCGATCCAGCGTGGGCGCGTCCAGCCCGATGTGGATCAGACCGTCCAGGATTGCGATGGTCGCGGGGACCGCGCCCGCGTCACGGATATCCTGCTCGACCAGGCGCGCGGTGTCGCGGTTTTGCGGCCAGGGCATGCCATGCGTGATGATCGTCGATTCCAGCGCGACAAGGGCGCGGCCTTCGGCGCGGGCCTGTGCGACCTCGGGGGAAAAGCAAAGCGGGGCGTGGGTCATCCGGCGGTATCCTCGAAGGCGACATAGGCGGCGGCGGCGGCTTGCGCACGGGTTAGGGCCTCGGGCGGTGAGGCGCCAGCGCTTTCGGCGAAGATATGCGCGGCCATGAACGTATCGCCCGCGC
>Ga0316205_10004518_pt1 | contig 12102 bp, 11 predicted proteins | sample 3monthpyrite_MG_FD_204941 | JGI IMG/M metagenome (GOLD analysis project Ga0316205, IMG submission 204941) | Microbial mat bacterial communities from mineral coupon in-situ incubated in ocean water Damariscotta River, Maine, United States -... | ecosystem: Environmental > Aquatic > Marine >... | reverse complement strand
TTCAAATTCTTGACCTTGCTCTATAAGTTTATAGATTTCTTTTATTCTGGCTTCAGGGTCTTGGGTAGCATCTTTTTGGTTTTTGGCAATCATGATATGCCCTGCGGTAATTTCGCCTCTGGATTTACGTTTATCCAACACCTTTACTATATGATAACCAAACTGTGTCCTAAAAGGCATGGACACTTCACCAACCTGTGTTTTATATGCTTGGGTTTCGAAATCGTACACCATTTTAAATGCCGAAAAATAGCCCAAATCTTCAACTAAAAGAGTATTGCCGTTGTGAAGTTCTTTTTTTAAGGTATCAAAATTTTTATTTTTAAATCGTTCTCTTAAATTTAAAAGTTTATTATAAGCTTTTAAAGTATCCTTGCTTGATGGGTTTAATCTAACCAAAATATGCTTGGCGTTTATATCATAGGAAATTCTTTGGTAAGCTTCATTTACTAGAGCATCGGTCACCTTACTATCAACCAAGTAGTTTTTTGCCAATTGTTTTTTATAACCTTCTAGTTCACGTATGTATTGTGGCTTTTCATTAAAACCCAAAGCTTTAGCTTCGGCTAGTTTTAATTTATAATTTACAAAAAGTGATAAATATTGGTCAACATCTTTTTGAGATTCGTCCTTAACCAAGTTTAAATTTTTATTATAAACCCGTATAAATTCTGAAACTAGTACAGGACTGTCATCAACTGTAAAAATAATATCGTCATTTTTTGATTGAGCGTTACTAAAAAATGTCGAGAATAAAATAACACACGTGTATAAAATGTATGTTTTCATAAGATATGGGCTTTTATTGAATTGAAGCAAAAGTAATATATTTAAAAGATAAAACAAGTATTAACTAAACGATAAGCATCTAGTAATAGTACACCTTAACTATTATATTTTTATTTATAAAAAATGCAGGTTATCTTTAAAGGCAATAAAACTAAAATAATATGAAATATTCTGTAGAAGTTACCATTGAAAAACCTCGAAACGAAGTCATTAAAAAAATGGACAATGTTGACAATATGAAACATTGGCAAAAAGGCCTTATATCTAGCGAGCATATTTCTGGAACACCTGGTGAAGTTGGTGCAAAAATGCAGTTAAATTATAAAATGGGCAAGCGTGAATTATCATTAACTGAAACCATTACTAAGAACAATTTTCCTGAAGAATTTCATGGTACTTACAGCACAAAAGGTATGTATAATATTCAAGAGAACTATTTTGAAGAAACACCAGATGGACATACAAAATGGGTTTCAATATGCGAATTTCAACCCTCTGGATTCATGATGAAAGCCATGGCGTTTTTAATGCCTGGAGCTTTTAAAAAGCAATCCAAACAATACATGGTAGATTTTAAAAATTTTGTTGAAAAAGGAACTTCGGTTGCCAATGAGTAAAAACGTTTGCAGTTAAAGCATGACATATTCCCTCAACAAAGTTTTTGCATCAAAGGATTTATGAGCTTTACTGTTACACCACGCTCTCAAATTGAAGAATTACAATCAAAGAAAATAAGCACAAAACAACATACTTTATGAAAAACTCATATCGCAGAAAATTCGTAAGGCAACTATTTACTGGCGTTGCTGGAACCGTTTTGTTATCCTCTTATAAACCAAGTGATACCGATTATTCAACAACACTTTTAGATATAAATGATGATGGCGAAGCTTATTGGGAACAGGTAAAAATGCAATTTAAATTTGCACCCAATTTACGCTATTTTAATAATGGCTCTTTAGGGTCGTGCCCAATAATTGTACAAAAGGCAACCAATGAGTTTAGAGCGACTTTAGATGCTTTCCCATCAAAATATATGTGGGGAGGTTGGCATAATGAAAAGGAAGAAGTAAGACAAAAAGTAGCTGATTTATTTTCAGTTTCAAAAGAAGAAATTGCCTTAACACACAATACCACTGAAGGTATGAACCTCATCGCTAGAAGCTTTAACCTAAAAGTAGGCGATGAAGTAATTTTAATAGACCATGAGCACAAAAGTAGTGTCATCCCTTTTACAGTTTGGCAAGAAGAACGAGGTGCAAAATTGGTTCGTCCTGTAATTCCGATATTACCTGAAAAAGTTGAAGATATAGTAAAAATTTATGAAGATGCAATAACACCTCGAACTAAAGTTATCTCTATGTGCCATAGTGTTAACACCAATGGCATGATACTTCCTGTAAAAGAGGTTTCGGAAATGGCACATAAAAAAGGGATTCTAGTGGCTGTAGATGGCGCTCAGGCTGCAGGAATGCTTGATATCGATTTAAAAGATTTAGGTTGCGATTTTTATACGGTTAGTGCTCATAAATGGCTGTTTGCACCAAAAGGAATTGCCATGTTTTATGCAAAAAAAGAGAGCCAGCATTACTTAAAACCATTAATTGTTGCTAATGGACATACAGATAAAAGCATAAGACGTTTAGAGAATTATAATACCAGAAATCTACCAGAATTATTAGGCTTTGGTAGCTCAGTTGATTTTATAAATAGTATTGGTAAAGAAAAAATATCGAAACGCTCTTACGAGTTGAAACATTACTTTAGAAACAAAGTAAAAAACAACCCGAAATTTAAATTAAAAACACCTGGACATGATGGCTTATCATGTGCTATACAAACGCTTGAAGTCGTTGGTAAAGATGTACGTGATGTAAAAAATAAACTAAGCAACGATTATGGTATAGATACAAGACCAATGAGCACTTATGGATTAAATGGTGTACGCATTTCGTTTGCCATATTTATTACCAAAAAAGATATTGATTATTTGGTGGATGCACTTGAGGAAATTGCTAGCTAACTAATTTGACTTTGTAAGAAAAAAAGCCGAACTTCGTTTAACGTCGTGTATAAAACATTAAAACGATTTCATACACGCCTTAAGTTGTGCTTCATTCCCCACATCACGGAAAACCGAGATTAATTTCTACTGCTAACGTTAAAAAAAATATGTAAATTGAGACGATTTTGTAGAAATTTCACAAAATCATAAACAACTGAATATCAACATTATAATTTGACGTTAGTCAGAATTATTTGACCAACCATTAACCAATGATAAAATTCTTTAGAAAAATCCGACAAAGATTACTTTCCGAATCCAAGTTCAGTAAGTACCTAATCTATGCCATTGGAGAAATAGTGCTAGTTGTAATTGGAATTTTGATAGCATTGGCAATTAATCAAAAGAATACAGATAAAAATAATAATGAATTACGAGATCTATATCTAATTCAATTAAATGAGGAAATAGATCATAACCAAAAGACATTAATTGAAAGGAGAGATTGGGCAACAAAACAGCTAACTGAATTTGATACCTTAATTAAAATATTGTTTCTCAAAGAATATGGTAGCCCAAAATTATTATCACTATCACGAAATCTTTATCTCTATCAAACATTTAATCCAACAATGATAACTTATGAAAACTTAAAGTTTTCAGGTGATTTAAAACTTTTTAACGATTTAAAATTTCGCAATTCAATTTCAGAAACTTATAATACATTCAATTTAATAAAAGAATCGGAAGAGATCACTATTCAAGTAGTTGAGTATTATTTTTATGAATATTTTATGTTGAATGCAAGGGTATTAAACCTGAATTTATCTAAAGATAATTTTGGTAAAGATATCTATTTTGAAAATACTGTTTTGACACGAAAGACTACTCTCAATGATCTTAAAAATAGGTATGAAGAATCTATTGAATCATTGGAGGAATTAAAATCTATTTTTGCTGATTTACAAAAGTCGAAATAAATAACGAAAGCACAACAACGCATATAAAACATAGCCAAAAAGCTATCTTTAAACAACACCAAAAACAAACGGCTACGTTTCATATACAAACACGTCAGACTGTCTAATAACTTCTCATACTTTTTAATAAAAAACTAAAGGTCATGTTTTCGCTTTTTTGTATCTTAATGGTATGAAATACATCTCTGGAAAAGACCAAAAACAAACCTGCCTCTTCCCTATTTCTTTGGAAGATTCTATTGACCAAGACAACAGCGTAAGAGCCATTGACCAATTTGTGAATCAGCTGGATTTAGCCGATCTTGGATTTCGCCAAGACCATACTGAAAACGGTCCACCAGCTTATCATCCATCGGTTCTATTAAAACTCTACATCTATGGATATCTAAACCGCGTGCGATCTTCTCGTTTGCTAGAAAAAGAATGCCGTAGAAACATTGAAGTCATGTGGTTACTTGAGTCGCTTACTCCAGACCACAACACCATCAGTAATTTTAGAAAGAACAATCCTAAAGCTATAAAAAAAGTCTTTTTTGCCACGGTAACCATTGCCAGAAATTTTGGTCTTATTGGAGCAACCCTTATAGCAGGTGATAGCACGAAGTTTAGAGCACAAAACAGCAAGAAAAATAATTTTAATCAGAAGAAAATACAGCGCCATTTAGATTACATTGATACTAAGTTAGAGCAGTACAATAAAGCGTTAGTGCAGAGTGAAACTCAAAACGAAAAGCAGGAAATTAAAAAAGATATAATCAAACACCAAGGACGGAGAAAGCAATACGAACAACTTGAAAAACAACTAAAAGAATCAGGAGAACCACAAATATCCACGTCAGATCCAGATAGTAAACACATGATAGTGCGCAACAATATTACGGAAGTTGCCTACTGCATTCAATCTACGGTAGATGCCAAGAACAATATACCTATTGATTATCTTGTAACTAATAACAACGACTCTAAAGCTATGGGACTTATGCTACAAAGAGCTAAAACCATCTTGAAAACAAATACCTTTACAGCACTTTATGACAAAGGGTACCACACTGGAAGTGAATTTAAAACAGCAAACGATCTTGGTATTGAAACACTGGTTGCCATCCCTAGAATTGGAAGAGCATCCCAAGCTCCTGACCCAAACTATAATTCAGAACACTTTAACTATAACAAACAAACTGACACCTACACATGCCCACAAGGACATCTGTTAAAAAGTAATGGAAGCACGTACAAAGGACGGAACTACCGCTTTAAACAGTACAAAACTAAAGCATGTAAAAACTTCTCTGTGAGAGACTTATGCACCACATCTATAGTAAATGGAAAAGTAATTCAAAGAAGCGAATTTCAGGAATATATAGAACAAAACGCAAAAAGGGTTCTGCTTAATCCCGAAGCCTACAAGAAGCGCCAAGCTATTGTTGAGCATCCCTATGGAACCATGAAAAGACAATGGGGCTTTGATCACATCACAACTAAAAAAACCAAGCAACGCGCTAGCGCTGACATCGGATTAGTATTCATTGCTTACAATCTTAAAAGAATTTGGAACATAGTAAAGGCAAACAATAGCCCTTTCTTTCAATTCTATAATATCCTTTTAGTCCTTATAAAAACAATTTACAGCTTTTTACAAACATTTTTAAAATCAATGACAAATAATCAATTATTAATACCAGTCTAAAACTAATTCTGTAATTTAGATCATGAATTAAAAAATTGGTAGAGTTATTAGACAGACTGCCGTGTACGTGTATGAAATGTAGCGGTTAAATATCCACTAATTTTCATTTTGTTATCTGCCTTAAAAATAATACAAAATTTTGATTTTATAACTTTTACCAGCTATGTTTCATACACGCCTTAAGTTGGCAAACATCTAAAAAAAATGCAGAGACTTATTTTAATATTTATTTTACTTTCAAGTTTTCTTGCATTTTCTCAAAATTTCAGCAATGTTATTCCTGATAAACAAATTACTGAGTTTATTGAGTGGGAATTAAATACAAACTCAAGAAAGAATAAAGTATATCACAAAATTCAAGAATGGACTGATTTAAGTTTTAACTACCAAGAATACTTAAATAAGAGAGATATTTCCTATTCCCAACAATTTTTGTTCACGAAAGAAAATAATCTTGATACGATATTTTCGAAAACCGATAAAGAATTTTTCATCGAGCAAAAAAACTCAATAAACCAAACCGAATGGATATCGGATTTCCAAAATGGAAAAATATCTAAACGAAGGAAAAAAAGATATATTTACTCAATCCCTTTATTTTCAAAAGACCAAAATTTTGTTTTAATTTATAAGGAATATTGGATTAATAGAGAAAATGCAAAGGGATGTTATTATTTGTATAAAAAAAATAAAGTTGGATGGGAACTTGTCGGAACTTATAATTGTTGGATGAGCTGAATGAGAAAGACGATTTGCTAACAATGTATAAAAATAATTGCTACTTTAGTGCTTGACCAAAGTTAGTTGCACTTTTGCTGCGTCTATTCTTATACCAACACGTTAAGCGAAATAAGATATCCACCTATAAAACTTATGAGAAAATTAAAGCTAATTTGGGATTTTAGAGGTCCAGATGCCAATAAAATTGCAACACACCACGAAGTGCATTTAAGAGATTATATAAAATTAAATATGCTTGACATACATATTACAGGAATTGAAATATTAAATGAAATGCACTCCATAGCTTTTATGGTGGTAAGTGACCATGAAATGAAAATGGTACGTGACGCATTAAAACCTCATCGTGGTCAAATTTACCTCGAATAATTAGGTGCTTCTTTAGTTATAGTAACGTTATGAGGGTGGCTTTCACCAATACCAGACGCAGTAATTTTTACAAACTTACCATTGTCTTGAAGCGCAGCGATATCTTTAGCACCACAGTAACCCATTCCTGCACGTAAACCTCCAACAAACTGATGGATACTTTCGTACAATTCACCTTTATATGGCACTCGACCTACAATACCTTCTGGGACCAGTTTTTTGATATCGTCTTCCACATCTTGAAAATAACGGTCTTTACTACCTTGCTTCATAGCTTCCACAGAACCCATCCCTCTGTAAGATTTAAACTTTCTTCCTTCGTAAATAATGGTTTCACCTGGAGATTCCTTAGTCCCAGCTAATAAGGATCCTAACATGACACAATCTGCTCCAGCTGCAATAGCTTTTGGAATATCGCCTGTATAACGAATGCCTCCATCTGCAATTACCGGAACGCCACTACCTTTTAAAGCAGCAGACACCTCCAACACAGCCGAAAATTGAGGAAACCCAACTCCTGCAACAACTCTTGTCGTACAAATAGAACCAGGTCCTATGCCAACTTTAACAGCATCTGCACCAGCTTCTACCAAATATTTTGCTGCCTCAGCAGTTGCAATATTACCTACGATTACTTCTAGTTTTGGGAAATTTGCTTTTACATCTTTTAATACACTTACCACACCTTTGGTATGTCCATGAGCTGTATCGATAATAATGGCATCGACTCCAGCTTTAACCAAAGCCGCTGCTCTATCTACAGCATCACCTGTCACTCCAATGGCAGCAGCAACACGTAAACGACCATAATTATCTTTATTTGCAATTGGCTTTTGGGTCACTTTTGTTATATCCCTAAACGTGATTAATCCTGCCAGTTTATAGTTATCATTAACAATTAAAAGTTTTTCTATTTTATTTTCCTGAAGAATAATCTCTGCATCTTTCAGTGAGGTTCCTACTGCAGCAGTTACCAAATTTTCGTCAGTCATTACCTCAACAATTGGTCTGTCATTATTGTGCTCAAAACGTAAATCACGATTGGTCACAATACCTTTTAACGTGCCATCTTCATCCACAATTGGAATGCCACCAATGCTATATTCTTTCATAAACTGTTTAGCATCCAATACCTTTGCTGTTAATGGCAAAGTAACTGGGTCTATAATCATTCCGCTTTCGGCACGTTTTACTTTACGCACTTTCTGGGCTTGCTCATCAATAGTCATGTTTTTATGCAATACACCAATACCACCTTCTTGAGCCATGGCAATTGCCATTCTGCTTTCAGTAACGGTGTCCATAGCCGCAGAAATAATAGGGACATTTAAAGAAATATTCCTTGTGAATTTTGTTTGAATACTAACTTCTCGTGGTAAAATTTCGGAGTACGCTGGAACTAATAGTACGTCGTCGTAAGTAAGACCTTCTCCAACAATTTTGTTTTGATGTGCAATCATTGCCTTTAGCTTTTAATTGCATGCAAATTTACGCTTTTTATTTCATTTATTGCACAATAAGTACGTGCAATTACAGCAATACTATTTTGCCCTTTTAGTAAAACCTGTAGGGATATATAATTTTTCGTAATCATAAAAACTTATATATACTAAAATAGGCTCTTTTATCCCTCCATAAGTTACCTCATAAACATCAACAAGAGCTGTTCCCATTAATCCGTTTTCACTTTTATATCCACAACAGCTTCCTCTTCTATGAAATTGTAACAATTCGCCATTTGGTCCAGCAAGAGAAGCTAGATATCTTCTTTGATTTGATACGCTTCTTTCTCCTACTTTTACAGGGTATTTTCCATCAAGACCATATTTTTTGTTTTTAGAATATTCAGTAATGTCGAAATAAGGTGTATGATCTAATGATGTGGTTGTTGGATTTGTTCCACTACTCAAAATTTTTGGGTTTCTGGTTCCGCAAGATGTTATCAATAATAGTATTAAGCAAGAAGAAATAAGTAGCCTCATGAGTTTTAAATTTTAATAAAGCTAGTGTTTATTATGATTAAGAAACACAAAATGTGCTAAAAATATTACAATTAATAATTGGTTTAAATAACATTAATATTTCTTTAAAGAATCAAGACCGTTTCGTTTTTAGAACAAAAAACAAAAACTTGGTCGTAACTAATTGATAAACAGTGGTTTTTAAATTTATATGGTACTTGAAAATAAAATTTTCAGTAATTATAAAAAGCATAGAGCCAAATTTAATAAGCCTGAAAACCCTGTACTCATAAGGTTTTCTTTAAATCAACCATTTTTTATCGTACAATATTATTTAAATAAATGCTTTGTAACTGTAAGCCTTTTATAAATAGTAGAAAATATTTATTTTTAGGCTTTATACATCATTTATGGAAACTTATGCCAATGCTTTACTATACGCCATTCCATTCTTTATAGTTTTGGTGCTTTTTGAAATAGCTTACGGTTATTTTGTAAAGAACCAAACTCATAATGCCATGGATACCATTTCCAGCTTGAGTTCGGGTTTAACAAATATTGTTAAAGATTCATTGGGATTGGTTGTTATTATAATGTCCTATCCATATTTTTTGGAGCATTTGGCTCTATTTAAAATTGAAGCCACTTGGTTGGTTTACATTGTTGCCTTTATTTGTATTGATTTTGCAAGCTATTGGAACCATAGATTGAGTCATAAAATTAATTTCTTTTGGAACCAACATGTAATACATCATAGTAGTGAAGAATTTAATTTAGCCTGTGCTTTACGGCAATCTATTTCCAATCTATTAGGCTACTTCCCTATTTTATTGATTCCCGCAGCTTTGTTTGGTGTACCACATGAAGTTATTGCTTTATTAGCACCTATACACTTATTTGCGCAATTTTGGTACCATACCAAACATATTGGTAAACTAGGTGTTTTAGAATACATTATAGTAACACCTTCACAACATCGTGTGCATCATGCTATTAATGAAGAATATATTGATAAAAACTTAGCTGCTATTTTTTGTGTTTGGGATAGAATTTTTGGAACTTTTCAAGAAGAATTGGATGATGTTCCTCCAGTTTATGGTGTGTTAAAACCAGCAAGTACCTGGAATCCTGTTCTTATAAATTTTCAGCATATTTGGAGGTTAACAAAAGATGCATGGAGAACCAAATATTGGTTTGATAAGTTTAGAATTTGGTTTATGCCAACTGGTTGGAGACCGAAGGATATGGCTGAAAAATTTCCTATTAATATCATAACAAATCCATATAGTTTAAAAAAATACGATACCAAACCTTCACCCTTTTTGGTAGGATGGTCTATCTACCAATTAATGGCTACTACTTTATTAATGCTCTTTATGTTTTACAATTATGCTAATATTGGTTTTAACAACCTTCTTCTTTATGGGCTTATAATATTTTTAGGAATATATGCATATACTTCAACAATGGATCGAATGAAATTAGCTTGGATTATTGGGCTTATTTTTAGTTGCTTAGGCTTATTTATACTGTATAAAGAAGGCAACTGGTTTGGGCTGAACGCCTATACAGCTTTTGGTAATTATGTAATTGCCCTATATTTTATAAGTACTATTATTGGCGTACTCTATATCGCTTTTAATGATGAGCAATATCGAAATAGTATACTATTAAAAACTTAACGTTTAGGACAACGTTTACAGTTTGATTTTCCTTTTTCTTTGAATCTTTTACAGCACTTCTTTTTTGTTTCACCACACGCATTCACTACACATGGTGTTACTATCATTACAGGATCTGCAAAGCTAATTGTATTGGACATGAAGAACTAAACTACTCAGGGTTTTGGTTTGTTTGTGCAATGGTGTTAACATCTCTATCGAATAGATAATGTCCAGATTTATCATCACCAATAATATTTAATTTATCCAACAAAGTTCTTGCAACTGCTTCTTCTTCTAATTGCTCGGTAACATACCATTGCATAAAATTATGCACATTGTAATCTTTGTGCTGCAAGCACTCAAAAATAATATGATTAATTTGCTGCGTCACAAATATTTCGCTTTCTAAAAATAATTCAAACAACTCGTTTAAAGAATTATAATCGCCTTTAGGTTTTTCCAGGTTTGGAACTATAACATTTCCACTTCGTTCGTTAATAAATTTAACCAACTTAATCATGTGTACTCGTTCTTCTTCCGATTGTGAATAAAAGAAATCGGCAACACCATTATAACCTTTAGAGTCAGCCCAAGATGCCATAGCTAAATATTGCATTGACGCTTTTGCTTCAAACTTTACTTGATCGTTTAATAATTTTTCTATTACTTGATTCATACCTTAAATTTTGCAAGCATAAAGATACTTAAAAGTTTTGTCTTTATAGATGTGAATTACATCTTATAAAGTAGATTTTAGCATCTTTTTTATGCCAATTCCTCAAGGCAGAAAAAAAATTATTTTGCTAACTTATTAATACTGAGCAAAAAGATAAATATTATTTTTATTTATTCTAAATAAAGTTTGTAGATACATTTTTCAAACATATATTTGCAGAAATTAAATAATCTTATTTTTAATAAGTCTAAATAAAATGAATACTAAATTGTCCTTTATTTTTCTAGCCATAATATCATTTGGTTATGCACAAAATAATCAGCAAACAGTCGCAAAAGATTCCATACAGAAACTCGACGAAATCATTATATCTACAAACGTTATCTTTGGTAATAAATTTGTAGCTCAAAACAGAACAGGGTCTTCATATTTTATCTCGCCTCAAGAGTTAAAAAAGTTTGGCTATACAGATATTAATAGAATTTTACGCAACGTACCAGGTGTTACGCTTTATGAAGAAGATGGTTTTGGATTACGCCCAAATATTAGTTTAAGAGGCACATCGCCTGAGCGTAGCTCAAAAATTACTTTAATGGAAGATGGTGTACTAATTGCACCTGCGCCTTATAGTGCTCCTGCCGCGTATTATTTTCCAACAGTAGCTAGGATGGAAGCCATAGAAATTTTAAAAGGGAGCAGTCAAGTGCAATATGGACCTTTTACAACAGGTGGTGCCATTAATATGGTATCTACACAAATTCCCAACCAGTTTTCGGCAAACTTAAGTGCAAGCTATGGCAGTTTTAATGGCAGTAAATTACATGCTGCCATTGGAGACAGCAAGCAAAATATTGCCTACATGGTTGAGTTCTTGAATTACACCTCTGATGGTTTTAAAAATCTATCGAACAACGCAAATACTGGATTCGATAAAAACGATATAGTTGCAAAATTTAGGGTTAATAGCAACCCTGAAGCTAGATTTAACCAATCGGTAGAATTCAAGTTTCAGTATTCCGACGAAGATACGAACGAAACCTATTTGGGGCTAACCGATTTAGATTTTGAAAGCAATCCATATAGTAGATACGATGCTTCACAAAAAGATAATATGACAGCCGACCATATTCAATTTTCTGCTACTCATGTTTTAAATATTTCAGATGAATTTAGAATTACAACCACTGGTTATTATAATAATTTTTCAAGAAATTGGTACAAACTCAATGA
>Ga0316205_10004517_pt1 | contig 12105 bp, 17 predicted proteins | sample 3monthpyrite_MG_FD_204941 | JGI IMG/M metagenome (GOLD analysis project Ga0316205, IMG submission 204941) | Microbial mat bacterial communities from mineral coupon in-situ incubated in ocean water Damariscotta River, Maine, United States -... | ecosystem: Environmental > Aquatic > Marine >... | reverse complement strand
AATACCAGGCGAATTCGATTAAGACACGCAATGTTTTATCAACTTTTTATTTAGGGTGTCGCGTTTTAAATAAACAGGTGCTTGATATTAAGCGAGAGGATTTCCATCAAGCACTCTCTGTGCTTCAGCAACAGTTTAAAGCGCAGTGTTATGCGTAATTTTGTGGGGATCCCTCAGGGTCGGTGACATTTGATAATCATTCAGATTTGTCACCGCCCCCTTTATACTTAGAAAGATATATCTTAAGCTAAGCGTTAAAGAGAAATGTATCCGAGGTTAGCGAGTCGATAAGTTAAGGCTTGTTTGCTTACTCCAAGACTAGTAGCTATTTCGCTAAGAGGACTGTTCTCTTCATCGTTTATAACATCAATATTTTTAATTGATTCCAATTTCTTTTCTAAGATTAACCTAGGCATTAATAATTCAGCGGCAAAATAATTGGCTTCAATCTCAATAGTGTCACTACCTTTGCTTGATTTGTTATCTCTTAAGTTTATCTTAAAAAAATTATCATCAATGAAGAAAGGCTCACCTTCATGCAATAAGAAATGGCCTAATTCATGTGCAATGGTAAAACGTTGCCTATTTTCATTTTGATCGCTATTTACACCAATTACAGCACCAGTGTTAGTATCTCGATATAAAAAACCAGAAACATTGTCTTTGGTATCACTTGACTGAACATGAACCCCCATAGATTCTGCAATTTCTTTAACATTTATAGGGCCGTTATTTTCAGAAACTGAAAAGTTTGAAAGTAAACCTTCTACAAGATTTTGTATATATTTTCGTCTAACCATTTTATTACCCTTATATTTTAGTTTTGAGAGCTAACAATGGTTTGTGCAATCCAATTGCGAAGTTCTTTATCGCTAATATTTTTAGATAACTTTGTATTAATTTGTTCAGCAGTGATATTTTCATGAGCAGAGGGTAATAAGTCTTGTATTGAAACATTAAGTGCTTTGGATATAGCAACGAATTTATCAAGTAATATTTTTTGTCGACCACTCTCAATATTGGCTAATGTGGCTCTAGATAAATCTATTAGTGTTGCTAATGCTTCTTGAGTGAGGCATTTGTTCTCTCTGGAGCGTTTTATACGGCTGCCAACGTCTAAATAAAACTCTTGATTTTGCATTTTATGTGCTCTCATTTGTTTTATATGATCTAATTTTGTAGATCTGATCAATCATAGCTTGGTTTATGATGTTCGTCAATCTGTAGTTTGTCACACACACAGGAAATAATTAATGCTATATTAAACTAGACAACCAACGATTAGTATTCTAAGCTTTAATTACTTGGTAAAAGGCCAATGGATATTGTTTTTTCAATTTTTTGAAAAGCAGTAAAAGTGTATAAATGAAAATATGAGGGAGGAACTTATGGTGGCATAAAAAGAAAAGGCAAACCCAAGGGGCTTGCCTCTTCGGACGAACGCAGCTTGCGCATACGAACGACTTATGAAATCTTAGTATGGCGCAGCCCGATCTCCGAAGTCAAGCTCCTAATAAATTGAGACCATCAGAATTTTTCTGAGATGTATACCTGTGTGTTTTTTTAATGGAGACAAGAAATGAGTGATTTAGAACTAGAAGTAACAAAAGCAAACGGCGCAAGCCAAACCTTTCAGATTCCTATGCTTAGTGAAGACACTTTTGAGCAACTAGCAGAGCGAATCCAAGAGCAAACTTGTATTGATGGCTATGCTATTTTACAAACTACGCTTGCTCAACCGATTCCAGATGACATGAGTACCCCTTTGGGAAGTATTACCAATACGAACCATAAGCTTAATTTGAATACAGTTTGTATTGTTGTTCATTATGAGTCTGAGACTGAGCAACAATTTTTTCCCAAACATGCCCCATGGTCGACAGTCCATCGCTGGGCCTGTAATAAATTTCAGGTGGCGCATGATGCTTGTGCAAACCTTGAACTTAGAGAAGTAACACCTACAGGAGCACCAATAAATGAACGAGAGAAAATTGGTGATAGCGATGATTGTACTGATGTCTGGCTCCTGAAGCCCGGACCTGAACAAAATGGATAATACTAGCCTAATGGACACTTTGGTCACCTCGCTTGATTCTCCTGAAATCAAGCAAGGTGAAAAAGCCAAGTTCTGGCGTTTCTTAGAACGAAAGAACTGGACCGTCTATTTCGAAGTTTTTGCATGGAGCGGTGAAAAGTATGTCATGGAATTTAATTGTGATGGATATATTTCGGAGCCAATACTTGGCCGATTTGTTCAACCGGATTCATATCAATGTACTTCAAATGCATGGCCCTGTGGTAATAAAACTTTTGGCAATTGGTTTAAATGGCAGGAACAAAATCTCTTTATTTGTTGGCCTGCCGATCGAGGTGGTATTAAGCATCATCCAGATTGGGGTGCACAAAAATACTGGAATAAAACTAATAACCCTTTACATCAATATTTGGAGTTTATACGACAATGTTTGAACATACGAGCCAATGGATATCAACCGAAATCCCAGTCAAATCTTGTTGCGTAGTATCAAACGCTCTCATTGAAACAACAATGAAAGAGCTTCGAACACGTAGTTCTGGTTGGCGTGAAAGTGCTGCGATTTGGACAGGAGATAAAAGCGGTGCTGTAAAGAATGTTTATTTTCATCATCAACTTGCTGATGACAAAGGTGGCCCTTTATCGCTTGAGTTACCAGAACATGCAAAATTTGAACTTTACCAAAATCTTGCTAAAGAAGGACAGACGTTAATTGCATTGCTTCACACACATCCTGAAGACTGGGTTGGTTTAAGTTGGATCGATCAACAAAATCAATTGTCTTCAAAGATTGGGTTCTGGTCTATAGTCATACCAAATTATGCTTGTGGTGACTGGGATAATGAAAACATTGGATTTCATCTTCGAGCAGAAAGAGGATGGATACAACTTTCTAATAAAGAAGTTAACAAAAAATTCATAATAGAGAGATGTGAAAGTGAAAATCACCGAAAATAGAGTTATCAATGGATTACTAAAAGGTTTTGGTGAATCTACTTCACCTGAAGAACTTAAGGAACTTTTGACTCAGGACATTGAGATAGTCGCACCAACACATCGTGCTACTGAACACGATTTATGGCCAGCCATATGGACACTTGCCTCGGTTTTAGAGCGTCAAATGTTTGGTCAAGTTTACATTAGGTGTGGTCTTAAAGAGCAATTACATGCGCCAATTTCTTTAGGCACTCGCTGCAAATTTGTTGATGATGCTCAATCCGTTGCCATATCAATAAGACTTGGTGACAGTACAATTAGCCAAGCTGTAAATATTATATATGGTGATGCCAGATTAAAAAAAATAAGTGTTGATGAAGTATTATCGGATTCTCATGCTGTTCCTAGCCCGATTGAATGCTTTCTACTTGCTGGTTATCTTGGGTTTTACGCTTTAGCCAAAATTACTGGAATACCCGAGTATCGATTAGATCTTGCAGATAAGATACTTGCGCTTAACTATGATTATCAGTTATTAAAAAATAAAATAAAGAAAACTCAAGGCTATACTTGTATTGGCCTAGGTCAACTAGGACAAGCATACCTTTCACTTTTATATTTTCTTTATCGGGGTGATTTTTCAGGCCGAGAAATATTGTTAATTGATAAAGATATTTTTGAAGAAGAGAACGGACGAACACAAATTATGCTGCCAGAAAATGGAAACTGGTTAAATATTAATAAAGTTGATTATATCAATGAAATTGTAAATACATGGGGTGCTAATACTACACCTAATAAAAAAGAAATTATGTGGGGTTGGAATAAATCTGAAAATGATCCTGATATTGCTCTTGTCGGTCTAGATAATTTTGAAACAAGAAGAATGGTATGCGCAGCTGGCTTTGAACACATTATTGAATCTGGCGTAGGTACAAATATGCTACAACCCCGTATTAGTTGGCATTCAATACCCGGTGACGCGAAATTAGGTTCAAAGCTATTTCCTGATATTGTACTTCAGATTAAAGAAAATATTAGCAAAAAATTAGTGACTGATTTGAAAAAAACTCCTGGTGAGTGCGGGTTGGTTATATTTAAAAATATCTCCGCAACAGCACCTTGTCTAGGTATTGCTGCAAGTGCATATGCATTATCTGAATTAGGCAGTAATAAATTCACTATGGGCAATGCATGCTTGTGGTCACCTTTATTACCATTCCTTAGGGAGGAATTGATTTGACATATAAGCAAATTGAATTAACTGGTTCTAGGTTAATAGGTGCAATCACAGATCTTGGATACATTGGACCAAAGCACCATGGAATAGTGATCGGACTTCATCCTAATGATGAAAATATCTATGTTGCAGAAAATTGCCATAATGGATTCAAACTCACAACCGTTAATAATTTTGTTAAGCGCTATTCTTCAAAATCAAATGTTTGTGTTTATGCAAATGATGGTGAGTTTTCAAATGTAGAAGTTGCTAAAAGGGCGCTTAGTGAAATCAATCATGGCGGATATGGGGAGTACAACTTAGCAACAAATAATTGTGAAACGTTCTCAAATCGAGCTATGTATAACAAATCATATAGTAGTCAAATAATAAACACCGTTATTGTTTTTACAGTTTTAGCAGGTGCTATTTGGTATATAAGAAAGGTGAAGTAAATTAAAGGGGTTTATTAAATTTCTAGTGTTATTAGATAAAAAAATTAATCAAAGAAGGATACGAAATGAATAATAGAGATGACTTTACGGAAAAGACTAAGAAAACACTTCAAGATCGCGTGAATAATAAATGCTCTAATCCTACATGTAGATGCGCTACGTCCGGACCTAATTCAATCGAGATTAAGGCAACACGAAAAAAACGGAAAAACGGGGTCAGGTCTTGCATTTCACATTTGACATCATAATAAAAAAGAAATAGTTTTAAACCATCACAAGGAGGTGATGGATGGTCAGACCGCTACGAATAGAATATGCAGGCGCACTTTATCATGTTACGTCGAGAGGGAATGCACAGGAAGACATTTACCGAAATGATAAAGATCGCAACACCTTTCTTACGCTTTTAAATAAAACCTGTGAACGACATAATTGGTACTGTCATGCTTATTGTTTGATGGATAACCATTACCATTTATTGGTTGAAACGAATACTGCTACCTTATCGAAAGGGATGAGACACCTTAACGGTACGTATACACAATATTTTAACCGTTCACATAATCGTGTTGGACATGTTTATCAAGGACGTTTTAAAGGGATTCTGGTTGAAAAAGAGAGCTATTTAATGGAGCTATCTCGCTATATTGTTTTGAATCCAGTTCGAGCACGAATGGTGCGTGCAGCAAAAGATTGGTCGTGGAGTAGTTATCGTGCAACAGCTGGCTTGAGTGTTGTACATCCATGTTTAACAACGGATTGGATTTTGTCAGGATTTAGTAAGCAACGTAAAAGATCTCAAAATCACTATAGAGATTTCATACAGCAAGGGAAAAATCAGCCATCACCATGGGAAGATTTAAAGAATCAAATATATTTAGGGTCAGATGAATTTATCGAAGATACGCAGTGCAAGCTTGAGCCTGAAAAGTTATTAAATGATATTCCAAAGCAACAAAAACTAGCCCCTATTAAACCCTTGGATTACTATCAACAACGATATTCATCAAGAGATAAAGCGATGGCAAAAGCTTACTTAGCTGGCCATTACACGTTAAAAATAATCGGTAGTTATTTTGGAGTAAGCTATACGACAGTAAGTCGAGCCGTGAAAATCTATGAATGTGAAACGCAAGACCTGACCCCGTGAATGTTTTAACAAAAAATAAATTTTTAAATCTAGCTGATAGATTAGTATGGGATGTCTACCTTATTACTGTTAATGATTTAAAGAATGAGATTCGTGAAAATTCTATTTTACATGAAGATAAGCGCATAGAATTACTCCTTACTAACTTTCCCAAGTATATTTGGCGTGCGTCATCATACTCTGGTGATAATCAAGTATTAGATTTACTATTTGATGCCACAGATATAGAGCAAGGTTCATACTTTGAAAGACCAATACTTTATAATGATGATGTGGAAATAGTTATGACTGCTGCATGTGAGGGTATTAATATTTCAAGTTTAAGTAAAAAAATTCCTGATTCTGTTATTGGCATAATTGATTGGTTTAAGAATAATAAAACAAAGTAAGACTTGGATTCCATTTTCAAAATAAAAGGGGTCGGTGAAAATTGATAATAATTTAGAGTTGTCACCGATTCTTTTATATCTTAAGCCGCTTTAGAGTTAATAATCGTTTTACCAATATCTTCATTACTAACACCCAACGCTAATAAAGATTTTATTAATAAATCTAAAGAAACAGATCGATCACCTGTTTCCATTTTCGCAACACGGGACTGACTCGAATCTATTTTTTTAGCCAAGTCTTTTTGTGTTAAGTGTTGTTTGGTTCGTGTTGCTTTTAATTGGCTAGCTAGTTTCAGTTTAAGCTCAATGTAGGCGGCGGCTTCTTCAGTTAGCCCTAAAAAATCAGCCGCACTACCAACCTTCCAATCACTGGCTTCAAGTTTTTTTTGCATCCGTCAGGGTCAAACCTTACATTTTACATGCCCCGGTTTTATGGCTTTGATTTTATAAGATATTATTGAGGCACATCCTAGAATTCTTTTATTTGGTTTTGGTTAAATATAATTCTTTGAAATATATACGTTTTATTCTGTATCTCTATAAAATACATCGTACATACATCTAAAGTATTGACAATAGCTGTATATTTGCCATACTATAACCATAATGTCTATGGATAGTCGTGTATGCTTAACTCAACATCTAAAAGAAACATAAAAGCGATCTGTATTGATTTGAGAAAGTTGGTACGGGAACTCTGCTTTCAGAATACCGATACGGGTGTTTACAGTCCTTTATTTAACTGTATTTCGGTTTGCATTAATGATGAATGCAAAAAATATGTTGGTACAAATTTAGAAATGGAATACGGTCATTCTTCGCAACTACCTCGTATTGTGTTAAGTGGTAGAGGGAATGAGTTGACCTTCATCAATCCGCAGCCGCGTATTACAAATATAGAAACTCGGCATAATGATTTAATGATGAGCAGTAATTTAATAGAAGCTTTTTTTTGTTTTATTATCCAGAATTGCTACGGAATAGAATCCCTGAATAGCACGGAAAAACAATATATACATAAATATGCTAAACAGTGTAGTTACGAAATTCTTTTTGGAGAGAAAGATGAAATTAAAAGTAATATTGACGATTTTGGTCTAGTGGGACTCCATGATATTTATGGGCATCCGTATGTGTTGATGGCAGAGTACTGTCCAACTATGATAACGAGTATTTCAACATTATGTGTAGATTTAAAATTTAGAAAATCGATTGATATGTTTCATCAAGTAAAAACGACACCTAGGGTGCATAAGGTTTATTCTCATGGAGCGGATGTTGATTACATTATGCGTCTTCTTACAAAACAAAATAATGAGAATCAAATCGGCAATGTATCTCACACTCGAAAATCTGTGTATGTTCCAAATAAAGGTCATTGCAATTATATTTCCACTTCATTTACATTTGATGAAAGAATTATTACAACTTATAAACCAGTAGGAAAAAAAGTGGATGAAGTAATGGTAACAAAAAGACATGTTGGAATGCTAATACCAAAAGAGATCACAATGAGCAATAACAATATAGAGACTGTTCGTTTTATGTAGAACAGAAATTATAAATTGATAAGAGTAGTTAGGAGAAACAATGCGAAATTCAGAAGCAGTTGAAAATGAAACAGAAAATAAAAAAAATATAGAGAGATCTCGCTCTTTAAAAAAAGTTACTATGCAATTGACTGATAGGGATATTGAGAATACTGAGCACTTAAGAAACATGACACATTCTAGAAGTAATGCGGCAGCTGTATCTACGGCTCTAAGTTTGGCAACACTGTTAGGTGAGAGCATTCAAAAAGGTGGGAAGATATTAATAGAAGATAGAGATGGGAAGTTAAGGGAAGTCGTGTTACCCGATATATCAATATAGGAGATTTTTTATATGCCAGTAGATCAAGAAATAGATTTTGGTAAATCTGGGGAGGATACGCCGCAACCTAGCATAAAGCCACCGATATATAATAATGATAAAAAATTTTACCGCCATCTGTTATGGATTCTAGCTGTAGCGCTATTCGTCTGTTTGATAGCTGTAATAGTTTTTGCAATTTGTGAAATAAAAACACCAGAAATAATTATAGGTGTAATTGGTGCCGCAATTGGTTCTCTTACATCGCTGTTTACTAGTAACAATTAAACCAAAGCATGGGGGCAAACTGGTCTTCCCCCACTTTAACGGACACTCCAGAACTTCCTTCCTTCTATATATGAGTGCATCGATACATTTTAGTTAGATAAATGAGTTTGAATGTATATCTTGGAAGAGTATTATCATGAATCTTCATGGATGAATAAAAGGAATTGTCATGGCTAAATTTTCTACAATTTGGAAAAATCACGGATGCTTCAGGGTCATGCTTCAGGGTCAAACCTTACATTTGACATCCATAGTCAGGTAGACCATTTCCAAATAATTAATAGCACAGATAGAAAATTCAATTGTAAAATGTAAGGTTTGCCTCCGCAATCGATCAGGTGCATGGGAAAGATTAATAAAAGAGTTATATGTTCATAACAAGGATGGAAAAATAGGACGTAAGGATAGTCATGGAAATGACCCACATCCACCAAAAGGGTAAAGGTATGAAGTTGGGGGTATAATAACCCCTAGTTTTTTATATTAAATATTATTCCTTTACAGTAATATTATCTTATATATGGCTAATATAATAGTATTTATGCTCGAACGGTAAAAATCATTGTTTTTTTCATATTTTCAACTATAATTACTACTGTTCGGGACTATTTATGATGTTTTATACTAATGGATACTAATATTTTACCATACGGGAATATATCTTCACCTAAGAAATTGGCGCTGGCTGTGCGTGCAAAACGTAAAGCCGATGGGCTCACGCAAGCAAAAGCCGCTGCATTATGCGGTGTTGGCGTTCGATTTTTATCAGATCTGGAGAATGGGAAGCCAACGGTTGAGCTTGGCAAGGCTCTATCTGTATTGGTAGGTCTTGGGTTAACTGTAGATATTCGACCTAGGGGATCTTTGAATCAGGGGTATGTAGCTAAGCGAAATAAGTCAGTAGATCTACAAAAGATAAATCAAAAGAAAATGTATGGTTATTTTGATCATTATAAAAATACTATTTCGAATTTAGCGAGTTCTTATAAAGAAAGTTTAGGTTTAAGTTCTAAAGCCTTCAGTGATTTAACGAAGCATCGTAAGGATTATCAAAGCTTAGGCATACCCATGGATAAATATAATGATATTGCAAAAGGCTATAAACATATTCTTGATTTAAATCATACAGCGGTTTCCAGTTTGAGTAATGTTCAGGCGACTATTGATAAATTAGGAATGAATAAAAATACAAAAGATAATTACTTTGATAATCTCGTAAAGAGTGTAAATGTGAGTAAAGATGCATTGGCAAGCATCGATAAACTACAATCTACGATTGGAGGTTTGGATTTAAATACAAAATTTATACATAGTCTTTATAATAATTATACGGCTAATTTGAAATTATCTGAAAACGCTATCAAAGATATAATAAAGTTAGATAATAAAGTTTATTACCCCAGTACACCAAAGAAAAAATGACAGATATTCTCTCGGTTTATTACCATGGAAGCATTATAGGTACTCTTAGTATAAATAAGGGTCGTCGGTATGTTTTTTCATATATGGATGAATGGCTTCAAAGAGAAGATGCTATCCCGATATCTATATCTTTACCGCTAACCCCAGGGGAATTTGATGAAGATAAATCAATGTCATTTTTTAGTAATCTTCTTCCTGAGTCTACGATAAGAGATAAACTGGCGAAAAAATATAAACTTTCAGAAGATGACTCATATGGTTTATTAGAAATTATTGGTGGTGAATGCGCAGGTGCAATAAGTATTCTTCCTGGCGAAAATGAATTTGAGGATAGTGGGGAATATAAAGAGATATCTAATGATGAGTTAAGCGACATACTTGAAGATATATCAAAACGGCCATTTTTAGCGGGAGAAAAAGGGGTTCGTTTATCATTAGCAGGAGCTCAAGATAAAATACCGATTTATTACGATGAAGGGAAGTTTTTCCTCCCTAAAGGAAATTATGCCAGTACACATATTATTAAAACACCGATACGTGACGATTACCCGTATTCAGTTATTAATGAAGTCTTTTGTATGAAGCTGGCAAAAGAATTAGGTTTTCTAATTCCTGAAGTAACTATTATTAGAAATACACGTAACCCTTTTTATTTAATTGAAAGATATGATCGATTCGAAAATGATAATGGAAAAATTGTAAGGTTGCACCAAGAAGATTTTTGTCAAGCGCTTAGTATATCTCCCGAGCAAAAATATGAGAAAGATGGTGGCCCATCTCTTACTCGGTGTTTTAAGTTACTAGATGAACATAGTGCAAATCCTGCAAAAGATAAACAGTATCTTCTGAAATGGATTATGTTTAATGTATTAATTGGTAACGCGGATTCGCATGCAAAAAATCTATCATTTCTCTATGATGATGGAAGCACTGCACTGTCACCATTCTATGACTTACTTAGTACGAAGGTATATCCTGAGTTAAATGCTGATTTTAGTATGAGAATCGGTGATAAATGGAAAGTGCGTTATTTGTCAGTTCATGAGTGGAAAAAACTTGCTGAGAAAATTGGGGTTAAGTTTTCTATATTTCCTGAGTTACGTAAAGAACTTTTAAATGATCTGAATTCTAAGATAGAGAAAATAAAAAGAATTGTATGTATTAATAAAGAAGAGGAAGATTTTATTCAAGGTATTGAGGATATCATTCAAGAACGTAGTAGGGTGTTATTAAGAATAAAATAATAACTATGGATATTTTATATCAGAGTAAAAACTCTCGGAATAAAAGGGTCGGTGACATTTGATAATCATTTCAAAAACTGAGGCAGATTTATTTAAACCAATTTAATGGACGAATTTGAGAAACCAACCAATGAAATTTAAAAATATAATAATCAGGTTTTTACTAGTTGGTTTATTAAGTATTTTTTTACTTAATGTCTTGTTTTATAGTCAGCAACCTAGCATGGTTTTTTACCCATCTGCAGAGCTAAAGTCTACACCTAACGATTGGGGGATGGATTTCGAAAACATCGCATTAACTACAACAGACAGTGTTCGATTGCATGGATGGTATTTACCCGTAAAAGAATCTAAACAGGCGCTCCTGTTCTTTCATGGTAATGGCGGTAATATTTCTCACCGTGGTGAATCACTCAAAATTTTTCACAGTCTTGGGCTTAATGTATTGATCATTGATTATCGTGGCTATGGTAAAAGTGACGGCGTAATGAGTGAACAAGGGTTTTACCTAGATGCTATGTCTGCTTGGCAGTATTTAACTGCCAAGCGTGGATTTAAACCAGAAAATATTGTAATTTTTGGCCGCTCGCTCGGTGGGGCAGTTGCAACTCAATTAGCAACTCAGGTTGATGAAAAGGCATTAATAGTTGAATCTACATTTAGTTCAGTTAACGACATGGTCTCAATGGTGATGCCGTTAATCTCAAAATTTATTTATTTACGTTATAGTTTTAATACTGAGAAAATAATTAATCAGGTTAAATCCCCCATATTACTTATGCACAGTCAGGATGATGAGGTTGTTCCTTATGAATTAGGCGAGAAGGTTTTTGCTGCTGCAAAATCACCTAAATATTTTTTCGAATTATATGGTGGTCATAATGATGGTTTTATGCAGAACGTGAATGAATACAGACAAACACTTAACTGGTTTATTACAGAAGGCGGAAATTAAATAATGGGGTCAGAAAAATTTACGGGGTCAAACTTGTCTTTTATCTGACTTAGGCTGACGTTTCATAGCTATCCTAACATACGTTGTTTAAGTTTTTCATAAGGTGTTTTACCCATGTGTGCTGAATGTGGTCTGAGGAAGTTATAATAATCCTCCCACTG
>Ga0316205_10004516_pt1 | contig 12111 bp, 12 predicted proteins | sample 3monthpyrite_MG_FD_204941 | JGI IMG/M metagenome (GOLD analysis project Ga0316205, IMG submission 204941) | Microbial mat bacterial communities from mineral coupon in-situ incubated in ocean water Damariscotta River, Maine, United States -... | ecosystem: Environmental > Aquatic > Marine >... | reverse complement strand
TGATCAGACTATCACCGCTTTAAATGTACCTGTTTCTATTAATGTTTCGGCAGAAAATATCACTAGCCTAACCTTGCCTGAGCAACTTGAAAGGCAGCTGCAAAAAAATAAACTTGATCCATCAAAAAAAATTCTGGAGATAACCGAGAATGCTTTGATGAGCGAGTTGGTCACTTCGCTTGATATTCTGACGCGACTGCGATTAAAAGGTTTTACTTTATCTATCGATGATTTTGGAACAGGTTTTTCTTCATTGTCACAGTTACATCGTGTGCCTTTTAATGAATTAAAAGTAGACCGAAGTTTTGTGATGCACATGGATGAAGACGAAGAGGCCAGCGCGATAGTTGAAACGTGTGTCATGTTAGGGAAAAAACTAAAAATGAAAGTCGTGGCAGAGGGTGTAGAAAATCAAGTGATCTACGATATGTTAAGAAACATGGGTTGCGACAGGGCACAGGGTTATCATATTGCCAAACCTATGCCTACGGAGATGCTAGCTGATTGGTTGGTTGATCATAAATTAACTGGTCATGGTTAAGTGTGGCTAGTTAATTTAATCGAGTGGTGTTTATTCAGGTATGAACTGAAAAATTGGTGGGCCCGGAAGGATTTGAACCTTCGACCAATGGATTATGAGTCCACTGCTCTAACCAACTGAGCTACAGGCCCTATTCGACTCGTATTCTACACAAGAATTAGTTTTTTCGGTAGTTTAAATTGTTAGGCTTTACATAGAAGAAATGCACTTTTCGTCGAGTAACTAGTGAGGAGTAGCTAGTTGCGAGGACAAGAGATTATGGTTTTTAGGTTTTATTAACTACTCACCACTGGGAACTAGAAAATTCTATCTAACAGGTAGGGACGCTAAACTTAAAGGGGTACTTAAAAGTACCCCGAAATTCAAATGTTTTATTCCAGATCGAGGAAACTACGTAATGCCTCTGATCGTGAAGGATGACGTAATTTACGCAGGGCCTTGGCTTCGATCTGACGGATACGTTCACGGGTAACGTCAAACTGTTTGCCAACCTCTTCCAGTGTGTGGTCAGTATTCATATCGATACCAAAACGCATACGCAGTACCTTGGCTTCACGTGGTGTGAGTCCAGTGAGTACGTAATGCGTAGCTTCACGCAGGCCTTCTGAATTAGCAGAGTCTGAAGGTGACATAACATTGGCATCTTCGATGAAATCACCTAAATGAGAATCTTCATCGTCACCAATGGGTGTTTCCATGGAGATAGGCTCCTTGGCGATTTTCATTACCTTGCGGATTTTATCTTCAGGCATTTCCATGCGTTCTGCCAGTTCTTCCGGTGTTGGCTCTCGGCCCATTTCCTGTAGCATTTGGCGAGCAATACGATTGAGTTTGTTAATCGTTTCGATCATATGCACCGGAATACGGATAGTGCGTGCCTGGTCTGCAATGGAGCGGGTGATAGCCTGACGAATCCACCAGGTAGCATAGGTAGAGAATTTGTAGCCACGGCGGTATTCGAATTTATCCACGGCTTTCATCAGGCCAATATTGCCTTCTTGAATTAAATCCAGGAATTGCAGGCCGCGATTGGTGTACTTCTTGGCAATGGAGATAACCAGACGTAGGTTAGCTTCAACCATTTCCTTTTTCGCGCGTCGTGATTTAGCTTCGCCAATGGACATACGACGGTTGATGTCCTTGATTTCCTTGATGCTGAGGCCGGTTTCATCCTGTATTTTCAGTAATTTCTTTTGTGCAGTGCGAATTTCATGTGCATATTCTTCAAGCACAGCAGAATATTTTTGCCCGGACTGAATTTGTTTATCCAGCCACTCCATATCGGTTTCATTGTCAGGGAAAGAGGTAATGAAATCCTTGCGCGGCATATAGGCTTTTTGTACGCAGATGTTCATGATCACACGTTCATGCATACGAATTCGGCTGACCATATGGCGTAAGTCGTTAAGTAGCTTATCAATGACTTTCGGGGCCAGTTTTAATTGCATGAACAATTCAATGGCTTTGTCATACTGCTTTAATGAGCGCTCATCAGATGAGCCGTGTTTTTTAGCTAAGCTCAGGTACTTATTATATTGTTTAGTGATTTCCGCTATACGTTCGGCCACTTCTTCAGGATCGGGGCCCGTATCGACTACTTCCTCTTCATCATCGTCGTCTTTGCTGTCAGCCGGGGTCTGAACAGCAGGAGGAGGAATAGTGTCATCTTCATTTGGATCAATAAAGGCGGTGATCAGGTCAGTGATGCGTCCTTCATCCTCTATAATCTTGCTATAAACTCCAAGAATATGAGCGATGGTGGATGGATAGCTGGCCAGGGATTCAAGTACCTGGGTTTGTCCGGCTTCAATGCGTTTGGCTATTTTAATTTCACCTTCGCGAGTCAGTAGTTCCACTGTACCCATTTCACGCATGTACATACGAACAGGGTCGGTGGTGCGGCCAAAATCGCCTTCTACCGAGGCCAGAGCGGCCGCTGCTTCTTCAGCAGCATCTTCATCGGTTTCCTTATTCTGGTGTAGTAACAAGGTGTCTGCATCCGGCGCAGTTTCGTGCACAGAAATACCCATTTCAGTGATAACACTGATGATTTCTTCAATTTGGTCCGGATCTACTATTTCATTGGGCAGATGATCATTCACTTCCCGGTAGGTCAGGAAGCCTTTTTCCTTACCTTTGGCAATTAGTATCCGAAGCCTGGACTGTTTATCCTGGGCGTTACTGTCGATTTTATCCTGGTTCATATCACTCACGAGTTAGACATCACTATGCGGGGGCAAAAAAGCACCATTAACTAAAGTAATCTACTAGTTTAATATAAGTATCCTTTAATATCCAGAGCAATGTTATTTACCCTGAGGGATGCTTTTTTCCTTAAGTATTTGATTCCATTCGTTTAGTTCACCTTCATCGAGTCCAGATAAAGCCAGTTTTTCTTGTAAAAAATGCCATCGTTGCATTTTTACTTGTTCTTGCAGGTAATCAACGATGTCTTGGAGCTCTTCCCCAAGGCTGGCATCATCACCAGGCAGTTGATTTTCAGCCAGTTTAAGTAGATGGATACCTTCTGGTTTATCACGCCATCGCTCCAGTAAGGCTGCCGTATTAAGATGGGGGTCAGTACTCAGGATTTCAAGCAATTCATACAGGAGCCGGGCACCTGGAAGTTCCAGTGACTGCAAAAATGCGTATTGTTTAATGTGGGTAGCTAGTGAGGGGATTTGTACTAGTAAATTGATCGCCTGGCGCACAGGAGAGTTTTTTCCAGGCCGAGTGGATTTACCTGGCATGGCTTGAGAGATGACAGTGGTGTTGCCGTTATCTGCAAGGCGTTCGAGTTGGGGCGTTTTCATTTTAACCATGCGAGCCAGGTGGTCAAACAATAGGTGCCTGAATATTTTGTCGGGTACTTTGTTCAGATGTGGTTTTGCCAAAGCAACCAGCCTTGCCCGGCCATCTTCACTGGATAGATTGACTTGATCAGCCAGGTGCTCCAGTAAAAATTGGGATAACGGTTGCGCTTGTTCGAGGCGTGCTTCAAACAGATCTTTGCCTTCTTTTCTGATCAGACTGTCCGGGTCCTCACCATCGGGAAGGAACAGAAAGGCGGCCTCGCGGCCTTCATGCATCACTGGCAGGGCATTTTCCATTGCGCGCCAGGCTGCATCGCGCCCGGCACGGTCTCCGTCGAAGCAAAAGATCACTTTAGGGACCACTCTAAACAGGGTTTCCAGGTGCTCATGGGTTGTGGCAGTACCGAGTGTTGCGACCGCGTAGCGTACACCAAATTGTGCCAGTGCGAGCACGTCCATGTAGCCTTCTACGACCATTAACTTATCGGGGTTGCGGATCGCTTTGCGCGCTTCATAGAGACCGTATAGCTCTCTTCCTTTATGGAATATGGGTGTTTCGGGAGAATTCAGGTATTTGGCTCCCTGGCCATCGTCCTGAGAAAGGATGCGTCCACCAAAGGCGATGATACGACCACGACGATCAGTAATCGGTATCATGATGCGATCTCGAAAACGATCATAAGGATCCTTGTTTTCATGTTCTATGGTGAGGCCGGCACGTGCCAGTTTTTTGAGTGACGCTTCGTCAGAACCTAGTTTTTTTATCAGGTTATTCCAGCCGGGTGGGGCAAAGCCAACGCCAAATTCGGCAGCAATTTCTCCGCTCATGCCTCGTTGTTTGAGGTATTCGACCGCTTTGTCAGACTGAGCATGGGAGCGTAGCTGTTGTCGATAAAAGGTATTCGCCTGTTGCATCACCTCGTACAGGTTGTCTTCCCGTTGAGGACGAGGCGCTCCGCCTTGCTCGCGTTCCACCGTGAGTCCTGCTTGTTGAGCCAGGTCTTCTATGGCATCTACAAAATCCAGGTGCTCATATTCCATCAGGAAGCTGATCGCAGTGCCATGAGCGCCACAACCAAAGCAATGATAAAACTGCTTGGGTTGGCTCACAGTGAATGAAGGGCTTTTTTCAGTGTGAAAAGGGCAACAGGCCTTGTAATTACTTCCCGCCTTTTTTAAGGGGACTCGTGTATCAATCACATCGACTATATCGATACGATTGAGGAGTTCATCAATGAAGGATTGAGGGATTCGGCCAGCCATGTTTATAAGGGTAAAGGTACTGTCTACCCCATACAAGCGGTGGGTTTATATTAATTGAATATTTTTGCACTTAGGTGCTAGGGACTAGGTACGAGGAACTAGGGAAGTCAAAAGATTATCTTGACAGGTCATTTGGGTCTGGCATCATCCTGCTAGTCCCTAGTCCCTAGTCCCTAGTCCCTAGTCCCTAGTCCCTAGTCCCTAGTCCCTAGTCCCTAGTCCCTAAGCGCTCAGCTTAGCCTTAATCAAGCCGCTGACCTTACCCATATCAGCACGGCCTTGCATTTTGGGCTTGAGGATACCCATCACTTTGCCCATGTCCTTGATGCTGCTGGCGCCAGTATCGGTAATCGCTGACGAAATCATGTTGGCAATTTCGTCATCGGTGAGTGCTGCAGGAAGGTATTCCTGAAGAATAACGAGTTCGGATTTTTCTTGATCGGCGAGATCATGGCGTTCAGCATTTTCGAATTGTGCAATGGACTCACGGCGTTGTTTAACCATTTTGTCCAGAACTGCTAGTACACGCTCATCGGATAGCGTATCAATTCTTTCATCAACTTCAATTTGTTTGATCGCAGAAAGAATCAGACGAATAGTGCCCAGTCGCGGCTTGTCGCCAGCGCGCATGGCATCTTTCATTGCGTCGGTAATTTGCTGTTTAAGTGGCATGGTGATTTATCTCTTACAGACTGCCGGAACGAAAGGCAGTCAACTAACCAGGTTAGGGAGCCTTTGATCAATCCAGAATTAATCAGAGGCTCCTAAGTCTTAATACATGCGTACCCGGCGAGCATTGGAGCGAAACATTTTCTTTTGATGACGTTTAACGGCAGCAGCTTGCTTGCGCTTGCGTTCTGCAGTTGGTTTTTCATAAAATTCACGGCGGCGTACTTCAGAAAGAACACCGGCTTTTTCGCAGGCACGCTTGAAGCGACGCAGTGCGATATCAAAAGGTTCGTTGTCACGGACTCTTACGTTTGGCATAAACTTTTTTACCTTGACTATTGTGGTAATGTTAACAATCTGTCCCATATCGATGGGAGCAGGCAATCATACAGCTCCGCTTGCAAAAAATCAAAGCGGTTTTCAAGAAAATAGGCGAAAATTAGAGCTAATTATGCGAGTTTTAGGAATTGAGTCATCGTGTGATGAAACCGGGGTTGCTATCTATGATGGTGATAAGGGCTTGCTGGCCCATGCGTTATATAGTCAGGTAAAGCTACATGCCGAATATGGTGGTGTCGTGCCTGAGCTGGCCTCGCGTGACCATGTTAGAAAGGCTATCCCTTTGATAAACAAAGTCTTAAGTGAGTCTGATTTAAGTCTCGCCGACATTGATGGCGTGGCTTATACGGCAGGCCCTGGGCTGGTAGGCGCTTTATTAGTGGGGGCGTCCATCGGGCGATCATTGGCTTGGACGCTGGGTAAACCGGCGATATCCGTACATCACATGGAAGGGCATCTGTTGGCCCCGATGCTGGAGCCTGATCCTCCTGAATTTCCGTTTATTGCGTTATTGGTGTCAGGAGGTCACAGTCTGCTGATTCAAGTGAGTGGGGTAGGTCAATATCAACTTCTGGGTGAGAGTGTCGATGATGCCGTCGGTGAGGCATTCGACAAGACGGCAAAAATGCTGGGCTTACCTTATCCGGGTGGCCCTGAGCTAGCAGCCTTGGCGGAATCTGGTAGACCGGGTCATTACACTTTTCCACGTCCTATGACTGACCGTCCGGGGCTGAATTTCAGTTTCAGTGGGCTGAAAACGTTTGCCTTGAATACCTATCATGCGTCTGGCAAAACCGGGCAGGACAAAGCCGATATAGCACATGCCTTTCAGGAAGCAGTCGTAGATACGTTGGCTATCAAGTGCCGCAGGGCACTTAAGGAAACGGGCTTGCAGCGTCTGGTTGTATCGGGTGGTGTTAGTGCCAACAGTCGGCTCAGGCAACGGCTCAATAAATTAGCCTCTGATTTACAGGCGCAGGTTTATTATCCCCGGCTGGAGTTTTGCACGGATAATGGTGCCATGATTGCCTACGCCGGCTGTTTGAGGCTACAGGCAGGAGAGTATGTATCGACTGAGATACAAGCCAGACCGCGCTGGAAACTGGAAGAATTGGGTGCTTTGAAAACCGGGAATAATTAACTGGTCCGGGTAGATATTCTAAACTTCTTTACCCTTGATCAAGTTACGGATATTACTACGGTGGCGCCAGATCAGTAAGATCGACATAAAGCTGATAATGTAAAGAAAAGTAGACTGTTGAGGTTCCCACCACCAGGCATAGAAGGGTGTCAGCAGGAAAGCGATTAAAGCTGATAACGAAGATACATGCATGATCTTGGCGATGAACAGCCAGGTGACAACGGTACTCATGCCTACAGCCCACGACGCCGTCAGCAGTACGCCGATTGCAGTCGCCACTCCCTTGCCTCCTTTAAATCCAAAAAAGACAGGGTAAAGGTGGCCGAGAAAGGCGGCGAGTCCGACGGCTATCTGGAGATCCAGGCTGGCACCATTCATCTTGACCAGTAATACAGGTATCACTCCTTTGAGCATGTCACCGGCAAGTGTTAGCGCGGCCATTTTTTTCCCGCCTACTCTGAGAACATTAGTCGCCCCTGGGTTGCCCGAGCCCATGGTACGGGGGTCAGGTAAACCCGCTATACGACAAATGATAATCGCACTGGAGATGGAGCCAACCAGGTAAGCCAGTACCAGCCATCCGTAATGTTCAGTAATAAGTGTCAGCATGATATTGATATTGGAACTGGAGTCTCGGTCCAGGTCAAGTTTTTATGGTGTGAACGCCACATGACTGGCATCTACCCTGTAATATCGTTATATTGCTGTAACAAATTGCTCATTCAAGTGAGTAGTCATGATGAAAATTTTTAGTATATAACTCTCGGATTTAACATGGATATTATATTTCTTCAGGAACTCGAAATAGAAACCGTTATTGGTATCTATGATTGGGAACGAAAAATTAAACAGAAAGTCATCTTTGATATTGAAATGGCTACAGACATTCGCAAGGCTGCCAGTAGTGATCATATTGATGACACGCTTAACTACAAAGCTGTTGCCAAGCGTATCATCAGTTTTGTTGAAGAAAGTAATTTTGAATTGGTAGAAACGCTGGCTGAACGAGTGGCCGGCATCATTATTGATGAATTCAAGGTTCCTTGGTTGAAACTAACGCTGAATAAGCTGGGCGCTATACGTGGGGCACGTGGCGTTGGTATCGTTATCGAACGCGGCAACCCGTCTGGAGCGATGTAGTTTGTCCAGGGTGTATGTCAGCATTGGTAGTAATGTCGACCGACGTAGCAATATTCTTTCCTGTCTGGCATCCCTGCGGCAACAATTTGGCAGCATTACAGTATCGACTGTTTATGAAAACAAGGCCGTCGGATTTGATGGCGATAATTTTTATAATTTAGTAGTGGGTTTTGATACGGACTTACCGGTGTCTGCCATGACGCCATTATTTAGAGATATTGAATCGAATCATGGCAGAGTACGCGGAGGAGAACGTTTTAGTTCACGTACGCTGGATGTAGACTTGCTCATGTATGACGATCTGGTTTTAAAGCAAAAAGGTCTGGATGTGCCTCGTGATGAAATTATTCGCTATGCTTTTGTGTTGCGTCCGCTGGCAGAGCTGGTGCCAACGTTAATGCATCCCGAATTAAATAAGACGATGTATGATTTATGGCAGGATTTTCATCCCAAAGAAGACATGACAGAGATAGATTTTGACGTTTAGATCAGGCAGATTGATCTCTTAACTTACTGCGTGTACGAATAAATGTTTCCTGGATGATACGTGCATCTGAACTGGCTCGGTGACGTTTTATGCCCAGGTCGCTAATAACTTCGTTACGTGTTTTTTCCCATAGTACCAGCTGATCTTCATGCAATAGTGTATAGAGTGTTTCGATTTGAAAGTTCATGGGTAAGCCGGCGGCTTCATACAAAAGCGAAACCCAGCTTAGATCATAGCCCCAGCCATCGCTGTAAACCGTTTTATTCGCCAGATGGTGATTCAGTTGTTCGGCGACTTCTTTGACCGGGTGTCCACATTGTTGCAATGTTTCACGACTGATACCGTGTACTTCTTCAGCGCCGAGGCTCCAGTGTGTCCATGAGCCCAGTGGTTTAATAAGCGAGCAAAAAGTGTTTTTGTCGGGCAGGGCAAAGCCAACTTCTATTGGGTAACTGCCTTTGCCAAAGCCGGAAGCTTCTACGTCCAGAATGATGGGGATGTCATTATTTTGCATCATGATTATGAATTCAGCGATCGCCCTCCATCCACCGTGAGGATCTGGCCGCTCATGTAGGTCGCGTCCCGTATCAGAAACAGAGCGGTTTTGGCGATATCGTGAGGGTCACCCTTCCTCTTCAGAAAGGTGCGTGAAATTATTTTTTCTTGAGTGGCTTCATCCATGTCTGTGTCAGGCCACAAGATGGCGCCGGGTGCAATGGCGTTAACGCGCACTTCTGGCCCAAGTTCACAGGCCAGTGCTTTGGTCATCATTACGAGACCGGCTTTGGCCATACTATAGACAGGGTGCTCTCTTAGCGGACGATCTGCATGGATATCAACAATATTGACGATGCAACCCTGTTGTTTTTTCAGGTAGGGCGCTGCAGCCTGTGATAAGAAAAAGGGTGCCTTCATATTGGTACCCATCAAGTCATCCCAGTGTTGTTCCGTGACGCTACCTATCGTTGTCGGGTAGAATGAAGACGCATTGTTAATCACCACGTCCAGCTGACCTGCTTGTTTGATCGTCTGTTCAATGATGTTATCGATGGAGCTGAGGTCGATAAGATCTCCCTGTACTAAATGAACGGAGTCTGAGCGAATGGCCTGTAGTTCGGATTGCAAAGCTTCGGCAGTGGTTTTACTGTGACGATAATGAAGTACAATATTGGCGCCTTGCTGGTGCAGGGTTTTTGCCATATGTGCGCCAATTCGATGGGCGGCACCAGTAATTAATATGGTTTTATTGGCTAGCGCTTGGGTCAAGTTCAGGCTCCGATGCAGGCTTTTTATAGCACTCTACCTTAAAAACTTATTGACGCATAGTCGGCGGGAAAAACATCATAATGAGTCATGATCCTAAGGATTTCCAGGAAAAGCTTCAAAATGTCCAGAATGAAGCAGGGCGCCTGCCAGCAATCGAAGATGCGCAGCGAATTCACTGTGAACAACTTCAAGCAAAAATACGCGATGAAATGTCTCGGCATAAGGGTGTTATTTCATTTGAGCACTACATGCGTATGGCACTGTATGAACCTGGGCTAGGTTATTACACCTCAGCGCAGGATAAGCTGGGAGAGCAGGGAGATTTTATAACTGCTCCGGAAATCTCTCCGCTGTTCGGTCGTTGCTTAGCAAACTTTTGTCAGCATACTCTGACTGAGCTGGAAGAGGGTTCTATTCTTGAGTTTGGTGCGGGCAGTGGACGTATGGCTGCCGATATTTTGCAGGAGTTAGATGCTCGTGATGCATTGCCTGTCTCATATTTAATACTCGAATTAAGTGCTGAGCTTCAAGAGCGACAACATGCTACGTTGGCAGCGTGTGTTCCGCATTTGATGGATAGGGTTCAGTGGTTGTCTTCTCTGCCTGAGCCCGGATTTGTCGGTATTGTACTGGGGAATGAATTACTAGACGCCATGCCTGTCCATCGTTTTCGAGTTGAAGAAGACGGCATAAAAACACAGGGTGTGAGCTGGTCTGATGATAAGCAGCAATTTGTTATCACTTACTTAGATGATTGTCCTGCTGTCATACAGTCCGTTGAGCATATTATGCAAACCTCAGGTAGCCCGTTAGCCGTGGGTTATGAATCAGAATGTTCATTGGCACATGGAGCCTGGGTAAAGTCGGTTGCGGCTATGATGGAGCAGGGGCAATTGTTACTGATTGATTATGGTTATGGCAGAGCAGAATATTATCGACCTGAGCGACATATGGGAACATTGATGTGTCATTTTCGTCACCGGGCACACGATGACCCTTTTCAATTAGTTGGTTTGCAGGATATAACCGCGTACGTTGATTTTACTACTGTCGTCGAAAAAGCCGTGGAAAGTGGTATGCAGTTGCAAGGCTATACAACCCAGTGTGGATTTTTACTGGAAAATGGCCTGGAGAGTATGATGCCTGATGTCGATACCGTTTCGCAGCAAGCATTAATGGCTTTTGCTCAGCAGGTTAAAACATTGACGTTGCCGGGAGAAATGGGAGAGCGTTTTAAAGTGATGGCGCTGTCAAAAAATATGGCGGTTGCCTTGCCAGGGTTTACGCTCCAGGACCAACGTCGAGGCCTGTAAGTGGAATGCTTGTCTTTGATGTCCTATTATCCTAATAAAAAATACAGGAACAGATTATGTTGTCAGACAAAGAGGTGAATCTTCGAATAAGCATTGATTTTAAATTAATTAATCTTTTCGCGGTACTGGTTGCGATTGAGGTATTGTTTTTACTCATCGACAACCTGGTTTCATGTTGTGGTTTGGTTACGCATAATAAATTAAGAGCTTTAGTAGATATTACACTGGAAGCTAATATTCCTACCTGGTTTTCGAGCACCCAGGCCATTGTGACTGGCATTATTGCATTATTGATAGGGCATATTCGCAAACAGCAGGCAGAACGAAAAAAAATGACCGGCTGGTACCTGACAGGACTTTTCTTTATCTACCTCGGTATCGATGACGCCGCACAAATTCATGAACGGGTTTCTACGTTTATAAACGATGTGGTGAAAGAGGGAAGTAGTAATGGGCTGATTTCCAGTTTAGTGGACATGTTCCCGAGTTATCATTGGCAAGTGTTGTTCCTTCCTGTTTTTATTATCGCTGGTGTGATCATGCTGGTGTTTATCTTTAGTGAGCTTAAGCAAAATAAGGCGCTACCTGTTTTTATTGCTGCTATTTTTTGTTATGTGTTTGCAGTAGGTCTGGATTATATCGATGGTAGATCCTATTACTATAATGTTTTGCTTGGGTTGATACCATTGGGGTTACCCGAGTTGGAGCATATATCGAGGGCTATTGAGGAGTTTTTCGAGATGCTGGGCACGACATTATTCATGATGTCGTTTCTACTGGTTTATGCTCCCATTGCTGTCCAGCCAATCCCTGCACGGGATTGATGCGAAGGATTTCATCAAAACAGCACTTATAGTTACGTGCTTTATCCCATTAAATAATCTTGATGCCAAAAAAAAGCGGCTACGCAAGGTAGCCGCCAGTTAAGATAGAGTCAGTTTATATTAACTGCAAACTGCATTTTTGCTGCTCACTCTTCCAGTACCGGATACCGATACTTTTCGGCCTGTTTCACCAGAGCGAGAGTCGTCACATACCAGGAACTCGCTGCTGCTGGTGGTTGAGGTTCCAGTAGAAGATCCACCACAGCCCGATCCACTGCTACCAGAGGAACCGCTGCTACCAGAGGAACCGCTGCT
>Ga0316205_10004514_pt1 | contig 12117 bp, 14 predicted proteins | sample 3monthpyrite_MG_FD_204941 | JGI IMG/M metagenome (GOLD analysis project Ga0316205, IMG submission 204941) | Microbial mat bacterial communities from mineral coupon in-situ incubated in ocean water Damariscotta River, Maine, United States -... | ecosystem: Environmental > Aquatic > Marine >... | reverse complement strand
TTCAAACCGGGCCTGCCAGACAGTTCCAGGAAGCTTGTCACTCTACTGACTCATATTCGGTTTAAACAGACTTTCGGTCCGCTCTAGCCGAAATTTCGCTTGCGGCGAATAGCCAGCATTCATAACTTTCTGACGAAACAATCAATTTATACAAATAGCAGACATTCTAGCCGGGGTGATTACTGGAAAAAGTGGGCACTCAACGACCAGAAAACCTGACAAATATTTCAGTGGGAAAAAGCTTCCCATTGAAATATTTGTCAGGTTAATTTACTTGTTGGCTACTATTGAGCTAGGCTTTCTTAATGATACTGATTATAAACAACAAAATTATAGCGCCAACAGTGGCTGTAATTATAGAGCCGATTAATCCGCCTGCTGATATGCCTAGCAAACTGAATACAAAGCCACCTAATACAGCGCCAACGATTCCCACAAGAATATTACCTATGACGCCAAATCCTCCTCCTTTCATTATGTTGCCAGCAAGCCATCCAGCTAGCGCGCCAATGGCTAAAAATATTATTAAGCTTGTTATATCCATGATGCCTCCAGTTTTACTTTTTAATTAGAAGGTATATGCCAACAACAAAACTGACAGCGCCAGTAATGTATAAAGTCATCACCTTATCCGTATCTGAACCTGTAACGGCTTGTGTTATTTGTGAGCCGACAGATCCAGATAATTGATATCCCCATACTGCCAGGCCAAGCCCTGCAACCACCAGGATAATACCTGTAATTTTCATTGTAGTTCCTGAACCCATTGTCATGTTGAACTCCTGTAATAGAAAGAGATGAAATGTCATTAGTATTACAGCTAAAGACAAAATTCAGCCAGGCGGTTTTTGCGTAGGCTGTAGTGCCTTGTTAGCTGTGTCACTCAATGATCAGGCTTTTCTTGAATACTCTCGCAATAGATAGTAATTCACTATTCCGAGCGGAAGCCAATAATAAAAACTGATCGCTGGAGTTAATATTGACACAAGAATGAGCGCAGATAGGCCCTGAAATTCAAGTGTCCCTAGTTGTGGACCTGCATAAGTCAGATAGATGGTTATCACTGCCTATTTCCGGGTGCTCGCAATGCTATTAACGTTAAGTATCCTTTTAATATGGCTGATGATTACAGTTCGGTTACCCATACGCCCACATCGAGGTCTGCACCTGGAGGGCCAATGAATGAGCCCGCAATGGGCGGGACTGATTCCGGCAATCTTGCCACAGCAACGGCAATGTGATCACTGCCGGTAATCTCTCCAATGCTAGGGTCAAATCCTTTCCAGCCTGCTCCGGGCAGGAATACTTCGGCCCAGGCATGGGTGGAGCCGAAATTCACTGTGGATGGCGGTGCATGCAAATAACCGCTGACAAAGCGTGCAGCGAAACCCAGATATCGTGCGGCTTCCATGAACAGATAGGCAGAGTCACGGCAGGAGCCACTGCTACGTGACAGGGTATCTGCTACAGATTGTACGCCGGGCTCTTCACGCAGCTGATATGTCAATGCTTGCTGAATGTGGGTGCAAAGACGCTGCAGTAATACGTAAGATTGAACGTATTCACCTGCTTGCCATATTTGCGCAATCCACTGTTCCAGTAGACTGCTATCCGTTTGCTCGGCAATGTTCAAATAAGGCGATAGTAAAATATGATCTTCCGGCTTGTAAGTGAACGGGTGGTCTACCGCGTAATCAGACATTAAAAAATCCAGCGGGGCCTGGTTATAGTGCTGGATGATTACCTTGCTTTCAATAACAAGTTGCCTGGAGGGTGTGTCGAAAGTCGCAATGGCCACTGAGTTGTCCTCTACATCACGATGCCAGCGCAAGATGGCTGCTGGTTTGATATCCAGGTCTGAAGTTTCTATGCGTAGCTCGTGGCCTTCCCTCGGACGCAGACGCAAAGTATGTGGCTCGAGCAGCACTTCAGCGGAAAAATTATAATAGGTGCGATGAAGGATTTTATAGCGTTGCATATTATATTCCCGGTACTAATGTCAAAGGTATTGAGTTGCCTGCAAAAATCCAAATAACTCTTTATTATCATTAACATTTATTGTGTCTTGTCTTCACAATTGATGTGAGGCGGCAGTTTTAGCAGAAGCAGGACAGGGTTCGTGCCTGGTATTCAATTTGCGCACTTATTTGACGGCCAGGTATCTGCGTATAAAACGAGTGATTGCCGTATGGTTATTTATCACAACGTTACTGCTTTAAAGTTTAGCATGAATCATTATAGCTTGTTGGCAAATTGGTGCTGGCTTGATTCATGGGTAGATGAACTGCGGCCTTTGTCTGTTTATAGTGTTGCTTCCTCTATCCGATATATTGACTTGGTGATGCATATAGCAGGCAATATCATTGTAGCTTGCGATGGCTTTAAGTATTTTATTATCTGCGCATGCCTGCCTGTCACCAGTAACTCTGTTTGACTATATCTATAATTACAAAAGTAGTTTGATACTTTCAAATGTCAGGTGCATCAGGCATACTTTAATATGAATTCTGACTATATGGCCTTTTTACAGTTGTGCGCCAGTCAGGTCAGCATGGTCACCGAACCGGAGTAGGGTGTATGGAAATAGATTGGAAGAGCTATGAACCTGGCGAATTCTATGACGAGATGATCAGCTCGCCGGGTAATCCGCGTCTTGCTTCACGCTCAGTTGCCAACTACCTGCAACGGCTTAGCGCCAAGCAGCTGGGGCGACGTCAGAACGCGGCAGATCTTTCAATTGCTGAAATGGGCGTGACATTTACGGTTTATAGTGAGGGTGAAAACATTGACCGCACCTGGCCGTTCGACATTATCCCCCGTATTATTCCGCAGAAGGAATGGTCTCATATTGAGGAAGGCTTAACGCAGCGCATGACAGCGCTTAATATGTTCATCCATGATTTGTATAATGATCAGAACATCATCAAGGATGGTGTTATTCCACGTGAATTAATTACCGGTTCAAAAAGTTTTCTGCCGCAATGTATAGGTGCCAGTCCGCGTTATAATGTGTGGGCGCATATCTGCGGATCTGACCTGGTGCGTGATAAAGACGGGGTCGTCTACGTGCTTGAAGATAATCTTCGTGTTCCCTCCGGTGTCTCATATATGATTGAGAACCGTGGCATCACCAAACGTGTATTCCCGGAATTATTTCGCAAACACCGCATACAACCGGTGGATGATTATCCGGCACATTTATTCGACATGCTGGCATCGTTATCACCGCGGCCATTGGACTATCCCGAGATCGTGGTGATGACGCCCGGTATTTATAACTCCGCTTATTTTGAACACTCCTACCTCGCACAGCAAATGGGTGCAGAACTGGTCGAGGGCAGTGACCTGGTCGTTGGTGCTGATGATTGTGTGTATATGAAAACTATCGATGGCTTGCAATTGGTCGATGTTATCTACCGGCGAGTGAACGATGAATTCATCGATCCGGAAGTGTTCCAGAAAGATTCGCTTTTGGGGGTGCCCGGTTTGATGCGCGCCTGGCGTGCCGGTAACGTGGCACTGGCGAACGCGCCCGGTGCCGGGGTTGCCGATGACAAGGTGGTATACACCTATGTTCCCGAGATTATCAAATATTATCTGGATCAGGATCCGATCATACCCAATGTACCTTCCTATCGCTGTGATGACGAGCAGCAACGTGATTATGTGCTTGCTAATCTTGCCAGCCTGGTGGTAAAGCCGGCCAACGAGTCAGGTGGTTACGGTATGCTGGTAGGTCCGCATTCTACTGCTGCCGAGCGCAGCAAGTTTGCCAAACTGATCAAACGCAATCCGCGTAATTACATCGCGCAGCCGACACTGAGCCTGTCAACTGCTCCTACCATCTGTGGGCAGCATGTGGAACCACGGCATCTTGATTTGCGACCTTTTATTTTGCAATCAGACCGCACCTATGTCACCGCCGGGGGATTAACCCGGGTAGCGTTACGCAAGGGTTCGCTGGTAGTCAACTCATCACAGGGCGGTGGTAGTAAGGATACCTGGATCGTGGACACAGGAGGAAAGTGAAATGTTGTCACGCGTAGCTGAAAGACTTTACTGGACGGCACGTTACCTGGAGCGTGCGGAAAACACAGCGCGTCTGGTCAGAGTATTTTCTTACATGATGCTGGATTTACCCAGTGGCGTTGGTACTAACTGGCGACAACTGATTGACATCAGCGGTGCCCCGGAACAATACGACAAGAAATACCGCACATCGGGTGAACGCAATGTTATCAAGTTTATGCTCATAGATCCGGAGAATCCCGGATCGCTGTTTTCAAGTTTATCCGCAGCGCGTGAAAATGTACGTACGACGCGTGACCTGGTTCCCAGCGAAGGCTGGGAGCATGTTAATGAACTATTTCTGTTTGCTAAGAAAAAACTTGCCGGAAAAACGCTGGCCAAGGACCGCTACGAGTTCCTGTCTGAAATCATTATGCGTTGTCAGCAGATCACCGGATTGCTGGCGGGTACCATGAGCCATGGTCCCGCTTATCAATTCGTACGCATAGGTCGTAACCTGGAGCGTGCCGACATGACTTCGCGTCTTGTCGATGTCGGGTCGGCGACAATTATTGCTCCCGGCGTGGAACTGGAGCGCCTGGAGAACCGTTTATGGACCTATGTATTGCGTTCGTTGAGTGCGCACCAGATGTACCGACAGTATGTGCGTAGACGTGTATTGCCAGAGCGCGTGCTTGCTTTTTTATTACAGGATATGGAGTTTCCCCGTTCCATCGCTCACGCGCTTGGTGAAATAGGCTCCTGCGTCGACAAAAAATTACCCCATAACGATGAGCCTTTGCGTGCAGTACTGCGACTGCAGCGCATTATTGCAGATGCTAACATGGAGAAATTACACAACGAGGGTCTGCATGAGTTTATCGACCAGTTCCAGCTCGAATTGGCTAATCTGCATCAATTGATTTCTGCCACCTGGTTTTCCCTGGAATTAGAGAAAGCAGTTTAATTAGAGTATGCCAGTACTGCTTTTCCGCCGCTGACGCGGATCTGAGTATTCAGTGTTAGCGTGAGGTATCTGGAAGCAATTTAGCTTAAGACATGCCGGTGTTGCAAGCGTCGGCCAGCAGTATGCTGGCACACAGTGATTTATTCGTCTGTTTCGACGTGGTCAGGTTCGTTCCAGTTCATTCGTTTTAATTCTGAAAACGCTTCTTTGATCTTTTCATCCCAGGCCGCCTTGATTTCAAGCAGGTAAGGGTCATCCTCCTGAAGTATAAAATGGCGATTCAGATTGAAGCTGTCTTTTTCGTAAATAAGCACATCAATAGGTGGCCCCACTGTAGCATTAGAACGCATCGTCGAATCCATTGATACGACACCCGCCAGTGCCGCTTCCTCGAGACTGGTTTCACGCGTAATAATACGATCCAGGATCGGCTTGCCATATTTGATTTCCCCAATTTGCTGGTATGGGTTCTCTGATGTGGCTTTGATGAAATTACCTTGAGGGTAAATCATATAAACACGAGGTGAGCCGCCGGTTATTTGTCCGCCGAAGATAAAACTCGCGCTGGTGTCAATGCCTGCTCCAGCCACTGCACTAACATGTTTTTGTTGCTGGGAAGAACTCAGCTGGCCGATATATTCAGCCGCTTCATTGAGGCTATCGACGTTTAACAGGTTAGGATGGTTGCCTTGTTTGATATCACGCTTGATAGTGGCAATGACCGATTGTGTGGTAGCAAGATTCCCGGCAGCCAGTATGACGAATGCACGTTCCCCTTCATTTCCAAAAGTGAACATTTTACTGTAAGTGCTCAAATGGTCTACGCCTGCATTGGTGCGTGAATCAGACACAAATACAAGACCTTTATCTACCTTTACTGCTACGCAATATGTCATTTCAAATAACCTTGTCGTGGCCAGGGCCACTCTACATGCGTATGGTAGATACAGCGATGAGTGCACGTCAACTGTATTTTAAGAAATAGGCCAAATCATTGAAGTACGCAGGTATTGCACTATTTTAATACCCTATAATTATAAGGTATATACTGCCGGCCATCGCAATAAGCTGAATTGCGATGAAAGTCAGGTAAGTATCACTTATGGCTTCTTCGAAGCAGGGTAATACTCATTTGCCATGTATTAATCCCTTGCCCGGAGAGTTTAGCTAACGGCTGACACGAGGAATTGTAGTCAGTCATGCCGCTATATGCTTTGTTCGGGCACATTTTAGTTATGCGTGTCCTCAGCGGCTGTGATGAATGGCGCGCATGCTGATCATACTCCAGCCGTCGATTGAATGCGCCAGGTTTACTCGGGCACTCCCTGCCATAACATTTCATAACCCAGCTCGTATGTCTCGTCGCAGAATTCTGCCAACTCAGAAAATTTATCCTTGAAGGCGGCATCGGCATGGGATTTTTCATGTTGTTCAAAAGATTGCCAGTAAGTCATGATGACGATATGGTCTTCGGTCATTTTCTTGGAATCAAATGAACCTTCGTTTGAGACAAAACCGGTGTATTTGTATACCTGGCCACCGATGAAGCCGCCATTGTCATCACCGTAAGTATTCTTAACTACATTGCACATTTCGCCCAGGGTCAGTTCTACGTCCTGAACGGTAACACCATCCTTTAATTTGACGACATTGAATAACATGACACAACCAAAGGGTATAGTAATCGGATGAAACATAAGTGCTCCTTTATTGACATGAGGATATTGTCCTCATTTCGGGTTATTGCTTTCATGGAATTTTCTGATCAATCTATCAATTGATCAGTACATGCTATCTAACATGTAGCAACTAGTCTTGTTTTTCAAGTATGTGACGGGATCTTATTGTAATAAAGTGTTATATAAGGTGGCAGATATTAAGGCAGCAGTTAATCTGTGGTTTCTTAACGAAGGATATAGCTGTCTTGATTGTGATCAATATCAATTCTTCTCTGAATGCGCCAGGCGGGCGCGTCAGATTCAACGGAGACATTCCAGGTGCCATTTGACAGCGTATTAATGTCGCCACTGAAAGTCACAGCATCCTTAGGTGTCAGTACAATCGTTTGATCCTTGTCTGGCAGGGTCGGATGCATGAATCGTAAAAGCAATCTGGACGGTAATGCACCCTTGGAGGCATCAAGGGTAAGCTTGACCTGATGATCGCTGATGTGCATCTGGCTTTTGATATCCAGTTGCATGGCCAGTTGTTCACGTGAAAGGTCACGATTGATAGCCAGTCCGGCCTTATAATAATCATCCACTACCACGGCGTCAGGATGAGTGACAGCGAGGATAATAGTGGCGATAGAGGCGATAACAACAGAGCCTGGTAAGGCAATAAGAAACCAGGGCCAGAATTGTTTATACCAGGCTTTTGCTTGTTCTTCATTCATAGTAGGGATGGCCTTGAGTCAGTGTATGGTTATCGAATCACCGGACCAATGAAACGTGCAGTTTCATTGATGGATATCTTGTCGCCCGTTAATGAATCCAGTGTAAAAGTGACTTCACTGCTGGGGCGTTTGAGTACCACCGGGTCAAGTCTGAGTTGCACATTCAAAGTATAGACTTCACCGGGACCTACTTCAAAATCACCTGCTTTATTGATCAGTTGCAGGCCGTCAATACCACTGGCTTGCAGATGATAGCGCTGTTCTTCATTGGACATATTGACGATACGTAAATTGTAAATGTTTTCAACCAGCCCACCTTTGACTTCACGGAACAGGGAATTACGATCACGTATGATGTCCAGCTCAAGTGGTACGCGGTTAAAGATGGCGATCACCAGCGCAATGAAAACCAGAGAAAGTATAGTGGCGTAAATGACGATACGAGGTCTTAGTATATTAGTTTTTCCGCCTTGTATTTCATGTTCAGTCGTATAGCGAACCAGGCCTTTTTCATAACCCATTTTATCCATCACTTCATTGCAGACATCAACACAGGCTGCGCATCCTATGCATTGATATTGCAAGCCATCACGAATATCAATGCCTGTAGGACAAACCTGCACGCAAAGGCTGCAGTCAACACAATCACCTTTACCGATATCCCTGGGGTCGACGTTTCTCTTGCGTGAGCCACGTGGTTCACCACGTTGTTCGTCATAAGCGATAACCAGTGTATCCTTGTCAAACATGGCACTTTGAAAACGTGCATAGGGACACATATAGATGCAGACCTGTTCACGTAGCCAGCCAGCATTACCATAGGTGGCCAGGCTGTAAAAAATAATCCAGAATGTTTCCCAAGGGCCCATCTCGAATGAAATCATCGATTGCCACAATACATCCATCGGTGTGAAATAACCGACAAAGGTAAAACCGGTGAAGGCTGAAAATAAAATCCAGATGGTATGTTTAAGGGTTTTTTTGTAAAGCTTGTTACGGCTTAAATCCGCCTTGTCGAGCTTCATTTGTTGTGAACGTGTACCTTCGACTTTTCTTTCAATCCATAAAAATACTTCGGTCCAGACAGTTTGCGGGCAGGCAAAACCACACCATAAGCGGCCGGCAAGTGCCGTGAAAAAGAACAATGAGATGCCTGCCAGGATCAACAGCATGGCAAAATAAAAAAAATCTTGTGGCCAGAAAGTCAGGCCAAAAATATGGAATTGTCGATTAGGGAGGTCCAGCAGTACTGCTTGTCGGTCATCCCATCTGAGCCAGGGAATGCCGTAATACATGCCCAGCAGCCAGACAACGCCAGCGGTGCGCAATTTCGCAAATAGTCCATGGACTTCACGCGGGTATACTTTTTTGTGCTTGGCATAAAGAGAATCGCTTTCCGGCTCAGGCTCAGGGCGATTCTTTTTACTGGGTACGGGAGGTTTGGAATTCATGATATCAATTTAACAATCTAGGCGTTTTAATTGCCTTTGGGTGGCTGATGACAGGGTCGCTGAAAATAACAGGTGAGTGCACAGGTTGATGAAGTCAGTACCCAGAACAGGAAAAAACCAATGGTATAGGCGCCTACATTGCTAACGGGTTTTTCGGCACCCATACACAAGGATATTTCTTCAGGGTTGAATGCAGTAAAGAATAACACCGTCGCCAGGCCGGCGGTCAGGAAAGAAGGCCAGAACACCGCAATCAGGCGTTGTGCCGTCGGGATGTCTGATTTACGACGTCTGGGGTGATCGACCATCTTTCCGTCCTCCGTTTCTCTCAAATATTAATTGGAAAGGCTGTAGATATAGGCGGCAATCAAGTGCACTTTCTGATCACCGAGTATGTCTTTATGAGCAGGCATGACGCCGTTTCGCCCTTCGTTGATGGCTTTTTTGATAGCGCCAATGGAGCCACGATAAAGCCATATATCATCAGTGAGGTTGGGTGCGCCAATAGCCTGGTTACCCTTGCCTTCGAGTCCATGACAGCCGGCACAAACAACAAATTTTGCCTTGCCCGCCTGTGCCTTATTGGCGTCTGCCGGTGCGCCACTCAGGCTCATGACATAGTTAGCCACCTCATCCACACCCTGTTCACCACCTAATGCAGCGGCCATGGGGGGCATATTACCATTGCGACCTTCAAGTATGCTGGTTTTGATAATTTCCGGGTCGCTGCCATAGAGCCAGTCACGATCTTTAAGGCTGGGGAAGCCAACAGCGCCACCGGCATCTGAACCATGACAGGTTGAACAGTTATTGATGAACAGGCGTTGCCCGGTTTTCATCGCCGTGGTATCAGCGGCGAGTTTTACCAGCGGCTGTTTGGCGTACTCACTGAAGATGGCGCCATATTTTGCATCGGCACGTTGCATTTCCTCTTCGTATTGTTTGACTTGAGTCCAGTTACCGCTGCCGGCAAAGTTGCCAAGGGCAGGGTAGAAGACCATATAACCAAGTCCGACAACGATTGAGATGTAAAATAACCATAACCACCATCGAGGCAGAGGGTTATTGAATTCGGCCAGGTCTCCGTCCCAGGTATGGCCGGTTTCTTCACCCATAGCAGATTCACCCTTGCTGGGCTTGCTCGTCCACCAGATCAACCAGACGCAGCCAAGAAAACTGCCGACTGAAATAATAATGACAAACCAGTGTAGAAAATTACTCATGTTTATTCTCCTCTTCCTGAAGTTTCAGGACGGAATGGGCAGATATCTCTTCATCAGCGAAGGGCAGATTGGCAGCTTCGGAAAAGAACTTCTTCCTTTTGCTGCTCCAGGCCCAGAAACAAATGCCAATGAATACGATCAACATCAACAGGGTATAATAGGAATGAAAATCGATAACGTCCATCTCACTACCTCCTGTTTTTGATGCTGGTGCCGAGCACTTGAAGATAGGAAACCAGTGCATCGAGTTCAGTTTTACCTTTTACCGAATCTGCTGCTGCTGCAATTTCAGCGTCAGTATAAGGTACGCCAAGCGTGAGCATGGCATTCATTTTGGTGGTGGTCTGTGCATCATCGATGACGTTTTCCTGCAACCAGGGATAAGACGGCATATTGGATTCAGGCACAACATCGCGTGGGTTGTTCAAATGTACGCGATGCCAGTCATCACTGTAGCGTCCACCGACACGAGCAAGGTCCGGTCCGGTACGTTTTGATCCCCACTGGAACGGGTGATCATAAACGAACTCACCCGCGACCGAGTAGTGGCCGTAGCGTTCTGTTTCTGCACGGAACGGGCGAATCATTTGCGAATGGCAAACGTAGCATCCTTCCCGTATATAGACATCGCGTCCTTCCAGTTGCAGTGCCGTATAGGGCTTCAGGCCTTTGACCGGCTCTGTTGTTTCCTTGAGGAAGAACAACGGGATGATTTCAACCAGTCCGCCGAAGCTGATGGCAATGACAATCAGCAGCATCATCAGCCCGACATTTTTTTCTACTTTTTCATGACTCATGTTAGCTCTCCTGGTTATGCGGTTTGTGGAATGGCAGCATCAGCAGGTTCACTGCCTTTGATGGTCTTCCACATGTTATAAGCCATCAGTAGCATGCCGAAGAAAAACAGCGCGCCACCGAGCAGGCGAACGATGTAGTAGGGATACATACGTTCGAGGCTTTCAACAAAGCTGTAGGTCAATGTGCCATCAGCATTGATAGCACGCCACATCAGTCCTTGCATAACACCGGCGATCCACATGGAGACGATGTACAACACCACGCCGATGGTTGAAACCCAGAAATGAGTGTCAATCAGCTTGATGCTGTACATCTGCTTGCGACCGAACAGATGAGGAATCAATGCATAGATAGCACCGATAGATACCATGGCCACCCAGCCGAGAGCGCCTGAATGTACGTGACCTATGGTCCAGTCTGTATAATGTGACAAGGCATTCACTGTTTTGATTGACATCATCGGGCCTTCAAAAGTGGACATGCCGTAGAAGGACAGTGAGACGATCAGGAACTTCAAGATCGGGTCAGTGCGAAGCTTATGCCAGGCGCCTGACAGGGTCATTATGCCGTTGATCATACCGCCCCATGAAGGCGCCAGCAGCAAAATTGAAAATGCCATACCTAGTGACTGTGTCCAGTCCGGTAAGGCCGTGTAGTGCAGGTGATGTGGGCCTGCCCACATATAAATCGAGATCAGCGACCAGAAATGCACCACGCTCAGGCGATATGAAAATACCGGACGCCCGGCTTGCTTGGGTACGAAATAATACATAATGCCAAGGAATCCGGCGGTGAGGAAAAAGCCGACGGCATTATGACCATACCACCACTGTACCATCGCATCGATCGTACCGGCATAGGCTGAATAGGACTTGGTCATGCTGATCGGTAAAGCGGCGCTGTTGACAATATGTAAAACCGCAACCGTGATAATAAAGGCGCCAAAAAACCAGTTAGCCACATATATATGCGGCGTTTTGCGTTTCAGCAAGGTACCAAAGAAGACAATCGCGTAAACGACCCAGACCACGGCAATGAGGATATCAATAGGCCATTCCAGCTCTGCATATTCCTTACTGGTGGTGATACCCAATGGCAAGGTAATGGCTGCCAGTAATATCACCAATGTCCATCCCCAGAACGTGAAGGCAGCGAGTTTGTCACTGAGTAGTCTGACCTGACAGGTTCGCTGAACGACATAATAGGAGGTAGCAAAAAGGGCTGAGCCGCCAAATGCAAAAATAACCGCATTCGTATGCAAAGGTCGCAAGCGAC
>Ga0316205_10004513_pt1 | contig 12122 bp, 14 predicted proteins | sample 3monthpyrite_MG_FD_204941 | JGI IMG/M metagenome (GOLD analysis project Ga0316205, IMG submission 204941) | Microbial mat bacterial communities from mineral coupon in-situ incubated in ocean water Damariscotta River, Maine, United States -... | ecosystem: Environmental > Aquatic > Marine >... | reverse complement strand
AGGGGGATTTACAGCCGGAGCCAGCCGGGTAACTTATGCTCCTGGCACAGCGAGGGTTTCCGTATGTCCGTCAACGCTCAGGATCTGACCGGAAACCCTTGAGGCTGCATTTGAGGCGAGGAAGATGGCCATGTCGGCTATGTCATCGCAACTGACGAATGTGCGCATGGAATTCATACTCAGGTAATTCTCGCGGATATAGTCTTCTGATTTGCCATGCGCTTTGGCTTCTGCGGCAATCACGCGTTCCATGCGGTCTCCCTCGACAGCGCCCGGTGCGATGGCATTGACCCGAATGCCGAATTTTCCGACTTCCATGGCAAGGCTTTTGGTCAGGCCGACAATCGCCCATTTGGCTGAGGCATAGGGTGTGCGGAGCGGATAGCCGAGGATTCCGGCACTTGACGAGATGTTGATGACGCATCCTCCGCCTTGCGTTTTCATCATCGGCAGGGCCTCTCGCAGGCACAGGAAGCTGCCATCCAGGTTGACCTCAACACAGCGCCGCCAGTCGGTCAGGGACATGTTTTCAAGATAGGTCATCGGCCCGGAAACCCCGGCGTTATTGACCAGAACATCAATGCCGCCAAGGGTTGTCCTGAGGGCTTCGAACAGCTGGCTGACGCCTTCTTCACAGGAGACATCGGCGGCAACTGTTTTGATTGCGGGTGCTTCAGTGTTAACGCCAGACAGGGCCTGTTCATCAACATCGCAGATCATCACGTCCGCACCACCGTCCAGAAAATGCCGGGCGATGGCCCACCCGATCCCGGAAGCGCCCGCCGTGACGAGAACCCGTTTTCCGGAAATGCCGTTGTTTGATGTCATGGTTATTTGCCCCTGTGGTAATGGCCGATTAAATCTTCGCCATCATCTATATCGTTTAGGGTTTCCAGAAAAGCGATCTTTGCATGTTCAGGGAAATTTTCTCTGGTATCTGCGAGGGCATGTCCGGTTGACCATCTGACAGGGTTGAAAATCCGCGATAATTTTGGGCGGCGTTTCAGGCCAATCAACCAGTACCCCCCATCATCAGCAGGCCCGAAGACGGCGTCATGATTGCCAAGTGTCCTGAACGCTTCGGCAATGTGAGCTGCGTTAATGTCCGGAATATCCGCGCCGACAAGAACCACCGGTCCGGGTTCCATCACCTCCATAATCCGTCCCATACGCTGACCCAGATCACCGCCGCCCTGGCTGATACGCGGTATGTTTGCGGGCCACAGGCGGTCATTGTGAACAGCGGCATCCGGGCTGACGGCCAGCCATGTCGTCCAGCGCTTATCCTTGCTTAAACTTCTGCTTATGGCTTGCAGTGTTCGACGATAGAACGTCCATGCCGCAACGGGCCCGATGTCGCGGGCAAGGCGGGTTTTGACTCTCCCGATGCGGGCCTCTTTGGCCATAATGACAAGATGATTGCAGAGGGGCATTCCTGGCTTACCGGTATATTTTTTCGAGGACAGTGACCGGTATGCCTACAAAATAGAGTGCAAGACAGAGAAGGTTTCTGGCGGGTCTGAGAAGGTAGCCGTCGCGCTGGTAACGTTCAGCCGATGTAACGGCAATTGCCGGAAGCTGCTCAAGGCGGTGGTTTTTTATCCTGCTGACCATTTCCACATCTTCCATCAATGCGATCGGCTGATAGCCATCAAGGCGGTCATAAAAATCGCGACTGATCAGAAACCCCTGATCACCATAAGGCAGACCAAGAGTCTGGCATCGCCAGTGGACCATCTTTTCAATACGCCGTGCGTCTGGTGATGGATCGTCCAGCGCAAATGTAAAGTACGCAGCCCGAAAGCGATTGTCAGGGTCCGCCATGAAGCGCTTGATGACCGTGGTCCATCCCGGACCCGGGTGGGTATCGGCATGCAGGAACAATAACCAGTTGCCGATGGCACGTTCCGCGCCTTTTGCCATTTGCGAGCCGCGACCTCTCGGGGCGGAGACAACCCTGGCACCTTTACGCGTTAACAGTTCCATTGTGCCATCATCCGAGCCGCCATCGGCAATCAGAATCTCACAATCAAGATCAGCATCCTGCAGGCGTGACAAGATTGCCTCAATGCGGAAGCCTTCATTCAATACGGGAATCACAATGCTGAGCATGGCGGTGAAAAAGTTCCGTTACAGACCTTATTCACATAGCATGATGGAGCCCGGGTTTGAATAAAAAGACCCCATCAATTGATGAAAAAATTCAGTCAATTGATGGGGCAGGGATGGTTCGTGGTGTTCTGCCGTGTGATCAGGCTGCGCGATGTGATTTGAGGCGCCCAACAAGACGTTCAACCGCAACTACGGAACGATATGCTTTTTCAGATATCAGCATGCTGAGGCTGAGGCCCAATGCGGGGCCGCCAGTACGGCCATTGGAATTAGCGAGATGTGAGGAATTGGCGAGGATTTCGTAGGGTGTCATGATGATCTCCTTTAATTTAAGAAAACTTGATCGTAAATATTAGGCTCTGAACTCTTGAGACTATTAATATTCTTGTTTTTAATTATGTACAAACGACGTTTCCTGCGATTATGTTATAGAAAATCTTATTCATATATTCAGGTGCCTTATGCGTCGTTTACCGCCATTGAATGCCATTCGTGCCTTTGAGTCCGCCGGGCGTCATCTCAGCTTCACCAAGGCGGCGGAAGAATTGAACGTCACACCGGCAGCAATCAGCCAGCAGGTTCGAAATCTGGAGGATATTCTGGGCGTGCCCCTGTTTCGTCGTCTGACCCGTGCGCTGTTGTTGACGGAAGCCGGGCAGGCGGCTTTGCCAGTTCTGGGCGAGGGGTTTGATCGTCTGGTTGACGGGATTGACCGGATAAATGCTTATGAGGAAGGTGGTATCCTTACAGTCACAGCGGCCCCGAGTTTTGCGGCAAAGTGGCTGGTTCGCCGCCTTCCAAGGTTTGATGCCCTCTATCCGGATATTCGCCTGCGCCTCGACCCGAGCCTGCACGTGATAGACTTTGAACGCGAGAACGTGGATATTGCCATCCGGTTTGGGGATGGAAATTATCCCGGGTTTCGTGTTGATTGCCTGATGATGGAGAGCATAAGTCCGGTGTGCAGTCCCGCCCTTGTTAATGGGCAAAAACCATTGCGCCATCCAAGAGACCTTGAAAACCACACTCTGCTTCATGTCGACTGGGGGTTGGGTGACTCAACTCAACCTGACTGGGCCATGTGGTTGCTGACGGCAGGGGCGGACAATGTTAATTCGGCGCGAGGCCCCGTCTTTACGACAGAGGTGTTGGCGCTGGAGGCGGTGCTGGAAGGGAACGGGATTGCATTGGTAAACAATGCCCTTGTTGCCAATGAGGTTGCTGCCGGGCGAATGGTCTGGCCGTTTGAGTTGACGCTGGAAACCGAGTTCGGTTTTTTTATCGTCTGCCCCGAGCACACTGCGGACTTGCCGAAGAACGCAGCGTTTCGTGCCTTTTTACTTGAGGAGGCCCGTTCCGACACCAATGCCTGAAGCGCGGTGAACGTTACTTGGGCAAACCGCCGCGCCTGGTTGCCATATCCGTAAATTTGTTCAGAGCCCCGGTCATTTTTTTGAATACCTTGGCCCGGTCTGCGATTCCATAGCGTTTCGCCAGCCATGCCGGGTCCGTATAGGCCAGCTTGACGCTGCCATCGGCCGCTTTCCAGGCCAGCGCTTTAAGCGGGAGGTCCAGGCCAATCATGGGGTTTGATGTCATCAAGGGAGTGCCGATTTTGGGTGTGCCGAAAATAAGGACTTCGGCAGGCGCGAGATCCATGCCAACGCTTTTTGCGCCTTTGGCATGATTTATCCGCTTGAAGACCCTGATCCCTTTCCGCTCCATCGCAATGCCCAGACGATCAAGTGTTTTTGCAACGCCAAAATCACTGCTTTTGATGATCAGGCCATCGCCTTCCGCATGGACAGGTGTGCTGGAAAGTGTCGCGGCACCGAATATTACGGCGGAAAGGATGAAGAGTTGACGAATTGAGCAAAAGAACACGGCTGAGCCTCCCATATCATGTGCAGGACGTTCCCAGTTAAAGCGGGTTTCCCAGTATGGGATGCTAGCAAGGAAGGCGCCCTGCTGAAACTCACGTGTTCGTTACATATGGATTTAAATATCAACTTGCCAGTTTGCGCATGCTTCGTGAGAAACTTTCAGGTTGCAGGCCCAGAAATTTGGCATAGAGGTGTTTGTCGCACTGGAAATGATCACCCCAGTTTTTCGACTGGTCGAAACCGGTTTTGGCAAACAGGCTGGCGACTCTTTGCGTTCCGGACTGGCTTTTCAGCATCTCTACCTGATCAAACATGCGTTCCAGGTGTTTATTGGAAAGTTTGAGAATTTCGCCAACAACATCCGGGCTTTGCGCAATGATTTTTTTTATGCATTGTCCTTTTATGACGCTGAGCGAGGCGTTTGAGCTAACCGTTTCGGCACAGTATCCATAGGGCTCATCACTCATGCAGGATTCCAGGGCAATAAATTGCCCGACCCTGACCAGATCGACAATCACTTCCTGACCATCTTCAGTATACCGGCATATTTTGATAACGCCGGAGTTAACATAGTAGGCTGAATTGGCTACATCTTCGGGCCAGAAAAGAATTTCACCTTTATTGACCTGAATGGTCGTGCTGTCGTTGATGCACTGGGTCAAAGGGCTGGTCTCTTCCCTTGTTGCCTGGCTAACTTCTTGATGAGCCATGATGCTTCCTTTTGGTCGTTCACAATGCTTCGAACGATGCGACGATACGAAAGAGGGTGCTTGTGATCATTGATTCATATCAAATGAGGCAAATTGTTTTAGATTAAATCAAATGTTCCTTGTTTGTTCTTTTTGGTGTGCCATAATCAGATTATGGTCGATTTATTACCTGATTTCGCTAAAAAGGGCCGGGGGGCTATATCTAACCGAAGCGGTCGGTTTGAAGCCCTGTCTCATGTTGATGTTGATGATGGCTGGTCCTTTGCTGACGCTGACGGCACAGATGCTGCCAAGGTGCGAACCCAGGTCACTGTTGAAAAAACAAAAACAATAATCGCGCGGAATGCCTCGCCTGATATCCCGTTCGACAGGTCAGTCAATCCTTACCGTGGTTGCGAACATGGCTGTGTTTACTGTTTTGCGCGTCCGACACATGCCTATATGGGGCTGTCGCCAGGTCTTGATTTCGAGACCCGTCTTTTTTCCAAATCAAATGCAGCTGAATTGCTGGAGCAGGAACTGAGAAAACCGGGATATCAGTGTAAAACGCTGCAACTTGGCGCCAATACAGACCCCTATCAGCCCATTGAACGAGACCTGAAAATCACACGTTCCGTGCTTGAGGTTTTATCGCGCTTTAATCATCCGGTGGTGATTACCACCAAATCCGATCTGGTGATCCGGGATTTGGATATTCTGATCCCCATGGCAAAGAAAGGTCTGGTGGCGGCCGGTTTATCGGTAACCACCCTGGACAGCACATTATCGCGCCTGATGGAACCGCGCGCACCGACACCGCAGAAAAGACTGCTGGCGATTCGACAGCTTGCGGATGCGGGCGTGCCGGTCCGGGTTATGTGTGCGCCTGTCATTCCGGCGCTGAACGATTGGGAGATGGAGCGGATACTGGCAGCAGGTGTTGAAAATGGCGCGGGCGGAGCCAACTATATCCTGCTGCGTCTGCCGCTTGAAATTTCAGATCTGTTTTCTGAATGGCTGAACACCCATGCGCCGATGAAGGCGGAGCATGTCCTCTCGCTGATCAAACAGTCTCATAAAGGGAAGGTTTACAGATCAGCGTTTGGCGAACGCATGTCAGGTACGGGAGAATATGCCAGAATGCTCTCAAAGCGTTACCATCTGGCTCTCAAAAAACTGGGTATTGATGCCAGAACAGCCGGGAATTATGCATTGGACTGTTCCCGGTTTGAACCCCCGCTTGCGCGAGGGGCTCAAATGGCATTGTTTTAAGCCGCCCCTTGCGCATAAATCCCATGATTACCCCAAAATCGGGTTACCCGGGCCAGCCCCAAATAATATATCATCCTGGGTGAAATGATGGGATCACGCTCCTGTTACAATGCGATTCTGTAACACACCATTTTGCTGTTACTGGTGAATTTGTCGTAAAGAGCCCGGGCCGCATGATTGTCGTCTGCAAGGGTATGCCAGTAAATGCGGTACCAGCCCTTTTCGTCACCAAGCTCAACCAGTCGCTCAAGAAGCAGCTGCCCGACACCCATACATCGAGCCCGGGGCGATACGTAAAGGTCCTCCAGATAGCAGATGTCTTTGGTTGTCCAGGTTCCGATATGCGTGAAATGAGTCGCAAAACCAACTGGTGTTCCGTTTTCATCTTCTGCGATCAGGCAGGACAAGGGGGCATTTTCATCAAAAAACCGTTGCCAGGTAAACGCCGTAACGTTGTCGCCAAGTTGCTCTTTAAAATGATCGCAATAGTCCGCCCACAGGGTTAACCAGATGGCCCTGTCGGAATTTTTGGCGTAGCGGATCGTGATTTTTGATTTTGCGTTCACTGTTGGCCCCTTTTTGTGTTTTCGCCAGTGTATGGCGTGTTAGGGTTCATACATGGAGGCAGAAGTACATTCAAATCTAACAGGTATTGCTGTTGTCGCCCTGGCCGCGCTGATTTGCGGAATTACAATGGAGCGCTTACGCCAGCCGGCATTGGTTGGGTATATTCTGGCGGGCGTCCTGCTCGGGCCTTCCGGTTTTGCGATGGTTGAAAACCGCGACCAGATTGATGTTCTGGCCGAACTTGGCGTCCTGATGCTTTTGTTTATCGTTGGCATGGAACTGTCACTCCGGTCATTTCGCCGCCTCTGGCGACTGGCACTCTTCACAACTCTGGCCCAAATCGGCGCATCGGTCGGGGTGATGCTGGTTTTATCTGCAGTGCTCGGATGGAAAACCGAACTGGCCATTTTGTTCGGGTTTATTGTCGCCGTTTCTTCAACAGCCGTCGCAATCAAGGTGCTGGAGGATATCGGTGAGCTCAGAACCCGCGCCGGGCGGGTCGCCATCGGGGTTCTGATTGCACAGGATCTGGCTGTAGTGCCAATGATGCTGGGTATTTCGGCCATGGGTGGGGATGGTTTTGACTGGTATGCTTTGCCAAAAATTCTGTTCTCGATCGCTTTTCTGGTCGGTTTGATCCTGTTTCTGTCATCGGGACGCAAGGTTCGCTTGCCGATCCTGGAACTGGCGGCAGGGAACGCTGATCTCAGGCCATTAAGCGCCATGGCCTACTGTTTCTGTCTGGCGGCGTTGTCAGGGATACTCGGCCTGTCCGCAGCTTACGGTGCTTTTATTGCGGGTTTGATTATCGGCAACAGTTCGGAACGCCACGCCATGCTTGAGGTAACGCTGCCTATTCAGAGCATATTGATGATGGTGTTTTTCCTCTCGATTGGTCTGCTGATTGATTTCGGTTATATGTGGGAAAACATAGGAACCGTGCTGACCCTGTTTTTCCTGATCGCAGTTTTCAAGACCATCCTGAACATTACCCTGTTACATGGTTTTATGCGCCAGCCCTGGCATCAGGCCTTTTTGGCCGGCCTGATGATCTCGCAGATCGGTGAATTCTCATTTCTGTTGTCGGTTGTAGGTGTTGAAGCCGGCGTTATGACCCGGGACGAAAGCCGCCTTGTGATTGCCGTAACTGTCCTCAGCTTGTCGTTAAGTCCGATTTGGGTTTTCACGGCAAGACGATTGAAGTTGCTGGCAGAATACGGTGTAACGGAGGCAGGAGAGCTTATGCGTCTGGTCTATGGGCCGGAGGCTGAAATGGTCGCTGTGACTTTTGATGGTGCCGTTACAGAAACAGGTCGTTCGCGCCGCCGCATTGGCCTCTGGTTAAGGCGCAGGCGATTGAAGGCCAAACGGAAAAAAGAGCTGAAACTGCAACAGAAACCAGTGCCTGAAGACGAAGGTGCGGTGACGGCTGAGTTGCCATCTCCTGATGTTGAACCAGAAGTCGGGCAAGATAAGCCAAATAAAAAAAGGGCGGCTAAATCGAAAGTGAAACCAGCCAGGAAAAAAGGCAAAATATCCAATGCCTGATTTTCTGCTTGAACGTGCATCCCTGACTGAGGGGTTTAAGGTAGTCTGTGGCGTTGATGAGGCCGGGCGTGGGCCGTGGGCCGGACCTGTTGTTGCGGCAGCGGCAATTCTTGATGAGAAATCTTTATCGCCTGAACTGTTGGGAGGTATTGATGATTCCAAAAAACTGAAAGCGGACAGGCGTGAGGCGTTATACAGCCTTTTTGCCCCGGATGTTCAGATTGGTATCGGTATTGCCGGTGTTGATGAGATTGATGACCTGAACATCCTGCGGGCAACGCTTATGGCCATGAAACGCGCTGTCGAGAATTTACCCACGCAGCCGGATTTTGCGTTGATTGATGGAAACAGGGCTCCTGATCTTGGGCCCGTAAAAACCAGATATGTCGTCAGGGGAGACGGGATAAGCCTGTCTATTGCAGCCGCTTCAATTGCGGCAAAAGTCACGCGGGACCGGATTATGAAAGACCTTGCCGAAACCTTTCCCGGCTACGGTTGGGAGAGAAACGCAGGTTATGGTACGGCGGAGCATCAGGCGGCTTTGAAACGCCTGGGTGTGACATCGGCGCACAGAAAAAGTTATGCCCCCATTCGCAAGATATTGCGTCCGGATGCGGTCTGACTCCCAGATATTGAAAGGTAAAAATTTCGCTAACCTATTGATTCCACTTAACTCTTGACGGCGACTCCTGGCTTGCCCATTCTGCGGCTCATGGGCAGAGAACAAACAGACAAACAGGGCAAGGGCGCGGATTTAACGCCTGACACTCTCAACAAATACCGCAATAAAATCCTTCAGGGGAATTGCGTTGAGGTCCTTGACGCGTTGCCGGAAAACAGCGTTGATATGATCTTCGCAGACCCTCCCTATAATCTTCAGTTGGGCGGCGAATTGCTTCGGCCAAACAATACGAAGGTCGATGGCGTCGATAATGACTGGGATCATTTCGAAACCTTTCGTGAATACGATAAATTCAGCAAGGAATGGCTGGCTGCTGCGCGCCGGGTTCTGAAACCGAATGGCACCCTTTGGGTGATCGGCAGCTACCATAATATTTACCGTGTCGGCACGACGTTGCAGGACCTGGGTTACTGGATGCTGAACGATGTTATCTGGCGCAAAACAAACCCGATGCCGAATTTTCGCGGTCGCCGGTTTACCAATGCCCATGAAACGATGCTGTGGGTGGCAAAAGACAAAAATTCAAAATACCGCTTCAATTATGATTCCATGAAATCCCTGAACGATGATTTGCAGATGCGCTCTGACTGGTTATTGCCGCTGTGCACTGGTGGTGAGCGTCTGAAAGAAAACGGCAAGAAAGCACATCCGACGCAAAAGCCGGAATCCCTGCTGCACCGGGTGATCATGGCGTCCACCGATGTTGGCGATGTCGTGCTTGATCCGTTTTTCGGCACAGGAACAACGGGGGCCATGGCGAAGAAGCTCGGTCGCCATTATATCGGGATTGAACGGGATCTGGATTACATCAAACTTGCCCGTGAACGCCTCTCGAAAATCAGGAAAATGGCAGATGACGATTTCCTGACAACACCGATCAAACGTGAAGAGCCGCGTATCCCGTTTGGCCGTCTGGTCGAAAACGGCATGTTGAGACCGGGTCAGACGCTGACGGACATGCGCGGTCGGCATACCGCCCGGGTCCGGGCAGACGGAACCCTGGTGACATCGGAATTTCGCGGATCAATTCATCAGGTCGGTGCGCATGTGCAAAAAGCACCGGCGTGTAACGGCTGGCAGTTCTGGTGTGTCGAGGAACGCGGAAAACGCGTACCGATCGATATTTTCAGACAGAAATTACGGGCCGAAATGCATTAAAAGAACGGCTCAGGAAAGGGGCAAAGCCCCGGGTTTCCCTGGGAGGGAAACAACGGAAAGGCGGAACTTCGGTTTCGCCTTTCTTGTTTTTTACGCCTATTTTTTACGCAAATGCGTCGTCACGAACCTGGTGGCTCGCTCGGGATTTGCTTGTTTTTTCACAAATGCATTGTCCTGAACCGAGAGTTCGCTCGGGATTTGATCAGGTTATTTCACTGCCGCCATGCAGTCGCGATAGATGTTATTTGCGAGAACGCGCTGCTCTTCTTCCTGGTCCCATGTTTTTTCACGCATGTCGACCAGTTCCTGGCGTTTCTTTTTGTCTTTGGTTTCCGCCAGATAGGTATTGATCTGGTCAATGGAGGATTGGCGGTTGCGCTTGATCTCGGCGCTCAGTTCAGCAAAATCCTGATCACAGACCTCTTTGGTCAGCTTTGCAGCCTCGCCCCTGTTGGGGGAAAACAAAGCAATCGTAGAGATTGCAACGATCAGGATGAATTGGCGAGTGAACATCATTTGCTTAGCGTGTCGGTTCAGGGGTTTCGCCGGAGTAGTCGTAAAACCCACGCCCGGTTTTACGTCCAAGCCAGCCGGCTTCAACGTATTTCACAAGTAGAGGACAAGGACGATATTTTGTATCGGCCAAACCATCATGAAGCACATGCATAACGGCAAGGCATGTATCCAGACCAATGAAATCAGCCAGTTCAAGCGGCCCCATAGGATGGTGCGTGCCAAGTTTCATAGCCGTATCAATAGCTCGAACCGAACCCACACCTTCATAAAGTGTGTAAACGGCTTCATTGATCATCGGCAACAGGATACGATTGACAATAAAGGCCGGGAAATCTTCGGCGTTAACAGGTTTTTTGCCAAGTTTCTCAGCCAGTTCGCGGACAGTCAGGTAGGTATCCTCATCTGTCGCGATGCCGCGGATAACTTCAACCAGTTCCATGCGTGGAACCGGGTTCATGAAGTGCATACCGACAAATTTACCAGGACGGTCTGTCCGTGCGCCCAAGCGCGTGATTGAGATCGATGACGTGTTTGATGCAATCAGGGCGTCTGGCTCAAGAACCTCGCAAATGCTCTGGATGATGACTTTTTTGATGTCTTCATCTTCAGTAGCGGCTTCAATAACCAGCTGGCAATCGGAAAGATCTGCATAAACGTCACTTGTGGAAATAAGGGAAAGCGCTTCAGCTTTACCAGCCTCATCAAATGTGCCGCGTTTGATTTCACGGTCAAAATTGGCTGAGATTTTATCTTTACTGGCAGCAGCAAGGTCCGCATTGACATCCAGCACATGAACGTCAAAACCTGCTTTGGCGCAAACATGAGCAATCCCGTTGCCCATCTGTCCTGCACCCACAACCCCGATCTTTTTTATTTCCAATGACATTTATTGTTTCCTTTGCTGGGAAAAGTCCCGCGCTGGTTATTGTTATATGTTAGCCGTCTAGTTCACTTGAAAGTTTCGGAAGGGCATCAAACAGATCTGCGACCAAACCATAGTCAGCGACCTGAAAAATTGGTGCTTCTTCGTCTTTATTGATTGCAACAATCACTTTTGAGTCTTTCATGCCGGCGAGATGCTGAATGGCACCTGAAATACCGACTGCAACGTATAGATCGGGGGCAACCACTTTACCGGTTTGACCGACCTGATAGTCGTTAGGAACGAACCCTGCGTCAACTGCCGCACGGCTGGCGCCAACAGCAGCACCAAGTTTATCGGCAATATCCTCAAGCATTGAGAAATTTTCCCCGGACTGCATACCACGACCACCAGAAATGACGATGCCTGCACTGGTCAGTTCCGGACGTTCCGATTTGGTCAGTTCAGCACCGACGAAAGATGAAAGCCCGGCATCATCACCAGCTGCCACATCTTCAACCAAAGCAGAACCACCTTCGCCATTGGCAGCATCAAAGCCGGTGATGCGTACTGTGATGATCTTCACGGAATCGCCGGACTGGACAGTTGCCAGGGCGTTACCCGCATAAATCGGGCGAACAAAGGTGTCTTCGCTCTTGACTTCGATGATTTCCGAAATTTGTGCGACATCAAGCAGGGCAGCAACGCGTGGCATGATATTTTTGCCTCTTGTGGTCGCCGGGGCCAGAACATGGCTGTACCCGGAAGCCAGTGAGACGATCAATGCGCCTGAATTTTCGGCGAGATCGTTGGCATAGATATCAGCGTCTGCC
>Ga0316205_10004511_pt1 | contig 12123 bp, 10 predicted proteins | sample 3monthpyrite_MG_FD_204941 | JGI IMG/M metagenome (GOLD analysis project Ga0316205, IMG submission 204941) | Microbial mat bacterial communities from mineral coupon in-situ incubated in ocean water Damariscotta River, Maine, United States -... | ecosystem: Environmental > Aquatic > Marine >... | reverse complement strand
CATCTTATAATCACACTAGGAACTTCTTGGGTATATCGATTTATTGAAACAGATAAAATTGTTGGAAATTGCCATAAAGTACCTCAAAAAAAGTTTTTAAAGGAGCTACTTACAATTGAGGAAATTACAGCCTCATTAGAAAATATTTATACGCTTATTAAATCTATAAATCCTTCTATAAATATAATTTTTACGGTAAGCCCTGTTCGTCATTTAAAAGATGGTTTTGTGGAAAATTCACAAAGTAAAGCTCATTTATTGACAGCAATTCATCAACTAACTGATAAAAAAAATCAGTTATATTATTTTCCATCTTATGAAATAATGCTTGATGACTTACGAGATTACCGCTTTTATAATAGCGATATGGTTCATCCTAATAAAACTGCCATCAATTATATTTGGGAGCAGTTTAAACAGGTTTGGATACATCATAAAACAGCTTCAACTATGAAAGAAGTTGATGCTATCCAAAAAGGGTTAGCTCATAAACCTTTTAATCCAAACTCTCAACAACATCAGCAATTTTTGAAGGATTTAGATGAAAAAATTACTTCATTAAAAAACAGCTACAATATTTCATTTTAAAAAATACGTCAAATGCCGTATTGTTTTTTTTTTCAATTTATTAGATTTTTGGAGTAAATAACTCATAAATTAATTAAAATGAAAAAAATAATATTATTTATTTCTATTGTAGTTGTATCAAGTACATATGCACAACAAATTGGAAAAGTGGAAATTAAAAAAGAAGCAGGATATGGAATGAAAAAATTTGGGATTGCTCCAAAAAAGATCTTCATTCAAGATTTCTTTGTAAATTATCAAATGCTATATGACCAAATAGAAATAGCAAAAGGGGGAAGAGAAATAGGTGGTGGTTATAGAGGGGATGCAAAAGCCCAATTAGTATTAGGTATACAAGGTGTTAGTGAAACAGACTTACAAGAAATAACAGATAAACTGTATGCTGAGTATGTTTCAAAATTAGAAGCAAAAGGATTTCAAATTATTACGGCAGACAAAGTTTCAAAAATAGACAGATTTAAAAATTGGAAACTAGTTAAAGGTGGTACACCAAGCAAAGCTCAGTTTCCAGGATACGTTTCTACTGCTCCAACTGACGTTTTATTCTTAGTTAAAAACATGAATTCAGAGGGTAAGGTTAAGAAGAAAAGTATTTTTGATAATGGAATGGGAACTTCAAAAGATTTAGACGGCACAGTTGTAATAAGAGTTAATATTGCCACACCCTTTATTAAAGAAGCTGAATCACAAGGAAGTAGAGCATTAACAAAAACCTTTGGTGGTGTTGCTAAAATTGTTGCAAAAACAGAACTTAGTATTACAAAATCAACTTCTGTCACTAAAAAAGGGGCGTGGGGTAAAGTTCTTATTTTAAACACTTCAAACTTATTTTCCTTTAAAGAAGGAATGAAAAATCAAGCATCTTTAATTATAGTACCTAAAAAAAATATTTTAATTAATGATGTTTTTGAAAGTAAAAAATACAAAGCAATAAAAAGTGCTTCTCAAGATTTATGGGGAACTAATTATGGAGCTATTAAAGTGTTTAATACTCCAGATCAAGTTTTAAAGAAAATGCAAGCTGTTTCTTGTGATTCTGACACCTATAAAAATGGAGTTTTACAAGCTAGTAAAGCATACCTAGACAAATCATTATCTGAATTTTTAATAAACATAAAATAATTTAATTACTTAAGAACAAGTCTATTTCAAAATCCTACTTTTTGATTTAGTCCATAACCAATTCAATGTTAATTTATTGGGTTGGTTATTTTTTGTATATTGCTATAAATCAACAAATTTGATGAGAATAAGTTTTCTTTTTTTATTCATACTAATCTCTAATATAACTGTTCCTCAAAACAATTTTTATATTGATAGCATTCAAAATAATATAAAAAATTCACCAAAAAAAGAACAATTAAATCAGATACTTGAAATTCCGTACGATAAGTTTATTAGTGATGTTTTCTCTTCAGAATTACTTGTGCATCACGCAATAAAAATTGCTAAAGAATTAAACGATAGTATTTCTCTAGCTGAAGCAAATATACTTTTAGCGCAAGTGTATAACTATCAAGATAAACGTGAAAAAAAAATAACATCTAATTTAAATGCAATAAGAATTTATGAAAATATTGGCGAACTTGAAAAAGCTGGATATGCCTATGGTGAATTAGGCTTTTCTATAAAAAGAGAAAATCTTAAAAATGCTCTATTTTATATGCGTAAAGGATTAACTATAATTAATAAGATTAAAAACCCTTTAAATTCAGATGCTACACTTGATAATTACGGAATTTTACAAGGAATGATTAAAAATTATGATAGTGCAATCTATTATCATAATAAATCATTACAACTAAAAAAACAAAATAAAGATAGTATTGGAATTCCTTATGGCTATGTACATTTAGCAACTGTGAATATTAATTTAAAAAACTTTATTAAAGCAAAAAAATACATTGATAGTGCCCATGTTATTAGAATAAATCGATTAGATACTTATGGAGTTACAGATGATTATGTGTACTATGGAGATCTTTACTTTGCTCAACAAAATTTTAAGTTAGCAATTGATAACTATAAAAAAGGATATAATTTATCAATTAAAAATAACTTTGTTTCATTACAAAAATATTGTACAGAATATTTAACAAAATCGTACTTAGCCATAAACGATTATAAGAATGCTTTTAATTACAAAACTCTACATCAAACTTTAAAAGACAGTACTTTAAATGTAAAAACCAACAATAAAGTTGCTGAGCTTCAAATAGAGTTTGAAACAGAAAAAAAAGAAAAGGAAATAGCACAACAAAAAGAACAATTATTAAAAAATGAGCTAGAAATTAAAAACAAAAACTTAATGTCAATTATGTTAGGTTCTTTACTCTTATTGCTAATTGTTATTTCATATGGTTTATATAAGCGTCAACAACATAAAAAAAAAGAGTTTCGTAATAAATTAGCCCTTAAAGAAGCTCAAACCTATAATAAACTACAAGACCAACGTTTACGAATTTCAAGAGATTTACATGATAATATTGGGTCTCAACTTACATTTATAATTTCATCAATAGATAATTTAAAATTTTTAACTAAAACTTCTAATGAAAAACTAAAAGCTAAACTTTCTGAAATAAACGAGTTTGCAAATTCAACCATATCACAACTTAGAGATACAATTTGGGCTATGAACAAAAACGAAATTAACTTTGACGATTTACAAAGTCGTGTTTTAGCATTTATTGAAAAAGCAAAACTTGTTTCACCTACTATTCATTTTAAATATAATTCAACTGTAAAAAGTTCTATTGTACTTTCTTCAGTAAAAGGGATGAATATTTTTAGAGTTATACAAGAGTCTATAAATAATAGTTTAAAATATGCTAAGGCTACTGAAATTTCGATTAATTTTTCAGAAACTGAAAAGAAACTGTTGATAAATATCTCTGACAACGGAATTGGCTTTGATATTAATTCGGTTGAATTAGGAAATGGCCTAGAAAATATTCAAAAAAGAATTCAAGAAATTAATGGTAAAATATCAATTAAATCTGAAATTAATAAAGGTACTAGTATCCAAATTAAATGCTTAAAAAATAAGTCAAATGCCGTATAGAAAAACCTTGTAAAAAAAATTAAATTTACTTATCTAAACTAAAAAAGTATGAATCTTAAAATAGCCATAGCAGAAGATAACATCTTTTTAGCAAAAACTGTGATTGAGAAGTTGTCTTTTTTTAGTGATCTAGTTTATAAATTTAAAGGTGTTAATGGTGCTGAACTAATTGGGAAATTAGAGTTGAACCATAATATTGATGTAATTTTAATGGATATTCAAATGCCTGAAATGAATGGTATAACTGCTACTGAAATTATTAAAAACAAATATCCTCATATAAAGATTATTATGTTAACCGTTTTTGATGATGATGAAAATATATTTAACGCAATAAAAGCTGGTGCAAATGGGTATTTACTGAAAGAAATAGATGCTGAAAATTTACATAAATGTATTTTAGAAGTTGTTAATGGCGGTGCTCCAATGACACCAAGTATTGCACTAAAAACACTAAACTTTTTAAGAAACCCTGAAAATATAGAGCAGAATAATAATCTAGAAGAAATTAAATTAACAAATCGTGAAACTGATATTCTAGAACACCTTAGTAAAGGTTTAAATTATAACAAAATTGCTGAAAACTTAATAATTTCTCCTTCCACTGTCCGAAAACATATTGAAAATATTTATAAGAAATTGCAAGTTCATAATAAAATGGAAGCTGTAACCAAAGCAAAAAAACACAAATTAATTTAAAACAAAAAAGGAGAAGCAATGCTTCTCCTTTTTTGTTATTTTATTAAAGTTTTAGCTTACAAACTTTGCTACATTTTGCCAAGGACCGCCATTAATAGCATCTACTCCATGCTTTTTCAAAAATGATGTAGCTTGTCCACTTCTTGCTCCACTTCTACAAACTGCTATAATTTTTTTATTTAATGCTTTAATTTCTTCAACATTCGTTGGAATAGAATTTAAAACAATGTTTTTTGAACCTTCTACGTTTCCTCCACTAAACTCTTGCGATGTTCTAACATCTATAACAATAGCGCCTTCTTTTAAATAATCCTCAATAGATCCACTATCACTTCCTCCTCCAAATAATCCAAAAAAACTCATTTTTTTATATTTTAATTTTGCCGCAAATATAACTTTTTAATTCAAAAAAAAAAGTAACACCAATTACTAATCTAAATTAGTTATTAATTTCATACCATTTTCAATTAAATGATAATACTTTTTAGTTTGTTTTAAATTGTCTAAATAAGTTAATAATTCTTCTTCTAATTTTGAATTTGTGTTAAATGCTAATTCATATATTTCAAGAGGTAAAAGCCAATCATTTGGATAAGATTTCTTTAATTTTATTAAAATTGAAGTTAACTCACCTGTCTCTAAAATGTCACTTTTTCTTAATTTAGCTACATTAGCATACAACTTATGAAGTTGAAGTTCTTTAGTTGAGTACTTTATTTTCTGCGTTTTATTCTTTGAAATTTTTCCTAATTTTTTAAATGATTTTACTGAAGCCGGTCCTGAAAAAGCAGAAATAATATCTTTTCCTACAGCCATATCGTAAATTCCCCATTCTGGTTGAAACAATATTGTATCATTATATGTTACAGTGCAATTCTTAAAAGAAATCAATATAATTTTACCTTTTAAATCTCTTTTCCCAGTAATTACTTCACCTTCAACTTTAATATTGCCATCAAAAAGCAAGGTTGTTTTTTTACCTTCATAAATTCCATACACTTCTAAATCTTTAGGAGACATATCTTCAATCGCTAAATTTATGCCTTTCAACTTTCCAATTGGACTTCCAAAACCTTCAGAATGATATTCAACTCCGTGTCCAATTAATTCTTTATCTCTACTTGCTAATGCAGTTTTTCCTGTAGTTTGTATATAAACTGGTTTCGCATTATCATCAACAATAACATTTGTAAAAATACCTGAAATTTGTATTCCAGTACTTAATTCTACAGTTCCTAAATTTTTAGAATAAATTAGTTTTTGAACACCTTTTAAACCACCTTTTCTAATAGCCATTTTATTTGCAAACTCCTCTAATACATAACTTAAGTGTGCAAAATTTGGTGTTACGTATAATTGTGGTTGTGGTTTTGTAATATCAAAATTTTGAGTTGCGGCAGCAATAGTATAATGTACTTTTTTTACTTTATTTGTTAAACACCACTTACTTTCACCTATTGAAGACAGCAATCCAGCACCATAAATTTTAGGATTTTCTAAAGTGCCTATAAGTCCATATTCAACTGTCCACCAATGTAAATTTCGTATTTGAGCCATTTCAGAAAGCTCACCCATGTTTTTTTGAATTTCCTCAACCCTACGCTGAGCATTTTCAATTTCCTTTTCTGAAGAATTTGGATTCTCCTTTAAAATAGAAAGCAACCGAATTGCTTCATACATTTCAAAATCTTTTGCTGAAGAAATTGCTTTGCAACCTATTTCTCCAAACCTTCTTAAATATTCAGCATATTCTGGGTTTGCAATTATTGGTGCGTGTCCAGCAGCTTCATGAATAATATCTGGTGCAGGTGTGTATTCAATATGTTCTAAAGTTCTAATATCTGAGGCTATTACCAATACATTATACGCTTGAAATTCCATAAAAGCATTTGGAGGTATAAATCCATCAACAGCAACAGCAGCCCAACCAATATCTTTTAAAATTCGATTCATACCTTCCATTTTAGGGATAAAATCAATAGAAATTCCTGCTTTTTTTAAGCCATCAAGGTAAGATTCATGAGCTACTTTACTTAAGTAATCAATATTCATTCGCATTACATAACGCCAAACTGATTGATTTTGAGCAGTATATTCTTTATATGGTTGCTTAACAATAAATTGATGCAGATGTTTTGGTAATCTTTTTGTTACACTATTAAATTTTATTGTTTTTTTCATGCTTCAATTTTATAATCTGAATTTTCAATTTTTAAAATTTCTGAAAAATAACACAAAAATTTAACTTTGTATATTTACTACAAAACTAAAAAATGAGAAGAGGAAATTCTAAACTTAAATTATTAATTGGTGCAGGGATAATTATTTTTACACTTTTTCAATACTATTCTAAAAGTGATGTAAACGAGTTTACTGGTAAAACGCAACATATTTCATTAACTACTCAAGAGGAAGTTGCAATTGGTTTACAAAGTGCACCGCAAATGGCTCAACAACATGGAGGCTTATATCCAGATCAAAACTACCAAAAATTTGTTGATCAAGTTGGGCAAAAATTAGTTAATAATAGTATTGCCAAACAAACTAATTATAAGTACGATTTTCATTTATTAAAAGATGCTAAAACAATTAATGCTTTTGCGCTTCCTGGCGGACAAATCTTTATTACCTATGCCTTATTTTCTAAACTAGAAAATGAAGATCAGTTGGCAGGAGTTTTAGGTCATGAAATTGGTCATGTTATTGGAAGACACTCTGCAGAACGTATGGCAAAACAAGGCTTAACACAAGGAATATTAAGTGGCGTGGCTGTTGGTTTTGATCCAAGTACAGCAGAAGGAGCGGCTGCAATTGCAAATGTTATTAATATGAGTTATGGTAGAGATGATGAGTTAGAAAGTGATGAATTAGGTGTTAAATTTATGATTGATGCTGGTTACAATCCATTAGAATTAATTGGAGTAATGGAAATATTAAAAGCGGCAGCTGGCCCTAATAGAACTCCTGAACGAATGAGTACACATCCAGATCCTGAAAATAGAATTGAAAAAATTAAAGAAGCTATTGAAAAACATAAGAAGCAAAACCAAATAGATTCTTCAAATTAATAATAGTTTCGCAATCGTTTTAGTAGTTTTTACAACAATTTAAGACTTCTTTATGAAGCCCTTAAGTTGAATACTTCGTATATTTGACACTCAAAAAAACAAAACAATATTCTGATGAATAAGAAAGTGATTTTAATGATTTTAGATGGTTGGGGAATAACTCAAGAACCTAAAGTTTCAGCAGTTTTTAACGCAAATACTTCCTATATAGATAGTTTATACCATAAATATGCAAACGCAAGTTTACGTACTGATGGTGAACACGTTGGATTGCCTGTTGGGCAAATGGGAAACAGTGAAGTTGGACATATGAATTTAGGTGCTGGGAGAATTGTTTATCAAAATTTGGTAAGAATAAATATGGCGGTAGAAAATAAAACTTTAGGGAAAGAAAAAGTTTTATTAGATGCGCTTTCTTATGCTAAAGAGAACAATAAAAATATTCATTTACTTGGTTTGGTTTCTGATGGTGGAATTCATTCTCATATTAATCATCTAAAAGGTTTGTTAGATGTTGCTGCTGAAAACAAGGCTGAAAATGTTTTTTTACATGCATTTACTGATGGTAGAGATTGTGACCCAAAATCGGGGAAATACTTTATCAATTCCATTCAAGAACATATGGCTAAAACTACTGGTGAATTGGCTACAATTACTGGTCGTTATTACGCAATGGATCGTGATAAACGCTGGGAACGAGTTAAAATTGCTTATGATGCTTTAGTAAACGCTTCAGGAAAAAAATCTACAAATGCAATTGAAAGTATTGAAGAAAGTTATGCTAATAATGTGACTGATGAGTTTATCAATCCAATTATTATGACGGATGCAAACAACCAACCAAAAGCACAAATTAAAGCTGATGATGTTGTTATTTATTTCAATTATAGAACAGATAGAGGTCGTGAATTGACAGAAGTACTTTCTCAAACAGATTTTCCAGAGTTTGATATGAAAACCTTACCTCTTCATTATAATACCATGACAAATTATGATGAAACTTTTAAAAACATTAACGTAATTTATAATTCAGATAATTTAGAAGAAACACTTGGAGAAGTTATAGAAAAAGCGGGTAAAAAACAAATTAGAATTGCAGAAACTGAAAAATATCCACACGTAACTTTTTTCTTTTCAGGAGGAAGAGAACAAGAATTTGAAGGTGAAAAAAGATTGTTATGTCCATCTCCAAAAGTTGCTACCTACGATTTAAAACCTGAAATGAGTGCATTTGAAATTAGAGATGCTATTATTCCTGAATTAGATAAAAAAGAAGTCGATTTTGTTTGTTTAAACTTTGCAAATGGTGATATGGTTGGGCATACTGGTGTTATGGAAGCAGCTATAAAAGCGTGTGAAGTTGTAGATACTTGTGTTGAAGATGTGGTAAATTCTGCTTTAAAAAACGATTATACAACTATTATAATTGCAGATCACGGTAATTGCGAAACTATGATTAACCCTGATGGAACTCCACATACAGCACACACAACTAACCCAGTTCCTTTAATTTTAGTTGATAAAGAATTAAAAAATATTAACGATGGAATTTTAGGTGATGTTGCTCCTACTATTTTAAAACTTATGGGAATTAAAAAATCTAAATTAATGACACAACATTCATTAATTTAATTTTGTAGTTTTATTGAAATTTAATTTTATACTTATGAAAAACATATTTTTAAGCTTAATTTTATTAGCTACTATTGGATGTACAGCTCAAAAGAAAGAATCAACTGCAATAATTGATGAAGCAGGAAATTTAGTTGGTGTTGCCAACAAAGACAATTTTCTTGAAGAACCTTTTAAAGACTGGTTTACTTTTAATTATGATGAATACAAAACAGACAAAGAGATAATAACTAAACTTAAACCTCATTTAAAAAACATCTCAATAAAGGCATTTATGGGAACTTGGTGTGGAGATAGTAAAGAACAAACTCCTGTTTTTTATAAAATTTTAGATGAAGTTGGTTATAATTATGAAAATTTAGAATTAATTACACTTAACAGAAGTAAAGCAACACCTGATAATTTACAAGAAGGATTTAATATTGAAAGAGTTCCTACTTTTATTTTTTATAAAAATGAAAAAGAAATTGGGCGATTTGTAGAATATCCTAGAGAAACAGTTGAAGCAGATATGCTAAAAATTGTTAGCGGAGAACCTTACAAACATTCTTACGAGGATTAATTGTTTAGTCTAAAAAACAAAAAGCCGCTATTTAAAATTTTAAATAACGGCTTTTTTCATCTTTGGGAAATTTTATTTTGGTGCTTCGTAATATTCTCTCTCTATTCTTTCTCTATGATCTGGGTGTGCAATCTTAACTAATTCAGATAAACGTTGCTTAATTGTTTTTCCGTATAAATTAGCAACACCATATTCTGTAACAACATATTGCACGTGTGCTCTTGTAGTAACTACTCCTGCACCTGGATATAAAAAAGGTGTTATTCTACTAATTCCTTTCCCTGTTAGTGATGGCATTGCAATGATTGCTTTTCCACCTTCACTTAATGATGCTCCTCTAATAAAATCCATTTGACCACCAACGCCTGAGAATAATCTTGTACCAATAGAATCTGCACAAACTTGTCCTGATAAATCAACTTGAATGGCAGAATTTATAGATACCATTTTTGGATTTTTTCTAATCACTGCTACGTCATTTACATATTCACAAGATCTCATTTCTACAAAAGGATTATCATCTACATAATCATACAGTCTTTTAGAACCCATTAAAAAAGTAGCCAATGCTCTTCCTGAATTTACACCTTTATAATTACTATTAATTACATCTTTTAAAATTAAATCAATTACTCCATCTGAAAACATTTCAGTATGCAAGCCTAAATCTTTATGATTTGTAAGTCGTGATAAAACAGCGTTTGGAATAGAACCAATTCCCATTTGAAGTGTACTTTTATCGTCAATAAGTTCAGCTATATGATCTCCTATTTTACTTTCAACTTCATTTGGTGCTTTGTAAATAAACTCTGGTAAAGGTCTATTTACTTCTACAAAAGTATCTAATTCTGAAATATGTATTATTCCTTCACCATGCACTCTTGGCATTTGCTCATTAATTAATGCAATTACATGTTTAGCATTGGATATAGCTGAAAGCATAGCTTCAACTGATACTCCTAAAGAACAATAACCGTGTCTATCTGGCCTAGAAACCTGAATAAAAGCAACATCAACAGGTAAAATATTTCGCTTAAATAATAATGGTACCTCACTTAAAAAAACAGGTGTATATGATCCATTTCCAGCTTTTAAAGTATGACGAACATTATGCCCAATAAATAATGAATTTACATGAAAGCTATCTTTATAAATTGGGTTGGAATAAGGTGCTTCACCTTCAATATGTAAATGACAAACTTCAACATCTCTTAACTCTTCATGCCTTTCTGTCATTGCGTTCAACAACTCTTGAGGAACAGCTGCTCCCATATGAACATAAACTCTATCTCCAGACTTAATTACTTTTACAGCTTCTTCAGCCGTCACTGCTTTATACATAATTTATTCTTAAAATTATTTTGCAAAATTACGAATGATTTCAACCAAAAACACTGTCATAAGTCATATTTTAAAAATCTTCATAAACATATTATAAAGCAAGAATTCTAAACTTTGAAATTATTTATTTTAAAGTACCTTTGCAAAATAAATTTTATGCTTGAATGATTATAATTAAAACTAGTGAAGAAATAGAATTAATGCGAGAAAGTGCATTAATTGTGTCTAAAACTTTAGGAATGCTTGCCAAAGAAGTAAAACCAGGAGTTAGCACTTTATATTTAGATAAATTAGCTGAAAATTTTATTAGAGAACAAGGTGCAATACCAGGTTTTTTAGGGTTATATGACTTTCCAAATACACTATGTATGAGCCCAAATGCACAAATTGTTCATGGAATTCCGAACGATAAACCCTTAGAAGATGGTGATATTATTTCAATTGATTGTGGCGCTCTAAAAAATGGATTTTATGGCGATCACGCATATACTTTTGAAGTTGGAAATGTAGCTGAAGAAACCAAAAAGTTACTCCAAGTTACCAAGAAAAGTTTATACGCTGGTATCAGAGAATTTAAAGCAGGAAATAGAGTTGGTGATGTTGGTTTTGCTATTCAAAATTATTGCGAAAAGCAAGGATATGGAATTGTGAGAGAATTGGTTGGTCATGGTTTAGGAAGCAAAATGCATGAAGATCCTGAAATGCCTAATTACGGGAAACGAGGAAGAGGAAAAAAATTTAAAGAAGGAATGGTAGTTGCTATTGAACCAATGGTTAACTTAGGAACACATCAAATAAATCAATTAAATGATGGTTGGACTATTTTAACTAAAGATGGGAAACCAAGTGCTCATTTTGAACATGATGTAGCTATTGTAAATGGAAAACCAGAATTACTTTCTACATTTAAATATATTTATGAAGCATTAGGTATTGAAAGTAACGAAGAAGATGAGTTTAGACAATAATTTCGAATTTTAATAGTATGCTAAAAGAGATTTTAAAAATTGAACAAAAAGAAGTAATGAAAGGCTTTAAAGGAAGGTTTTTTCATACCAATAGTTCTACAATAGCTTTTTGGGAAATTGAAGATGGCGCAATTTTACCTGAACATTCTCACATTCACGAACAAACTACACAAGTAATTGAAGGAGAACTTGAAATGACAG
>Ga0316205_10004509_pt1 | contig 12125 bp, 9 predicted proteins | sample 3monthpyrite_MG_FD_204941 | JGI IMG/M metagenome (GOLD analysis project Ga0316205, IMG submission 204941) | Microbial mat bacterial communities from mineral coupon in-situ incubated in ocean water Damariscotta River, Maine, United States -... | ecosystem: Environmental > Aquatic > Marine >... | reverse complement strand
AGAACTGGGGCAACCGTGCCTATTATCCGCGCACCGGCGGCTCGGCTGACCCTGCCGAAATTCTGGAAGCCTTTATGGTGCAGTTTTACGACAATAAACCGCCGCCGCCGATGATTCTGCTATCTGAACCGGTGGAGCGGCCCGACCTGCTGGAGGAAGCCTTCACTGCGAAAGCCAACCGCAAGGTGGCGCTGCTTACACCACAGCGTGGCGAAAAGCGCGAGCTGGTTGAAAACGCCTTGCGCAACGCGCGCGAAGCATTGGCCCGTAAGCTGGCCGAAACCGCCTCGCAAGCGCGCCTGCTGGAAGGGCTTGGCAAGGCTTTTGGCCTGCCGGAAGTACCAAAGCGGATAGAGGTATTTGACAACAGCCACATTCAGGGGGCCCATGCCGTGGGGGCCATGGTGGTGGCGGGGCCGGAGGGCTGGGTAAAATCATCGTACCGCAAGTTCAATATCAGGGGCGAAGCCCTGACGCCGGGTGATGATTTTGGCATGATGAAAGAGGTGCTGACCCGCCGCTTTAGTCGCCTCGTGAAAGAAGACCCCGACCGAGAAAAAGGCCTGTGGCCGGATCTGTTGATCATTGATGGCGGGGCCGGGCAAGTGAGCGCGGTGCGCGAGGTGATGACAGCGATGGGGGTGGAAGGCATTGCCATGGTCGGGGTCGCCAAAGGGGTGGACCGCGACGCGGGCAAGGAAGAATTTTATGTGTCGGGCAGGCGGCCTTTTGCGCTTCCTTACCGGGACCCGGTGCTTTATTTTGTGCAGCGTCTGCGTGACGAAGCCCACCGTTTTGCCATTGGCACCCACCGCGCCAAGCGCAGCAAAGCCATTGGCGCCACGCCGCTGGATGGCGTGCCGGGCGTGGGGGCGGCGCGCAAACGGGCTTTACTGGCGCATTTTGGCTCGGCAAAGGCGGCATCTCGCGCAGATTTGGCCGATTTGAAGGCAGTTGAAGGAATTTCTGACAAAATGGCCGAAACCATCTATTCATTTTTCCACGAGAATGGTTAAAGTTGCACATACAAACAAGCGAGAGCCTCCTGTGAATATTCCCAACATCCTGACCGTATTTCGCCTGCTCGCAGCCCCTTCTGTCGGGCTGGTTTTCGTGTTTCTCCCCTCGCCCTATGCTGACTGGATAGCGCTTGGGTTGTTTATGGGCGCGGCCATGACTGATTATCTGGACGGCTATCTGGCCCGGAAATGGGGACAGGTGACCAACCTCGGCCGGATGCTGGACCCAATTGCCGATAAGGCGATTGTGCTGATTGCGTTGTTGGCGATTGCGGTGCGCGCCCCGTATTTGGGGCTTGATCTGCTGACACCGGTGATTCTGATCACCTTTCGCGAGGTGTTTGTTTCCGGCTTGCGCGAGTTTTTGGGGGCCAAGGCGGGCACGCTTAAGGTCACGTGGTTGGCCAAGTGGAAAACCGCCAGCCAGATGCTGGCGATTGTGGTGCTGATGGCGTCGTTCCTGTTCGGCCATTACTATTGGGCGCTGAGTTCCGGGATGAGCAATGAAATTGTCTCGAGCATATTACAGGGAGAAACCGAAGATGTGTTCGGCCTGCGCTGGATCGTGCCGGGCTTTGACTGGAGCACCACAATCGGTGCTTGGCTGCTCTGGATAGCCACCGGGCTGACGCTGATCACAGGGTTTGATTACTTTGTGAAAGCCTTGCCGGTATTAAAGGAAGTTTGATGCAGGTTCTTTATTTCGCATGGCTGCGGGAGCGCATTGGCGAGCCCAAGGAAGAGGTGGAAACCAAGGCCAAAACTGTGGCCGAACTGGTGGAAGAATTGCGGGCGCGAGAGCCGCGCTATCAGGCGGCTTTTGCCGATATGGCAGCTGTCAGGGTGGCGGTTGATCAGGAGCTGGTCGAGATGAGCGCCTCGATCGAGGGCGCGCGCGAAGTGGCGTTTTTTCCGCCGATGACAGGGGGCTGAATGGCTGTCTCGGTGCAGGAAGCTGATTTTGATGTGGCGGCGGAAATGGCGGCGCTCACCGCCGGGCGGGCCGATATTGGCGCGCTGGTCAGCTTCACCGGCCTAGTGCGCGAGGTGGCTGGTGGCAATGGCGGCATGGTGCTGGAGCATTACCCGGGGATGACCGAAAAAGCGCTGGCGGGCATAGAAGCCGAGGCGCAAAAGCGCTGGCAGTTGCAGGCCTGTCGTATTGTCCACCGCTATGGCGCGTTGGACCCGGCGGCGCAAATCGTGTTGGTGGTCACCGCCGCAAAGCATCGGCAATCCGCCTTTGAAGCCGCCGAATTTATCATGGATTTCCTGAAGTCGCGGGCGCCGTTCTGGAAAAAGGAAGCCGGGCAGGGCTGGGTCGATGCGCGTGAGGCTGACGAGGAAGCGCTCTCCCGCTGGCGCTAGCCAGCCAAAAAATGAAACGAAAGCAGCATAAGGCAAACAATGGAACCGCCTCAAAATAGTGATGGCCGCGTGGTGGATGCCGCCCCGCGAAACTGGGTTGATGTTTATGCACCCGCCTTTGCGCGGCCTTACTTGCGCCTGAGCAGGGCCGACAGGCCGGTGGGAACGTGGCTTTTACTTCTGCCTTGCTGGTGGGGGCTGGGGCTGGCGGTGGCCGCTGATCCGGCAGGCGGCTCGCTTTTTGATATCTGGATAGCGCTGGGCAGCGGGCTTGGCGCGTTTTTGATGCGCGGTGCCGGCTGCACGTGGAATGATATAACTGACCGCAAAATAGATGCGCAGGTGGCACGCACCCGCTCGCGCCCACTGCCAGCGGGGCAGGTGAGCGTGCGCGGTGCGCTGGTGTGGCTGGTGGTGCAGGTAGCGCTGGCGGCGCTGATTTTGTTCAGTTTTAACTGGTTTACCATCGGGCTTGGGGTGGCCGCGCTGCTGCCGGTGGCTGTTTATCCGTTTGCCAAACGGTTTACGTGGTGGCCGCAGGTTTTCCTCGGCATCGCTTTTAACTGGGGCGCACTTTTGGCATGGGCGGCGCATACGGGCAGCCTTTCCGCCGCGCCGGTGCTGCTTTACCTTTCAGGCATCGCCTGGACCCTGTTTTATGACACGATTTACGCGCATCAGGATAGGGATGACGACGCCCTGATCGGGGTGAAATCCACCGCGCGCCTGTTTGGCACTGCCACCAAAAAATGGTTGCTCGGATTTCAGGTGCTCAGTGTTTTGCTGATGGCTATTGCGGCGATTGTGGCGATAGATCTGGCGGAAAACCCCGTGCCACTATTGGTCGCCTTGCTGGCCGCATGGGGTTTTGGCTTCCACCTGACAGGGCAGCTCAAACGGCTGAATATCGACGATGGCGACAATTGCCTGCACCTGTTTCGCTCGAACCGCGATGCCGGGCTCATTGCATCGGCGTTCCTTGGCCTATCGGCGCTTTTGTAAGGGTTGAACCGCCGCGATTTATCGCCTATCAGGCATTGGAACACTTGCATAATCGAGAAAAAATGCGCCCGATCGCGATCATTTTTGCCGCTGCTTTTTTTACTATAGGCAGCCTTGTTGCGTGGCTCATTGCCGCCAATACCATTGACTGGATTGAGGCCAGCCAGCAAGCCGAACTCGAACAAGCCTATTATGCAGGCGGAATAGGGTGGGCGGAGGCCAAAGCCGATGGATTTGTGGTTACGATAAGTGGTGACGCCGAATCAGAAGCCGACCGCGCGCGCGCTTATAAAATCGCCGCGCTGATTTTTGGATCGTCGCTGATAGACGAAACATCCTCGACTGAAAGAGCGGCGCTGATGGCGCCCGCCGAGCCGCCGGCGATTGAAATTCTGAAAAACCAAAACGATTTTTCATTTTTGGGTAGAATGCCGAAAGGCGAAACGGTGCAGGTGTTTGCGCGATATGTCGCGTCGCTAGGTTCGGAAGCAAATGTCACCAACGTGACCAGCCCGATAGACAACGCCCCTGAAAACTGGTTGCCCGCGTTTGAATTTGCCTTGCAGTTGGCACCACTGGTGGATCAGGCGATTTTGGATGTTAGGCCCGGCGAGGTTTCACTTGTGGCGGTGGCCAATTCCGCCAATTGGGAGGCGGGCTTTGAAGAAATGGCGGAGAAGCTGCGGCCCGAGGGCGTGTTGCTCAAGGTTGATATTTCCTCACCACGGCCGGTGATCTCGCCCTATTCGTTCGTTCTGGATGTCGCGGATCCGGACTCGACGGTATGTGCCGCGCAGGATGAGGTGGAGGCGACACGGATATCGACCAAAACCGAACAGGTGATCGGGATGAGTATCCTGTGTGATGTCGGGCTTGGCGCGCCATCGCGCCACTGGCAAGCGGCGATTGAAGCAGGGTTGAACGCGCTGGCCGGGCTTGGTGGCGGACGTTTGGAAATTGTCGATGCCGATGTACGGCTGACAGCACCCGAAGGCATCAACCCGCAGGATTTCGAGATTATCGCGCAGATCCTCCGCTTTGGTCTGCCAGACGGCTTTTCGCTGGCCGCCAAAACCACTGAAGCCCCGGCAAGGCGTGCGGTGGAGGAAACACTGCCGATGGCCTTTACCGCAACGCTTGGCATAGATGGCACGGCCGTGATTGTGGGCGCGGTGAAAGATACGCTGACCCGCGAGGTGATCATGCGGTTTTCGGAGGCGAAATTCGGCTATGGTCGCGTGCAGGACCAAATGTGGCTGGACGAAAACCTGCCCGATGGCTGGCAGGTGCGGATATTCAAGCTAATAGACGCGGTGGCGCTGCTCAACAACGGTGTTGCGCATATGAGCCCGGAAGGGTTGGAAATGACCGGCGATGCTGCTTTTGAAAACCCGGTAGCCGAGTTGAAAAAGTTGCTCGAAGGCACCTATAGCGCCGATGAAACCAGTCTTGAAATCAGCTATACCGAGCCGCAGGGCGGCGAGGATGGCCAGGGGCTGGACCCGCGCCTGTGTATCAGCCGGGTGACGAAGTTACTGGCCGAAAACAACATCGTTTTTGCGCCGTCCAGCGCGGTTATCTCTGACCCGAGCCTGCCAACCATTGAAGCCGTCGCCGCGATTTTAACCCGGTGCCGCGATGCCCGCATAGAAATTGGCGGCCATACAGATAGCCAGGGCCGCGACGAAATGAACCGCAACCTCTCGCAAGGCCGGGCCGATGCGGTGCTGGATGCACTATTGGCGCAAAACCTGTTGCTGGGCCAAATTTCTGCCAAAGGCTATGGCGAATCCGAACCGATAGCCGATAATGGCACCGAAGATGGCCGCGCCAGAAACCGGCGCATCGAGTTCAAACTGTTGCGCGATGAACCCGGCGATGCGGGAACAACCCCTCCCGAAGAAACGCCGCGGGTGGTGATCGAGAACTTTACACGCCCGGCCATGCGGGCCCCCGCCGATAACCAGGAAAGCGCTGACAATGAATAGAACCGACCTTACCTTGATAATTGTCTCGGCTATCGTGATTGCGCTGGTGATCGGCTGGTCAGCCCGCTGGCTGTTTGACCGCTTGAACCATGTGCCACATGGGGCTGATGAAAACGGGCTGAGCCCGCTTGATGTCGCCAAAGCCGAGCGTGACGCCGCCGAGGCCGAACTGGCGCGTATTCAGTCTGAATATGCCTCCGAATATAACCAGCTCAAGGCGGAGCTGGCCGCCACCATGGACGGCCTGCATACCGCGCGGCAAAAATCCGAGCGGCTGGAGGCCGAGCTGGAGGCTCTGAATAGCGAAGAATTGCCGAGCGACGACGAGGGCGCTGGCAATACCAAGGCGTAATGCCCATAATAATGCCGGAGGTGTGCCATGGCTGCTATTTGTCGTGTTTTGAGTGTGTGTTTATTGCTTGTTGCCACGCCGGCACCGGCCGAATGGCCTGCTGAAAGCGTGACGCTTGGCGCGCAGGAACATCCAAAAGTCATGCAGAAATTTGGCGGCGCGGTGCGAAACCGGTCGCTTGCGGCCTATGTGGCCGATATTGGCGCACAAATGGTGGCGGTGTCTTCCCGTCCTGATGAAAGCTGGCAATTTACGGTGCTCGACACGCCGGATGTCAACGCCTTCGCCTTGCCCGGCGGCTATGTTTATGTGACACGGGGGTTGCTGGCGCTGGCCAATAGCGAGTCCGAACTGGCGGCGGTGTTGGCCCATGAAATTACCCACGTGATTGAAGCGCATGTCGAAGCACGGCAAGAAGCGCAAAAGGATGCGTTGGTCAACGGGGCGCTGAATGCGCTGGTGACCGGCATTTTTAGCAGCGGGGAAAACCGGGTTGGCGATGCGGTGCGCTCGGGGGTGGAAACCGCCATCGGCGAAATCGGTGCCTATTCCAGGGAACAGGAATTTGACGCCGATGCCGGGGGCATTGCCTTACTACGCGCCGCCGGATACCGGCCCGCCGCGCAAGCCGATTTTCTGGCCTCGATGGCCGCCAATGCCGCACTAACGGCAGAGATGGCCGGGCGGGAATATGACGAAAGCAAAGCGCCTTTTTTTGCCGCGCACCCGGCCCCGGCCGAGCGGCAGCTGCGCGCTTTGGCACAGGCGGGAGACGAGGGTGGTGCGCGGGGTGTCGACCCCTATCTCGCGATGATTGACGGCATGATTTTTGGCCAAAGCGCGCGTGGCGGCTTTGTGCGCGGGCAGACATTTGTGCACCCCGAGCTCGGGTTTTCCTTTGCGGCGGCTAACGGCCTGCGGATCGAAAACGCAGCGCGGCAAATCAATATTTTCGGGCCAAACCGCTCAACCTTGATCCTGTCCGGCGCGGCGGATACCGGCAGCCTGCGTGATGCGCTCACGGCGTGGTTTCAGCAACTCCCGCGTAACGAGCGGCAATCGCGCTCACTGGCCAATATGCGATCCCTTGAGATTAACGGGCTGGAAGCGGCCACCGCGACCCTGCAAATGCGCAAGCGCGGCCAGCGCAGCACCTTGCGGCTCACGGTAATCCGGTTCAATGGCGGCTTGATCCGTTTTGCCGGTAATGTGCGGCGCGGGGATGATGATTCGGCAGCGCTGCAATGGGAAACTGTGCAAAGCTTCACGGCGCTTAGTGAAGAGGGCGCGGCGGAAACTGCCGAGACCTATATTCGGGCGCACCGGGTTGAAGCGGGCGAAACCGCGGCATCGCTTGGGTTGAAAATGGCTGTTCGGGGCTATGGCGAGGCCTATTTCAGGGTGCTGAACGGGCTTGCGCCGGAGGACGAGGTTTCACCCGGAATGCCGGTGAAGCTGGTATCGCTTTAGGGGTAGACAGCGCAGGCAAAGGCAGGCTTAAAAGGAGGCCAGCTTTCAGGAGAGATACATGCCCAGCAAAATTCCCGCAACCGTCATTACCGGCTTTCTGGGCGTGGGAAAAACCACTTTGGTGCAGCACCTTCTGGCCAATGCCAACGGCAAAAGACTGGCCCTGATCATCAACGAATTTGGCGATTTGGGCATTGATGGCGACATCGTTAAGGGCTGCGGTATTGAAGGCTGTGACGAGGACGACGTGCTGGAGCTTTCCAATGGTTGTATTTGCTGCACGGTGGCCGAAGATTTTATTCCGGCAATGGAAAAGCTGATCAACCGCGCCGAGCCGCCCGACCATATTGTGATAGAAACCTCGGGGCTGGCGCTGCCGCAACCCTTGGTGCGCGCCTTTAACTGGCCGGAAATTCGCAATAAGGTAACCGTTGACGGGGTGATAACGGTGGTGGATAGCGCCGCCGTGCAGGCGGGGCGTTTTGCCCAAAATGAGGCGGCGATTGATGCCCAGCGGCAGGGCGATGACATGCTCGACCACGAAACCCCGCTTTCGGAACTGTTTGACGACCAGCTTGCCTGCGCCGATATGATTATTCTTAACAAAACAGATTTGCTGAGCGAAGGCGAAGCTGACACGCTGGAAGCCAGGCTCAAAGCCGGCACCCGTGCCGGTGTGCATTTTGTGCGGGCCGAAATGGGCGCGGTTAGCCCGGCCACGCTGCTTGGCCTCGGGGTCGGGGCGGAAAGCGATATGGCGGCGCGCCATGCCCACCACCACCATCACGATGATGACCACGATCATGAGGATGACGACCATCACCACGAGCATGACCACGACGATTTCGAAACATTTCAAACCGAGTTGGGTGCGCTCGATGATGTCGAGGGCTTCGTGGCGCGGGTAAAATCGGTGATCATCGACCATGATATTTTACGGCTGAAAGGTTTTGCACAAGTGGGCACCAAGCCGATGCGGCTGGTGATTCAGGCCGTGGGGCCGCGGGTTGATACTTATTTTGACCGGCCCTTGCTGGACACTGAGAAAGGCAAAACCGCGCTGGTGGTTATCGGCCAAAAGGGGCTGGACGAGGTGGCGATCACTAAAGCATTGCGGGGCTAAAATGCACCTGCTTCAGGCTCAGGCCGGGGAAATTACCGATGGGTCGGAACCGGTTGACCTAGGGCAAACACCCGCTGATGTGATTGTTATCAGCGCGGCCGATACCGAGATCGCGGCACTTTCGGCGGCTTATGGCGAGGTGCCTGACGGGCCGAAAAGCCTGCGGCTGGCCAGCCTTGGCCACCTTGCGCACCCGTTTACCATTGATAAATATCTGGACGATACCGCCACCAAGGCGCGCTTGGTGATCATCCGCGCGCTTGGCGGCGCGGCTTACTGGCCCTACGGGATGGAGCAGTTTTCTATCCGTTTACGGGCCGCCGGTGTGGCGCTGGCGGTGCTGCCGGGAGATGACAAGCCCGATGCCGAGCTGCGAAACCTCTCTACGGTTTCGGATACGGATTATGACGCGCTTTGGGCCTATCTGGTGGAGGGCGGACCTGAAAACACGGCAAACCTTTTGCGCTATGCGGGGCATATGCTTGATGGTGGGGAAGCGCCGCCTGCCGCCAAAACCTTGCTGCGCGCCGGGGTTTATGCGCCGGGCCTGGCGCAAGCCTCGGTGGACGATCTGCGACGGAGCCTGTGGCAAGAGGGCCAGCCGGTGGCGGCGCTGGTGTTTTACCGGGCGCTGGTGCAGGGGGCCGGGCTGCACCCGATCAACCGGATGATCAAGGCGCTGGCGCGGCAGGGGCTTAATCCGTTGCCGATTTTTGTGGCCTCGCTGAAAGACCCGCTTTCAGCCGCGACACTGGCGCAAATATTCACGCACGCACCGCCTGATGTTGTGCTTAATGGCACCAGTTTCTCGGTTTCTTCACCACAATCCGGCGCGGCTGAAAGCCCCGGCACCCCGCTGGATGCACCCGGCGCACCGGTTTTCCAGATTATTTTTGCGGCCGGCACCGAAGCGGCGTGGGAGGCAAGCACGGCAGGCCTTTCTGCGCGTGATATTGCGATGAATGTAAGCCTGCCGGAATTAGACGGGCGCGTGCTGACCCGCGCTGTCAGCTTCAAGGGCGAGGCCTATTTTGACGAGGCGACCGAGTGCCTGATTACCGCTTACCGCGCCCATGGTGAGCGGATTTCTTTTGTAGCAACACTTGCGGCCAAATGGGCCCGCCTTGCCAAAGCACCGGTTGGTGAGCGCAAGGTGGCGCTGGTGCTGGCCAATTACCCGAATAAAGACGGGCGCCTGGCCAATGGTGTCGGGCTTGATACCCCCGCCGCCACTGTGGGCGTGCTCGACGCCCTGCAAGCAGCAGGCTATAATCTGCGCAATCTGCCCGATGATTCTGCTGACTTGATGGCCCGCATTCTTGCAGGCCCGACCAACTGGCTGACAGACCGCACCCGCCGTGAGGGGGGGGAACGCCTGAGCATGGCGGACTACCAGATAGAGTATGGCCAGCTTCCGGCGGATCTGCGTGCCAAGGTGCAGGAGCGTTGGGGACCACCGGAGGCGGACCCGTTTTTCACACCGGGCGAGGTTGATTGCGGCTATTTCGCACTCTCGATCCTGACCTTCGGCAATGCTGTGGTCGGGGTGCAACCAGCGCGCGGCTATAATATTGACCCGACGGACAGCTACCATTCGCCCGATCTTGTGCCGCCGCATAATTATTTTGCCTTTTACTTTTGGCTGCGCCACCAGTTTTGCGCCCACGCCATTGTGCATATGGGCAAGCACGGCAACCTTGAATGGCTGCCCGGCAAGGCTCTGGCGCTGAGCCAATCCTGTTTTCCCGAAGCGCTGCTAGGGCCGATGCCGCATTTTTACCCGTTTATTGTCAATGACCCGGGCGAGGGCACACAGGCCAAGCGCCGCGCGCAGGCGGTGATTATTGACCACCTGACCCCGCCGCTTACCCGCGCCGAAAGCTACGGCCCCATGCGTGACCTCGAAGCGCTGGTGGATGAATATTACGAAGCGGCGGGGGTAGACCCGCGGCGGCTGGCCCTGCTGCGCAGTGAGATCCTTGAGCTAAGCCGCTCGACAAGGCTTGATGAAGAGGCAGGGGTTGACTGGAAAGCGGGCGATGATTTGGCGCTGGGCGCGATTGATAACTACTTGTGCGAGCTAAAAGAAAGCCAGATACGGGACGGGTTACATATTTTTGGCAAGGCCCCCGAGGGGCAACTGGCGCGCGACCTCGTGCAAGCCTTGGTGCGGGTGCCAAGGCTGAAGGGGGAGGGCGGTGATGCCTCGCTTATCGGCGCGCTGAGCGATGACCTTGGCCTTGGGTTTGATCCGTTGGATTGCGAGATGGCAGCTCCGTGGCATGGCCCGCGCCCCAAAGTGCTGCAAGCCGCCAGCGCCGATAGCTGGCGCATTGCAGGTGACACGGTTGAGCGGCTTGAATGGCTGGCGGCTCGGCTGATCGACGGGCTAACGCCCGACCCGCAATGGCAACGCACCATGGCTGTGGTGGAAGAGATATTTGCGGTGGTGATGCCCAGCGTGAAGGCGTGCGGCGAGGCTGAAATTGGCGCGTTGCTGCGCGGGCTTTCGGGGCGGTTTGTGAAGCCCGGGCCTTCGGGCGCGCCGACGCGCGGGCGGCTTGATGTGCTGCCCACCGGCCGCAACTTTTACTCGCTGGATAGCCGCAGCCTGCCCACCCGAACCGCATGGAAACTGGGCTGGAAATCGGCCAGCCTGTTGATCGAACGCCATGTGCAGGAAAGCGGTGACTGGCCGCGCGCGCTGGTGCTGACCGCTTGGGGCACCGCCAATATGCGCACCGGCGGTGATGATATCGCGCAAGCACTGGCGCTGATTGGCGCGCGCCCGGTGTGGGATGACAATAGCGCGCGGGTGACAGGTTTTGAGGTGCTGCCGCTTTCGGTGCTCGGGCGGCCACGGGTGGATGTAACCTTGCGTATTTCCGGCTTCTTTCGCGATGCCTTCCCCGCGCAAATTGACCTGCTCGATAGCGCGATGCGCACCATTATGGCTCTGGATGAGCCTGCCGCAGAAAACCCGCTGGCGGCGCGCTGTAGCGCCGAAAAAGCCGAACTGGGTGAAGCCGCCGGTGTGCGGATTTTCGGCGCCATGCCGGGGGCATATGGTGCGGGCCTGCAAGCCCTGATTGATGAGCGCTTGTGGCAAAACAAAGGCGATTTCGCCGAGGCTTACCTTGCATGGGGCAGCTTTGCCTATGGCAGCGGCGCCGAGGGCAAAACCGCGCGCGGGGCGCTTGAAACCCGCCTGAAAACTGCGGATATCGTGGTGCAAAATCAGGATAACCGCGAGCATGATATTCTGGACAGCGATGATTATTACCAGTTTGAAGGTGGCGCAGCGGCAGCCATTGAAGCGCTTAGCGGGCAGGCGCCAACGGTTTACCACAACGACCATTCCCGCCCCGAGCGACCGGTTATTCGGACCCTGCAAGAGGAGATGAACCGTGTGGTGCGCTCACGGGTGGTAAACCCGAAATGGATAAACGGGGTGAAGCGCCATGGCTATAAGGGAGCTTTTGAAATGGCGGCAACGCTTGATTATATGTTCGCCTTTGCCGCCACCACCAACGCGGTTTCCAACCATCATTTTGACATGGTCTATGCCGCCTATATCGAAGATGACGACACCCGCGATTTCATCGCGCAGGCCAACCCGGCGGCCCTGGCCGAAATGGCGGCGCGCTTTGAAGAAGCGATCGAGCGCGGCATGTGGCAGCCACGCAGCAACGCGGCCAAGGCGATGCTGGCCGGGCTGCTTGTACCGTGAGCCATCCTGCATGGCAAAAAGCGCTGCAGCCCGAAAAAAAATAGCCACCCGAACTAAAATAATTTTGCCATTT
>Ga0316205_10004507_pt1 | contig 12126 bp, 12 predicted proteins | sample 3monthpyrite_MG_FD_204941 | JGI IMG/M metagenome (GOLD analysis project Ga0316205, IMG submission 204941) | Microbial mat bacterial communities from mineral coupon in-situ incubated in ocean water Damariscotta River, Maine, United States -... | ecosystem: Environmental > Aquatic > Marine >... | reverse complement strand
AAGCGCAAGACACATATTGGTTGATTCAGAAGAAAAATGTAATGAATTAAAAACACAAATAGAAGGCGGAGCCGATTTCGCTGATGTAGCAAAAGAACATTCAAGCTGCCCGTCAGGCCAAAGTGGTGGCGACCTTGGTGAGTTTTCGCCAGGGCAAATGGTAAAAGAATTTAATGATGTTGTTTTTAGTGGTGAAGTGGGTGCCATTCATGGGCCAGTTAAAACTCAATTTGGTTATCACTTAATTGATATTACTAAACGCACAGATTAGTAGAAAATTCTTAACCGTCGTTCCCTACTACGCGGGAATGACGGAAGAGAAATTTTTAACTTTGCATGTTGCGTCGTTCTGAATGATTTCAATCAAAAGCGGCAGTTGATTACATGGCAGATAAAAGAATAAACGAACTTGAAACTAAGATCGCCTATCAAGAACACACCATTCAAGAATTGAATGACGTGATTTATGAACAACAACAACAAATAGATAGAATTGAAATAATGTGCAAGCATTTAATGGACAGAATCCAAACACTTTCTGATACCGGCGCAAGCGATCAACCTGCCAACGATCGCCCTCCTCATTATTAACCTACTGTAATTAGTGTTTTTCTATAACTCATTGATTCTATTAGTGTGTTAACCCGTTTAGGCAGCATATTAACCCTCCAAAATGTGAACCAGTTCACATATTTTTATATAATATTCTCAGCATAAAGCAGATTAGACCTAACTTTTGAGGTGTAGTTTTGAGCTTGGAGGTATGCCGTGATGGAAATAAGTCAGCATGAGATGTATTGGCAGGAAAGGCGTTATGACACTGGCGATAGGCGACAACGGCCGACTCGTACACTTCATCATTATGGTATAGCCGGAAGGCGTAGCTTATTAAGACGTAAAACGGATTTGGGTTTAATGAATACCGATCACTTTGACAAACCGGTTTGGTTTGCAGCTCTTGCGATAATTGTATTCAGCGTTTTGGATTTTATTCTTACGACCATTATTTTAGATTTAGGTGGTAGAGAATTAAACGTGCTGATGAATTTCGTTATTAGCGAGAGTAATACGGTATTTTTTAGTGCAAAATATGGCTTAACGGCCTTGGCCGTTTTAATTTTGCTTGCACATCACCAGCATGACTTCTTTAGAACCATAAAAGTGAAGACCATTTTGTATATGCTCGCAATGGGCTACTTTTGCTTATTTGTTTATGAAATACTGATAATTGTCTCTATTTAGTGCGAAATAATTCGATTTCACAGTAATATACTACGTCATAGCTTGGTGATTTAATTTGCAAGAGGTAAAATAGGCCTATACTTAGAGCTTCCATTCATTCACCTTTAGATGTTTATTCCACCTATGTTTTATCAAGCCCATGTTTTACCAAGATAGTTTCGATGTCATTGTCGTTGGTGGCGGTCACGCGGGTACCGAAGCGGCACTTGCGGCTGCGCGTATGGGAAGTAAAACATTACTGCTGTCACACAACATAGAAACACTTGGCCAAATGAGCTGTAACCCGGCGATTGGCGGGATTGGCAAAGGCCACTTAGTTAAAGAAGTAGACGCTTTGGGTGGTTTAATGGCAAAGGCGGCCGATGCGGCTGGTATTCAATTTAGAATTTTAAATGCCAGTAAAGGCCCCGCCGTTCGTGCAACACGAGCCCAAGCTGATCGTGTTTTATATAAAAATGCGGTACGACATATTTTAGAAAATACCCAGAATTTGAGCTTATTCCAACAAGCTGTTGATGATTTAATTGTTGAAAACAATCAGGTTGTCGGTGTCGTTACCCAAATGGGTTTAAAGTTTAAAGCTAAATCTGTAGTGCTAACAGTTGGCACTTTCTTAGGTGGGCTTATTCATATTGGTATGGAAAATTATCAAGGCGGTCGTGCTGGCGACCCACCATCGAATGCCCTATCTCAACGATTACGTGCATTACCGTTTAAAGTTGATAGATTAAAAACCGGTACACCACCGCGTATCGATGGTAAAACATTAGACTACTCAGTTATGGAAGAACAACCCGGTGATGATCCATTACCTGTCTTTTCTTATATGGGTAACGTGGTTGACCACCCAAAACAAGTCCCTTGTTATATTACTTACACGAACACCCAAACACATGATGTTATTCGTGGTGGTCTCGATCGTTCTCCTATGTATAGCGGTGTAATCGAAGGTGTTGGCCCACGCTATTGCCCGTCGATTGAAGATAAGGTTATGCGCTTTGCTGAGCGTGACGCTCACCAAATCTTCGTTGAGCCAGAAGGTTTAACGGTTAGTGAAATTTATCCCAATGGTATTTCAACTAGCTTACCGTTCGATGTTCAATATGATTTTGTGCGCTCAATAAAAGGTTTTGAAAATGCGCATATAACAAGACCTGGTTATGCGATTGAGTATGATTATTTCGACCCGCGTGATTTAAAAGCGTCTTTAGAAACTAAACACATGCAGGGCCTATTTTTTGCGGGCCAAATAAATGGTACAACCGGTTACGAAGAGGCCGCAGCACAAGGTTTAATTGCTGGAATGAATGCGAGTTTATTCGTTCAAGAAAAAGACGCATGGATGCCCCGTCGAGATGAAGCCTATATCGGGGTATTAATCGACGACCTTATTACTCAAGGAACAATCGAGCCGTATCGTATGTTTACCTCACGTGCGGAATACCGATTATTACTGCGTGAAGACAACGCCGATTTACGTTTAACAACAAAAGGTCGAGAGCTCGGGTTAGTTGATGACAAACGTTGGCAGCATTTTGAGGCGAAGCGTGAGGCAGTAGAAACGGAGCAAAAACGTCTTCAATCTACATGGGTGCACCCAAGTAAATTAGATAAAGCAAAGTCCGAGCAAATTTTTGGCCAACAGCTTACAAAAGAAGCGACCTTATTAGATTTATTGCGCCGCCCGGAAGTTTCCTATACGGCACTCATGACCCTAGCAGAAGCCTCTATTAACAAACCAAGTGGTCTTTCACTCAACGTTATTGAGCAAATTGAAGTGCAAGCAAAATACTCTGGTTACATCGAGCGCCAACAAGACGAAATTGAAAAACAAAAACGCCATGAATCAACAAGCATTCCGGAACAACTCGACTATTCCACTGTCAAAGGCCTGTCTGCGGAAGTATGCGAAAAATTAAATCGTGTTAAGCCGCAAACGGTTGGTCAAGCTGCACGTATATCAGGTGTTACACCAGCAGCAATATCGATTATTTTGGTGTATTTAAAAAAATTCGCCCACCAGAATGGCCAACAAGAAAAACAACAATCAGCCTAATGTAGACTCTTAGTTTAATATTGAGATTTGTGATTTTAGGCACATACCTAAATAGCGGTTCAGGTATGTTAGTGATAAACGTATTGCGATAAAAATAACATGGAGAAAACAATGAAAAAAATATTAGTTTTACTTACTGCGATAACCCTTCCCTTTTTTATGTCTACATCAGTGTCAGCTGATGATGGAATGATTTCTAAAAAAAGTAATTATAGTGTTAAAGAAACACTCGATAAGTTAGAGGCTGTTCTTAAGAAAAAAGGCATTGGCGTAGCACTACGTTGGAGCCACGATGAAAAAGCGAAAGGCGTTGGTATTCCATTACGCCCAACCGAATTATTAATTTTTGGTAATCCAAAATTAGGTAGCCATATGTTTACTGCAAATCAAACTGCGGGCATCGATTTGCCATTAAAAGCACTAGCGTGGAAAGATGAAGCTGGCCAAGTTTGGTTAACTTATAACGACCCTGCTTATATCGTTAAACGTCATGGCATTAAAAATCGTGCAAAGATTCAGGCTAAAATGACTGGTGCATTAAACAAACTAACAAATGTTGCAACGGGTAATAAATAAATGCCATATTGATTAACCGCAGATTATTCTGCGGTTAATTGATAAATTATTTTGCTTCAGATTGGATCATTCTTGATTCTGTCGCTATAGTCTTCTAATGAAGAAAATTCAAATTCTAATTGCTATTGGTTTTTTTAGTACGACCTTCCTTTTCAATTTTTCTTTAGTACAAGCTGAAATCTATAAGTGTATAAATAGTGAGGGGCTTGCTACTTACAAAGATAGTCCATGCGGTAGTTCTTCTACGCTAAAAAAGGTAATAAAAAAAGATAGTTTACCTAAGAAAAATTTGAACTATGAGGTTGTAATTAGTAAAAACAATCTTTTAGGGAAGAACCTTTTATTAAATTCGTCATTTGAAAACAACTTAACAGACTGGCGAGTTCAGCTTGGTGGCTTTTGGACGCAAACCGGTGGTATTAAAAAAAGTGGCGCCCTAGTTATGCAAGCTGAGATACCCGCCGAAGATAAATATATTCATGAAACCAAAGTGCAGCAATGTGTGCTTTTAAATGAGGGCAAAAAATTTGGTTTATATGCGCAGTTCCGGCATACCAAGGAGCCCGAGAAAGTTAACGCAAATAGGGCAAACGTTGTTTGGTACGAATCAAACGACTGTACTGCGGGTGGTCAGTATGGTGGATATATAGAGCCAAAAAAATATATAAGCGGATGGCAAGAATTACGCAACGAAAATTTTAAACCGGCACTAGGTGCTAAGGCTGCGCTTATTACAATTGTGCAGCGAGGTCGATATGCACTTGGAAAAAAAGCACTCTGGGATAATATTAGTTTTGAAGCCATTGAAGTATTTCAACAATCAGAAAATTCATCTAGTGAGAAACCTTTAAAAGATAATGACACTTTACAATTAGGAAAAAATTATATAAAAAATGGTGCGTTTAATATTAACGTTGACAGTTGGCGAGGTAATAAAAGTAAAGATGTAACATGGATTGGAATCTTAGGCGATAAAAAACCCGGCGCGGCAAAGATCGATGCGGTTTCCAAAACAGGTAGTATTGGAAGTGGTGGAATAAGCCAATGTGTGAACATTGGCAGTAATAAAAATTTTACCCTAGGTGCTAGCTTTAAGCGTGAAGAACGATCGATTCAAAAAGGCTATGCAGCTCTCCGTCTTACTTGGTATGGTGGTAAAAATTGTTCTGGTGGTGGAAAGACTGCTAATCGAGCACAAAAAACCAAACAAGTTGTTGGTTGGCAGCGACTAAAAATAGATGATTTAACGCCACCCTTTAAAGCAAAAAGCGCGTTGATAGAAATTATTAAAGTTGTTTCAGGTAAAGGAACTTTTACTGCTTACTGGGATGATGTTTATTTTGTCGCAACAGAGTAAGTTAGTATTAATGGTCTTTTGCTTTTGATCTAAATATACATAAGGGAACAAAGTATGTGGAAACTTATTAACAGTCCCATCGTAATTGCAATTGTATTAATCACAGCGATCATTTCTTATGATCAGTTCCGAAAAAACACAAGCGCAAGTGAAATACGCGGAGTTTACGAGGAAGTACTCGCCATTAGTGAGGATGCTACCGGTGACTTAGAAAAGAAAAAAGTAATTTCCAGTTTCGTAAAAGAAGCCAGCAAACAAATACGAGAAGGTTTTTCTTCTTTCGGTAATGACGAGCGTAAAAATAAACAAGCCAAAGAGAATAAGCATTACTTTGAAGTAAAAAAACAAATTCAAATTACCAAGCCAAAAGTAATGGAAACTAAAAAATATAATAAAATACAAAAAGTGGTTATTTACCAAGTTAAAAATAATAGCTCAGAGTATTTGAGCAAGGTGGGCCATACTATTGAGTTTTATTACCAAGATGATTTACTCGAATTAAAAGAAGAGTGGGGTCATATAAAACTTGCTCCCGGAGAGACAAAATCATATGCGTATAAAATTGAAAATGAAAATTTAGTATTTACCAATATAAAGATGATAGTTGGTGATATCTCAATAATGCCTGTTGCAGATAGTTCTCAGAAGAAAGAAACTCAAACTAAATAAGTTCGTTTAAAATTATATAGTATGATTAGAGCATGAATTCAGAATTAATTACCTGCCATCTTTCCGAATTAAAATTCAATGTTCCAGATAAATCTGAGGAAAAATTTTCGAAATTACTCGAACTTCTCGTTAAATGGAATAAAGCCTATAATCTAACAGCTGTGCGCGATCCAAATGAAATGATTGTGTTGCATATACTAGATAGCCTTGCTCCACTTCCTTACGTTGAAGGAAGTAACATTATAGATGTTGGAACAGGCGCAGGTTTCCCCGGCCTACCAATGGCCATTGCTAAGCCGGATTGGCAATTTACCCTGTTAGATAGTAACTCGAAAAAAACCCGTTTCGTGACTCAGGCCGTTATTGAGCTCGGTTTAGATAATGTGCAGGTGATTACGGGACGCGCTGAAAATAGTATTATAAATCAACAGTTTAATACAATAATGTGCCGAGCTACTTTTTCCTTGGCTGATTTTGTAAGCAAAACATTTGGACATTGTGTGAATAAAGGACTGTTCCTTGCCCTTAAAGGGAGTTATCCTAAACAGGAAATTGATGAGCTCAGTCAAGCTACCAAATTCAGTGATTTGGCAGAAAATGTTAAATTAGAAAATACCGAATCTATTCAGGTCCCAGGCCTAGATGCAGAGCGTCATGTGGTTCTGGTTAGAAAAATTAAAAATTAAAATATCTTCAGCTAAGTACCAAGGGGAAGGATCATGGTTCGTATTATTGCCATAACCAATCAAAAAGGTGGTGTGGGTAAAACCACGACCTGTATCAATTTAGCGGCGTCGTTAGCAGCAACCAAGCGCAACGTATTGCTGGTTGATATGGATCCGCAAGGTAATGCCACTATGGGCAGTGGCGTGAATAAAAATGAAGTGCAAGCGACCACGGGTGATATGTTAACTGGTGATATCCGACCTGAAGATTTAATTATTGATATGCGTGAAGATTCTGGTTATGACGTTATGCCTGCAAATGGTGACTTAACGGTTGCCGAAGTGAATTTAAAAGGTGAAGAAAACGCCGAGCTTTCATTGCGTATAGCGCTTTCAACTTTAAAAGAGAATTACGACTATATATTAATAGACTGCCCACCTTCCCTTAACATGTTAACGCTTAATGCTTTAGTCGCTGCGGACTCTGTAATGATTCCAATGCAATGCGAATACTATGCATTAGAAGGTTTATCCGCATTGCTTGAAACCGTTGAAGGTATTCGTGCAAGCGTAAACCCCGATTTACAGATAGAAGGTATGTTACGTACCATGTTCGACCCACGTAATAACTTAGCGAATGATGTGTCTGGACAATTGTTAGTACATTTTCCAGAACAAGTTTATCGAACCATTATTCCACGCAATGTTCGCCTAGCTGAAGCACCGAGTCATGGCGTTCCTATTATTAATTATGATAAGTCTTCACGTGGCGCACTTGCTTATTTAGCGTTGGCCGGTGAAATCATTCGTAAAGATGAAAGTTTGCTTACTGCAGCACACTAAAAATATAAATTTAATTAAGTAATTATCAAATGAAAAAACGTGGACTAGGCCGAGATCTCAGCGCCCTTTTGGGATCAAGTGCCAAAAAAAATCAAACAACATCATCGACAGAATCCTCAGCACCGGCTACTAGTGAAGGTTTAAAAAAACTTCCAGTTGAACATATGGTGCGTGGACGCTATCAACCACGAACAGAATTTAACGAAGAACAACTTCAAGAGCTTGCAGATTCAATTAGTAAGCAAGGTATTATTCAGCCCATTATTGTGCGTTCAATCAGCGTTGATCCTGCAAAACCAAAATACGAAATTATTGCCGGTGAGCGTCGCTGGCGTGCGGCACAACTTGCTGGTTTATTTGAAGTACCGGTTGTTATAAAAAAATACACCGACGAAGAAGCGATTGCTGTTTCGTTAATAGAAAATATTCAACGTGAAGACTTAAACCCGATTGAAGAAGCCACTTCACTGGATAGATTAATTCAAGAGTTTGGTTTAACCCACCAAGAAGCAGCCGATGCCGTTGGCCGTTCACGTGTAGCGGTGTCAAACCTCTTACGCTTATTAGCGTTAGAGCCCAGTGTAAAAGAAATGTTAGCGCACGGTGATATTGAAATGGGACATGCTCGTGCCCTACTTTCATTAGAAATAACTTTACAACCAAATGTTGCAAATTTAGTTGTTAGTAAAGGGCTTTCGGTGCGTGAAATAGAAGCACATGTGCGGAAGTTAATGAACCCACCTCCTAAAAAGAGTAAAGAAAGCGGTAATCAAGATTTGCATATTAGTGATTTACAAAATCGCTTATCCGAAACCTTAGGTGCAAAAGTGGTATGCCAACACAGTGCCAAAGGTAAAGGTAAACTCGTTATTCAATATAATAGTTTAGATGAGCTTGATGGAATTTTGGGGCATATTAAATAACAACTCATCGTTAAAGAATAACTACAAATTGCCCTTTAGCCTTGTATACAACAACTTTAATATTTTGTTAAGTTTTAAACTGACCAACCATCGTTTGTAATTCACCCGCTAGATTTGCGAGTTCTTGGCTTGCTGTTTGTGTTTGTTGTGCACCTTCTGCTGTTTGTTCAACGACTTGGCTAATATTAATGACATTTTTATTAATTTCTTCAGCAACACTGCTTTGCTCCTCAGCAGCACTTGCTATTTGTATGTTCATATCACTAATAGTTGTAATTGCAGCGGTAATCGCATCAAGTGAGTTGCGTGCGTTAGTTGCTTGCTCAACACTTTGTTGGCTTTGAGCCTGGCTTAGGTTCATTGCTCTAACGGCATCGCTTGAACCATGTTGTAAGCTCTCAATCATGCTTTGAATTTCTTGAGTTGACTCTTGAGTACGGCTGGCTAAGGTGCGGACTTCATCTGCAACGACAGCAAAACCTCTACCCTGCTCGCCTGCGCGTGCGGCTTCAATTGCCGCGTTTAAGGCGAGTAAGTTAGTTTGTTCAGCGATACCTCGAATTACATCAAGCACGGTTCCAATATTTTCGCTATCTGTTTCAAGCTTTTGAATGACGGTTGTTGCGCTTTCAATTTCATTTGCAAGTACGTTAATGGTGGAAACAGTTTGTTCAACAACTGCTTTGCCATCTTGTGCATCATTATCCGCACTTTGCGCGGCACTTGATGCTTCAGTAGCATGACGAGCAACTTCATGAACGGTCGCTGTCATTTCATTCATTGCCGTTGCAACCATTTCTGTTTCGGTTTGCTGCTTTTGTACACCTTGATTTGTTTCACTGGTAATCATAGACATTTGTTCAGCAGCCGTGGCTAACTGCGTAGTGGAGCCTGAAACTTGAATGACCATGTTGCGTACCTTTTCTGCAAAATGGTTGAAGGCTTCTCCAAGTTTGGCAATTTCATCTTTGCCGCTTTCATCAAGTCGTTGAGTTAAGTCGCCATCTCCTTCAGCAATTTCGTTCATTGCATTGACAGCATTCGTTATAGGGTTAACGATTGTTCGGCTAATAATGACGGCAACAAATAATCCAATGGCTAAGGCAATAATGCCAATAAACAAAGTTGTATTCCTTACGTTTGAAATGGCCGCACTGTAGCTACTGCGATTAAGTGAAATTTCCATAACACCAATCGGATTGCCAGAAAAGTCAGATACACTTTTCCCGTAGACTGCATAGGGTGTGTTAGTGAAAGATGTTTGGATAACAACGTCATCTCCATTGAGTGCGTTATTAAGATGTGCATTTTGTAATAAAGCCGTTTTCTTTTTATTTTCAGTTTGTAGTGTTGAACCAAAGGTTTTAAACGAGTCATCGCGTTTAACATGTAGCGCGATATCAACGCCGTATTTTTGCTTAAATTTATCAAAAAAAGATTGCCCGAATGACATACCAAACTCAACGGAGCCAATGTGGCTACCTTGATGGAATATAGGGTGAATTCCACGTATTCCTAAGCCTGCAACTCCTTTCTCTAATCCTTTTACCGATTGCTTGGTTTTATTAGTAGCGAGTATGGTTTTTCGAAATGAAGATAGGTCGTCACCAAATTTTTGAGGTTTGTGAGCACGTAAAAATGAGGTAGCTGGGGGTAGGTGAAACTGGAACTGTCGAACAGCATATTGTGATTTAAGTTGCTTGAATAATGGGACTGTGCGTTTAGCTAATTCATCACGACGTCCTTCGGCCATTAAAGCACTCATTTCAGGATTTGAAGCAATAATAAAACTCATGGCTTGCGCAAGACGGCCTTCAGATTCAATTTCAGCCACAGCGCTTTTATAGAGATTTTGTAACTCATTTTTTTCAGCCTCGGAAACGACTTCCGATATTTTAACATTTGTAACAGGAACCATTATGGCAATAGCGATAATAAGTACAAGTGCAAAGCCAACTTGTAAACGAGTAGAGATTTTTAAATTTTTTAACATGATATTTTTCCTGAACGAGGCCCTAAGTCATAATATATAGAACAGTTATATCGGCCAGATTTCTGGAATCATTAATATTGTTGGCTATTAGTCAATGGTTCAGTATGAGCTTATTTGTAGAGTAATACGTCGATTAAATGAGCAGCTTTATAATTACATGCTAATACTTGAGCAATCTATATGGTTATTAATGTAGTTATTGACCGCAAAAGTGTCAGCGATTATACTGCGCCCGCTTAGAGCTTGAGTGTGATTTTTACAAGGGTTTCGCACCTACTTTCCACTCGATTTTTGAGGTAGCAATGTCAGTAAATAATGCGTTTTTTCACACGATACGTAAGACTGTTCTGACCCAAATAGGCTTAGTTTTTGCCACCACTGCTATCGCAACATTCCTCAAAGGCAATGAATTTTTATGGTCAACGCTATATGGCGGGGCCACGGTAGCTATCAGTACAATTTATTTTGGCTGGAAGCTAATGATCGTTACCAATGCGGCCGATAACAACAGCTCTGTTAATTCGGTCGAATTATTTAAAGGCATAATTATACGCTTTTTGATAGTGGTCGGATTACTTGCTTTGGGTATGGGCTGGCTTAATTTAGCCCCTGCTGGTGTCCTTATTGGACTCATTGCTGCCCAAATTGCGTATTGGTTTAGTAAGACCAGTTATGGCGTAACCAGACGTAACTAGCCAAGGTATAATTTCTGGCTAAGCAGCTGAAAGTAAATGAATTTTAAAATTTTAACTGGATTTAAAAAAAGATGTCGGGCGATACAATAACCTCTGCAGAATATATTAAGCATCATCTAACTAACTGGACTTATGGCCAGCACCCTGATGGACACTGGGGTTTCGCGCACTCAGCTGAAGAAGCATCAAAAATGGGCTTTAACGCGATTCATGTTGATACTATGTTTTGGTCTATTTCACTTGGTCTTGTCTTTTTGTGGTTGTTCCGTAAAGCCGCGAAAAATGCGACTACTGGTGTACCATCAGGTGTTGTGAACTTCTGTGAATGGATTGTTGAGTTTATTGATACCAGCGTTCGTGGTTCTTTTACCGCAAAAAACAATTTAGTAGCCCCGCTCGCCCTTACCATTTTTGTTTGGGTGTTCTTGATGAACTTTATGGATTTAATTCCAGTCGATGTTTTGCCTCGTATCGCGGCAGAAATTGGTTCTGCCTTTTTTGGTATGGATCCACATCACGTCTACTTTAAAGTGGTTCCTTCGACAGATCCAAATGCAACCTTTGGTATGGCTTTAGCGGTCTATGCCATCGTCCTATTCTATACATTAAAAAACAAAGGCATTGGTGGTTTTACTGCTGAGCTCACAATGCAGCCGTTCCAATCTAAAAATATGGCTGTTCAAGGTTTATTTATTCCGATTAACTTTTTATTAGAATTTGTATCGTTAATCGCGAAACCTATTTCATTGGCATTACGGTTATTTGGTAACATGTATGCCGGTGAAATGATCTTTATCCTAATTGCAATTATGTTCAATGCCGGTTTGCTAATGGGCTTATTCGGTGGCGTCTTACAACTCGGTTGGGCGATCTTCCATATCTTAATTATTACTTTGCAAGCGTTTATCTTTATGACGTTAACCATTGTTTATATGGAAATGGCGCATCACGACCATTAAGAGACGGGTAAAGTTGTACGTATTTTTTATTAACGAATTTTTAAATTTTAAGTATTAGGTCAACAGGAGACTAAAATGGAATCAGCATTATTATATATCGCAGGTGCTTTAATGATGGGTTTAGGTGCACTAGGCGCAGCAGTAGGTA
>Ga0316205_10004506_pt1 | contig 12127 bp, 11 predicted proteins | sample 3monthpyrite_MG_FD_204941 | JGI IMG/M metagenome (GOLD analysis project Ga0316205, IMG submission 204941) | Microbial mat bacterial communities from mineral coupon in-situ incubated in ocean water Damariscotta River, Maine, United States -... | ecosystem: Environmental > Aquatic > Marine >... | reverse complement strand
GTATTGTTGCCAAGAGAGCATTGCGTTTAATTCATTCTTTACTTGTTCATTATTCACTTGCTCATCGGAAGATTTTTTTTCTTCGGTGCTTCCATCTAAATCTTTTTGTTCTATATCCTCTTGTTCTGCGAGTTTTTTCTGACTCAATTTAGACCAACTAGCATTTTTTAGACTAAATGACGTTTCAATATTTTGCCAATGCTTCTCATGCCAAGTTCCCCAAAGCTGCCAAGATAACTTGCCAGAACGTGGTTTAGATATGGGGTAACTGTCAAGCCAGGGTATGTCCGCTAGGTTAATATTCGACCCACTGATATAAATATCCGAAAAGCTTTCAGCGATTGACGGATCACCATGTAATTCGGTGACTAATGCAATCTCACCCTCATCACCATAAGTTAATTTCCCGGACAACTGATGTATATCACCAAATTTTTCTACTTTTATTTCATCAACCTGATATTCAAATTCAGTTTCTTTTTGTGTATATAATTTTAAAGTAGAGTTCTTTATTGATACATTTCTTTGCGCAAAAAGTAAGTCAACTACTTTTTGGCTTGTCTTTTCGATATCAAGCGAGACCGTTTCATTATTTTTATTGTTTAATTTGACACCTAACTTATCGTCAAGATAAAACTTTAAGTCAGCATTATCGATTATAATTTTTTCAGTCGATAAACGTCCATCAAAAATCGATGATAGCATATCAAAATAAATAGAAAACGAGCCAACTTCAACAATATTATACTGATCGTCTTTTGATTTAATTTTAAAGCTTGCAAGAGAAAAAACAGGTCCTTGACTAGTCCAGTGTGCTGAAACTTTTTCAACATCTATGTTGATGTCGTACTCTTGTTCAACCCAAGTTATGATATCAGCTCGATATCGGTCAATTTCTGGAAGAGCAAATCCGAGTAGTATATGTAATACCGCTGATAATATTATGAAACTGGCGGTCAGTAACCACAGCTTATTAATGCAATACACAAAAATACGAGAGAATATACCTCGTTTTTTTTGTTTGGGATTGGAAGGGCTCATACTCAGATCAAAACCACATCAAATTGTTCTTGAGTGTAAAGAGGCTCGGCTTGGAATCTAACCGGCTTGTTGATCATAGACTCTAACTCGGCCAGATGATTGGTTTCTTCGTCTAACATTCTATCGACCACTTCTTGCGAGGCAAGCACGAGATATTTTTTTGCTTCATAAGCTCTCGCGGAACGATATAGTTCTCGTAAAATTTCGTAACAAATCGTTTGTGCTGTTTTGATACTACCGCGACTATCGCATGTGGGGCATGCCTCACACAAAATATGTTCTAAGCTTTCACGGCTTCTTTTTCGGGTCATTTGCACTAACCCAAGGGTAGAAACTTCAGAAATATCGGTTTTCGCGTGATCTTTATCGAGTGCTTTTTCGAGCGTTCGCAATACTTGTCGCTTGTGCTCTTCTTCTTTCATATCAATAAAATCGATAATCACCATGCCGCCCAAATTTCTTAGTCTTAATTGTCTTGCCAACGACGATGCCGCTTCTAAATTGGTTTTAAAAATAGTATCTTCAAGGTTACGATAACCAACAAATGCTCCAGTGTTAACGTCTATGGTTACCATCGCTTCGGTCTGATCAATGATCAAATACCCACCTGACTTTAGCTGCACTTTTCTTTGTAATGACTTCTCTATATCGTCTTCAACGTTAAACATATCAAACAGAGGTCGCTCCCCAGTGTAAAGTTCTAAGCACTGACTTAAACTAGGAATAAAATCATCTAAAAACTCTAACAAACGTTGGTGAACTGGCTCTGAATCGATACGAATTTTTTCAACATCTGACGGCACGAGATCTCTCACAAAACGAAGTGCGAGATCTAAATCTTCGTGCACCAAGGATGGTGCTTTTACTTTTTGTATTTTGAGTTTGATTCGTTTCCATAGTTTTGAAAGAAACTCTGAATCTCGGATCAACTCATCCCCACTCGCACCTTCAGCAACCGTTCGCACGATATAACCTGATGAGTCTGGTTCGTCTCGTTTAAGAAGATCTTTTAGTCTTTGTCTTTCTTGTTCATCTTCGATACGCTGTGATACACCTATATGACCATTGTCTGGCATTAAAACTAAATATCGAGAAGGGATAGTGAGATGAGTGGTCAGTCTTGCTCCTTTACTACCAAGCTCATCTTTAATTACCTGCACGGTAATCGTTTGTCCATCGTGTAATAATTCAGTGATATCTGGAGGCTGAATTTTATCATCCGCGAGATCGTCATCAACGACTGGTGGCAAGATTTCAGCTGCGTGCAAAAACGCTGATCGCTCGCGACCTATATTGATAAAAGCCGCTTGCATTCCAGGTAAAACTCGAATCACTTTTCCGCGATAGATGTTACCGACTAAACCTCGACTCGAGGAACGTTCGATAAAAAGCTCTTGCAACATGCCGTTTTCCAGCACTGCGGCTCGACTTTCTTGTGGCGTTACACTAAATAGTATTTCTTCTTTCATAATTCGTTCATTTATTGTCATTTTTTAGGGCAAAAACATCTAACAACTTGGCTGTTTCAAATAAAGGTAAACCCACTACGCCAGAATAACTTCCGGAAATATCTTCAACAAACTTTGCCGCATAACCTTGAATACCATAACTTCCCGCTTTATCCAGGCAGTTTCCATTTTCTATATAAGACTCAATTTGCTGTTTAGATAAATCGCAAAAAGTCACATCAGTGATAGATGTGGCTAATCGCTGCTGACTGGCATTCAAAACAGCCACGCAGCTAATAACCTGATGCGTTTTTCCAGAAAGCATGCTCAACATGTTAAAAGCGTCTTGTCTATTTGAAGGCTTGCCTAAAATAGTGTCTTGTAAAACAACGCTTGTATCCGCTGCAAGCAAAGGAATATCAAACTTTCGTTCTTTTTGCTTCCATCCAGCCTTAGCCTTTTCGTTCGCCATTCTAATAACGTAATCCAAGGGTACTTCATCGTCTAAGGGCGACTCATTAATTTCTGCTTCAATGAGATCAAACGAAACCTCAATTTGCCTCAACAAAGATTGACGTCGCGGTGATTTTGATGCGAGATAAATGTGCATAGTTTAGCTTAGATACTCCTAACTGTAGCCATAATTCTGGTCTTAACCCTGATTTTAACTTTGGTCTTAATTCAATCTTAATCTAGTTTTAATCAGTGTAATCAAAAGACAGTAACTTAGGCTCGATGATCTCACAAAGGTTCCTTTTTTCACTTACAGAATCGACGTCTCACATCTCTCAAAACCACGAAAACCCACGGCCAAAGGAGCGCCGAACCTATCAAAGGCATCCAGTAGACATAATTACTCGACACTGGCTTTACAACCCCCCTAAGAACTAACACCAAAAGCATATGAATTCCGATAACGACTGTAATATTAATCGACTGTTTCCAGCGAGGAAATAACCGCAATCGATGATAAGTCATCTGGATCAAATAGGCCACTAAGGCAAAAGTCACCGCATGAATACCGAATAAAGTGCCGTACAAAACGTCTACAAATAATCCTACGAACCAGCCAGAAAAAACCCCTACCCGATTTGGTACCGCCATCACCCAATAAACTAAAACCAGCGCCACCCAGTCAGGTTTGAATACATCAATGAACTTAGGTAATGGCAATATGTTCATTAACATTGCCGCAGCGAATGACAGTACAATGACTATAGTACCTTTTGATTCAGTCTTAACCATCATCGCTACTCAAGATAGTTTTTTCTGTCCAAACGAGCAACACAGATGCTAATCGTTCAAGTCTTGCAGTTGGCTTGGCAAAAATAATGGCATAGGCCTTACCCGGATCATGTTCAACTTTGCTAATGATCCCAACGGGATAACCAACGGGGAATTTATCACCGAGACCAGAGCTAATTAATGTGTCACCAACTTTAATATCAGTGGTATCCGTGACATTTTTTAGAAATAATTGATTAATTTGTCCACTCCCCGCCGCAATCGAACGTACATTGTTACGAGCAACTCGCACCGGAATAGCATGACTAGCATCAGAAATCATCAATACTCTAGCAGTAGTGGCATATACTTCGGTCACCTGCCCAACAATCCCGTATGCATCGATTACAGTCTGACCTTGGTAAATATCGCTAGTGGAGCCTTTATTGATCATAAATTCCAACGCAAAAGGATTATTATCGATCTGAATTATCTCTGCGAGGAGTCTACGCTCTAGTGTTTTATTTTCGGTGCCAAGGAGATTTCGTAAACGGGCATTTTCAGTTTGCAGCGCAATATACTTTTGTAACTGGGATTTGAGAATATTAGACTCATCCTTAAGTCTTTGATTTTCCTTACGAAGTTCTGAGCGGCTAACTAACGACTCCCCTCCCCAAGAAAAAAATTCCTGAGGAATATCCGCAAGATAGATGATCGGTGTTATCAAGGTGCCTAAGGCACTCCTCAGCCCTTGAAGATGTTTTTGGTAGTGATCCACAAACATCAAAACACTCGAAAGCACCACGACAATAAACAGTCGAGTTGAGTGAGATGCACCTTGAGAAAATAGGGTCTTAATTGATCTATTCCTTGTTGCTACCGATCAAAACTAGAGTAGTCGTAAATCAAGCGTAACTATTTGATATTACGGATTTTTTGATATTCTAGCCTATTATTGTAAATGACTCAAAAATTACTTCTCAAGTAGCGATTAATGTCAGAAATTTCATTGACTTATATCAGTTGATATACCTGAGTTTAAGCCTGATTTCATCAAATTTTATCTTTCTCGGTTCAAATCTTCTTCAATATGCTGCGCCGCTTTAAAAAACAGTCCAATCGCTATTATGCTCACTAGCAAAGTTGATACTAGCGCCCAACGCAATGATTCTGCTCCAAGTGTCGGATGCAGATAATCGGAAATAATCCCCACCGTCAGTGGACCTAATCCTAATCCTATAAAATTAAGCACTAAAAACAAAATCGCTGAAGAGAAAGCTCGCATATGTTGTGGAACTAAAGAATGAGTAATAGCGATCGACGGACCTAAGAAGGTACTAATACAAGCATAGGCAATAAAAAGACAAATCAAAATAAGATTAACCGATGTATGAAAATAATAAACCAATAAAAAAGGTATCGCCAACAAGGCACTATAGGCCGATACTTTCATATACCAAGATTTGTTTTTACGTCCCAAACGATCCGCCAAATAGCCGCCAACTAAAGTACCACAAGCGCCCGCAATTCCAATAATCAACCCTGCGTATAATCCAATTTCACCTTTTGAAAGCCCGTGAATTCTTTCTAAAAATGATGGTAACCAGTTACCTAAAGCGTAAGTAGTAAAAGTATGTAGACCTACCGCTGCAGAGAGATAGAAAAATGATTTTTTAGAAAATAAATAGACGAATACTTGAAAGATCCCTTCAGAATTTTTATCGGTTTCAGAAACCGAGTAATTACGTTTTGGCTCTTTAACGCTAAAAAAGAAAATAATCGCAAATATGACACCCGGTAAACCAAGGGATAAAAAAGCAAAACGCCAACCGTAGATTGAATCTAACCAGCCGCCTAATGAAAAGCCAAATAAAATTCCAATATAGATCCCCACCGAGTACACCGACAAAGCTGTCGCGCGTTTTTTAGGTGAAAAATAATCAGAAATCATCGCATGAGCCGCAGGACTACAACCAGCCTCGCCAACACCCACACCAATTCTAGCAAGCAATAAATGATAAAAATTTTGCGCAAACCCACAGACAGCTGTCATAGCACTCCAAATGGCTAACGAGCCAGCGACAATGTTTTTTCTATTGCTTTTGTCCGCAAATCTTGCGATCGGAATACCAAGAAGCACATAAAAAATAGCAAAAGATAGACCCGACAATAGTCCCAACTGGGTATCAGACAAATTAAGATCTTTTTTTATGGACTCTTGTAAAACAACTAAGATCTGTCGATCAATAAAATTAAAAATATAAACAATCGTGAGCATTAATAACACGTAGTTTTTGTACAAATTACTCACTGGTTGTAGTCCAGCTTCTGGCTTTTGGCTTTCAACATTCATAAATGAGGCTCTTTTATTTTTACTTTATTCTGTATCACTACTTTTATAAGACAACTTGCGCAATGACGTATCACTCATCGAAGTCCTTTCCACATTTACAAAGTTACAACGTTACAACCACAGTTTTCTACTTTCTAAAGGCTTGTCACCGATAATTTGTCGCAGAAGCAATTGTGTTATTTGTTGGCATACTTTAATCGTTCTAGCATTGTAGCTTTGGTTACCCAAAGACAAGATCGCTTCTCCTGTAAAGGTTTTGCTCGACATACCGTCGATATTATTTTTATCGATATTTGAAACTAATTCAAATCCTTGCTCAGGAACAAAATAATAAGTCGAGTCGGCGCATATTTGTACGTTATTTATATCGATATCCCACTGCGGAGCAACTCCTAATTCATCTAGCAAACAAACTTCAAAGCTTCTCAAAATTGGTGCAAAGTCTTCACTGGTATGTAATGCTTTGATACTATCATCATAGATCTGAAAGAGCTGATTAAATTCCTGCCACTCTTGAAGCGATCTCGATAACAGTTCGTTTATGTAATAACCACAAGCCAACGCTCGATGCGGTAAATTGATTGAGTCACAAACCAGTTCAGAGTGACATAAGGTTTTTAGTTCGCTACGCCCAGTATATTCAATAGTTAATAAATTAAAAGATTGTAAAATTGCACGCTGCGCTTGCGAACTTTTTCTTTTTACTCCCTTCGCAAGAACACTAAAGCGCCCTTGCTCTCGGCTAAATAAATCGATTAACAAACTAGTTTCTTTAAATGGACGAGTGTGGAGTATGTATGCAACAACTGATTCTTTTGACATTCAGCTCAACCAGGGTTTAATTGGAATGCTCATCAAATCCTAACGAGCGAAGCGCGCGCTCATCGTCAGCCCAACCATCTTTCACTTTGACCCATAACTCCAAAAATATTTTTTCACCAAAAATCTGACTCATGTCTTTTCTGGCATCGGTACCGACTTTTTTTAATCGACTACCGCCTTTTCCTATCACAATGGATTTTTGTCCGTTTCTTTCGACGAGGATTAATCCGTTAATTCTCAACAAACCTGTTTCATCAATTTTAAACTGCTCTATTTCTACCGTGATCGAATAAGGTAGTTCATCACCTAACTGCCTGATTAATTTTTCTCGGATTATTTCAGCCGCTAAAAAACGTTCGCTACGATCAGTGTAATATTCTTCTGGAAAAATAAAATCGCCTTCTGGCATATAGCTTACCAATAACTTCTTAAGCTCATCGACTTGATCGCCTTGCAATGCAGCGCCGGGGATCAAATGTTGAAAGTTGTGTTTTGCTGACAAGACTTGCAAAAATGGAAGGAGTTTTTCTTTCTCTTTGATTTGGTCAATTTTATTCACGAATAAAATGATAGGTTTATTGGTTTTTTTAATATGCTCCAAAACCAATTCATCATCTTCAGTCCAACGTTCCGGTTCAACGATAAACACAACCACATCAACGTCCGAAATAGAACTCGATGCTGCTCGATTCATTAATCGATTAATTGCTCTTGCTTCATTCTTATGAATTCCCGGAGTATCAATATAAATCATTTGGGTGAATTCGGTGGTATCGATCCCCATAATTCTGTGCCGAGTTGTTTGCGGCTTACGAGAAGTGATACTGAGTTTTTGACCAAGCAGATGATTGAGTAGTGTTGATTTACCTACGTTGGGTCTGCCAACGAATGCCACAAAACCACAATGCTTTGGCTGCTTATTTTTATTGCTCTTATTTTTGTTTGATGACATTATTTTTTCTTATCTATTTTTAATTGTTCCATCGCTTTTCGCGCGGCTTCTTGTTCGGCTATTCGTCGACTGCTACCATATCCTTCAACTTGAATATTTTGATACTCTAACTGACAATTAACCCAATAAGTTTTGGCGTGATCTTTTCCCGAAGAACGAACCACTTCATAATTAGGTGTGTTGTGACTTCTTGCCTGCAACCATTCCTGCAATGATGTTTTGGGATCTTTTACAGCCTTACTCAGTGAAAGATCAGCTAATTTCTTTTGATATAAATTTAAAATATATTCTTGCGTGGTTTGGTAATCACTGTCTAACATAACAGCTCCAATAACGGCTTCAAAAGTATCAGACAAAATAGATGCTCGTCTAAAACCACCACTTTTTAATTCGCCACTACCTAAAATCAAAAACTGACTAAAACCTAATTCCGTCGCTAGTTCTGATAATGCTTTTTCTTTGACTAAAAAAGAGCGTAACCGACTCAACTGCCCTTCATCAGCTTTGGGAAATTTCGCGTAGATTTCATTTGCGATCACGCTACCTAAAATCGCATCACCTAAAAACTCTAATCGTTCATTATGTTTATGATGAGCGCTTCGATGGGTTAATGCCTGCTTGAGCAAAGAGATTTGTTTGAATTGATAATTGATTGCTTTTTGCAACAAATCAAGATTAGGTTTGGTTTGCATTGAATGATTTAATTTATAACTCTTATTATTAAGTGACTTGGTTTATCGATCAACGAGTTTTTCTGATCTCTTCATCAAACTCAACCACCGCCGATAAATTACTAATGATCGGAACTTTGACTTCATATTTGACCAAAACGTATTTGTCTCCCGTTCTATCCCGCATCGCTTTAAATGCTTTTGAATCGATCGATCGAACATTATTAATCGTCATTCTGCTGGAAATAGAGCTCATAATCGATTTATTACTCATCTCGGCAAATTCTCGGCTATCAACCACATCTTGCAACGCTGCACGCACAATTCTGTGCTCAAAATAAATAGGTACTACTTGGAAAGCCTGCATTCCTAAAAAACCGACCATGACTAATATAGCCAACCAACTCCACATAGTCGCGCCATTTTGATGTTTACTATTCATACAACTCCTCAACCAATCTTAAGAATTTATAAAATATCTCAAACTATCTTATTTCAAGCTACCCTAATATTAGCACAAATTAAACTATTTAATCTCGCCAACTCTACCAAAGTCAACCCCTGTTGGTATCCAAGTCAAAAATCGTGTGGTAATTCCAAAATCCAAATGGATCCATATACTCACAGCGTGACCTACTAAATTTTCTTCCGGAACATAATGGGTGCTATCCCAATAACGGCTATCTTTGCTGTTATCCCTATTATCACCCATCACGAAGTATTTTCCGACCGGAACTTTAAATTGAGAGTCTCTATGTTGTCTTTGCTTATCTCTGTGCAAAACACGAGGATTATTTAATATACCATGTTTTACTCCACCAAGATCTTCGACAAATTCGTCATTGAGCTGACCATAATCCTCATTCGGATTCTTGTCCATATATCCCGCGCCCGGTACTTTATTTTTTTCGATATACATTTTTTTAGGACATTCTGATTTAGCAATATCTGCGGCACAAAAAGGAATAATATAGAGTTCTTTTTGCCTAGTATAAATCACTGTGTCACCGGGAAGACCGATGACTCTTTTGATGTAATCTTCCCCAGTGTCCGGCGATCTAAAAACAGCCACATCACCTCGCGCAGGCAAACCGACCTCAATCACTTTCTTTGAAGTGATTGGTAGTCTTAAACCATAGTCATATTTATTGACTAAGATAAAATCGCCTTCGGTTAAGGTTGGTTTCATTGATGCAGAAGGGATCTGAAACGGCTCGTACAAAAATGATCTTAACACCACAATAAAAAATAATATCGGAAAAAAAGATTTTGAGTAATCGACATAAATAGGCTCTTTTGCGACCGCCTCAATCGCTTCTTGAGGTGGTTTAAGCATTTTGTCGTACAATTCTTTAACTGCTGCTTTGCGTTTTTTACCTGCAGTTAGTGAATCAATAAACCAAATGATCCCCGACACAAACATCAATACGACCAAAATTATTCCGTATAAACTACTCATTTATTTTCCTATTCGTGTTCAACTATTACTAAATGATTCTATTAATCTTAATCATTAATTTTTAGCACCGCCAAGAAAGCCTCTTGGGGTATGTCAACCTTACCCACACTTTTCATTCGCTTTTTACCGGCTTTTTGCTTTTCTAACAATTTACGTTTTCGACTAACGTCACCGCCATAACATTTTGCGATAACATTTTTACGCAACGCCTTAACAGTCGCTCTTGAAATAATATGCGAGCCAATCGCCGCTTGAATGGCAACTTCAAACATTTGACGAGGGATCAATTCTTTCATTTTTTCAACCAAATCCCGACCACGATATTTGGCTTGCTCTCGATGCACAATGATTGCTAACGCATCCACCGTTTCACCGTTGATCAATACATCCAGTTTGATCAAATCCGCCGCCTGGAAATGTTTGAAACCATAATCTAACGACGCATAACCGCGACTCACCGATTTTAGTCTATCAAAGAAATCCAATACCACTTCATTCATAGGAATTTCATAAGTTAAAGCCACCTGAATTCCCATATACTCCATCTTAGTTTGAACTCCGCGCCGCTCGACACACAAAGTAATAACACTACCTAAATGCTCTTGAGGTACTAAGATATTCACCTCAGCAATTGGCTCTCTTAGTTCTTCAACAGTACTGGCATCTGGTAATTTTGACGGATTATCAACATAAATCAACTCTTCTTTTGTCGTCAATATTTCATATACAACTGTAGGCGCGGTAGTGATCAAGTCTAAATCATATTCTCGCTCTAATCTTTCTTGAATGATTTCCATATGTAACATTCCAAGAAAACCACAACGAAAACCAAAGCCTAACGCTTGCGAATTTTCTGGCTCAAAGAACAAAGACGCATCATTAAGACTCAGTTTGTTCAGCGCATCTCTAAATGATTCGTAATCGTCTGACGAAACAGGGAACATACCTGCATAAACTTGCGGTTTTACCCGTTTAAAACCTTCCAGCGCTTCGGTCGCACCGTCTTTCATTAAAGTAATGGTATCACCAACGGGAGCGCCGTGAATATCTTTTATACCGGCTATCACATAACCGACTTCGCCCGCCTTTAACTCTGGCAGGTCACTTCGTTTTGGCGTAAAAATCCCAACAAAATCAACAAGGTGCTGTTTGCCGATGGACATCGCCTGCATTTTGTCGCCTTTCTTAAGCGTACCTTCCACCACTCTGACTAAAGATACCACTCCCAGATAATTATCAAACCAAGAGTCAATTATAAGCGCTTTTAGGGGAGCTTTCGGATCGCCAACCGGCGGCGGAATTTTAGCGACTAAATCTTCTAATAAATCTTCAATGCCAACGCCCGTTTTTGCGCTGCATTGCACGGCGTCCATTGCTTCTAGACCGATAATATCTTCAATTTCTTGTGCCACTCTATCTGGATCGGCCTGTGGAAGATCGATTTTGTTTAATACTGGAATAACTTCTAGATCGTACTCAATTGCGGTATAACAATTAGCTAAAGTTTGCGCTTCTACCCCTTGCCCAGCGTCCACCACCAATAACGCACCTTCACAGGCAGCAAGTGAGCGAGAAACTTCGTAGGAAAAATCCACGTGACCGGGGGTATCGATAAAATTCAGCTGATAAGCATGACCGTCTTTGGCTTTATATTCCAAAGTCACACTTTGCGCTTTAATTGTAATACCTCTCTCTCGCTCAATATCCATAGAATCAAGGACTTGCGCCGACATTTCTCGCTCAGATAAACCACCGCAATACTGAATTAAACGATCAGATAGGGTCGATTTACCATGGTCGATATGGGCAATAATAGAGAAATTACGAATATACTGGGTGTAAGACATAGTTTTGCTGATACCGCTAAACCGAAACTAATCGGTTATTATGCATAATTGCACGAATTTTCAAAGGGGCGAATTGTACCTTATTTTAGAGGAGTATGTTGCGAATATTGCGGTTTTTGTTGGGTTGCGGTGAAGCAACGATTACACTGACTTGCGCTATGAATGCTACGAGCTAATAAATCGCCTTCTCACCTTCTGGTCGATTCCTGAACCTTTGATGAAGCCACATATAATCAACCGGATATTTTTTAAGGTAATCCTCTAAAAAGTGATTGATTTGAGCGGCATCATCAACTTCATTATCACTAGG
>Ga0316205_10004505_pt1 | contig 12127 bp, 9 predicted proteins | sample 3monthpyrite_MG_FD_204941 | JGI IMG/M metagenome (GOLD analysis project Ga0316205, IMG submission 204941) | Microbial mat bacterial communities from mineral coupon in-situ incubated in ocean water Damariscotta River, Maine, United States -... | ecosystem: Environmental > Aquatic > Marine >... | reverse complement strand
TCTCATCCGCCTCGACGCCCTCGTTCAGCTGCGCCACCGATGTGCGCGAGATAGGTCCCATCCGGAAGGCATCACCCAACGCGCCCAGTAGATTGGCCAGTCCCGTCCCAACGGGCAACAGCCGCGCCGGGCGCAGCCCCAGCCAATTGCGAAAGCCCGCCAGTAATCCGGCCTGTGTGATCCGTTCTGGTCCGCCGATCTCCCACTGTCCGGGACCGGGGGGTGTGGTCAGGCAGGCGGCGACGACCCGGGCCAGATCGTCGGCATGGATCGGGTTGAACACCTGATCGCCGCGTCCCACCACCGGAATTACGCCTGGCAGGACGGCAAGCCCCCGGGCCAGTGAGGTGCCGCCATAGGATGTCTCGCCCATCACAAGACCGGGGCGCAGGCAAGTCAGCCCGGCCTTGGCAGCGGCCTCCTCTCCGGCGCGCCGCCAGCGGGCGAAGGGTGTGTCGGCCTCAATTCCGACGGCCGAAATTAAAAGCCCCCCCGCGCCCGGTTCCAATGCAGCATAGACCGCCTCAGGCGCGCTGACATGCACCGCCTTGAAGGCCGTGTCAGAACCGGTCAGCAGGCCTGCGGCATTGATGATCATGCGGCCATCGGAAAGGGCCGCGCGCCAGAACTCAGGGGTGTGGGTGGCAGGATCGCTCAGGTTGGCGTGAAACGTGGCAAATCCCATCTGCTCCAACCGTGCGGTGCGGCGTGCAGAGGCCAGAACATCCCACCCCTCGGCGCGCAGATGAAAGGCAATGTGGCGCCCGATAAACCCGTCGGCTCCGAGGATCAGAACCGATCGCGCCCCACCTGTCATCCCAACACCCGCCCGGCCACCGCGTCCAGTTTCGCCACCACAGCCGCATCCCGGGCCTCGGGGGCCGTCAGGATCGCGTACTCCAGCGCGCGATCACAGCCATGCGGGCAGGGGGCACGTGTGGCCCCCAACAGCGCGGGCAGATGCGCCACCATGATGCGGGCCTTGTCGGCATTGCCGGTCAGGGTGTCGATGATTGCGGTGATGTCGACCTCGCCGTGATCGGGATGCCAGCTGTCATAATCGGTGATCATCGCGATGGAGGTGTAACACAGCTCGGCCTCGCGGGCGAGTTTCGCCTCGGGCATGTTGGTCATGCCGATCACGTCGCACTTCCACACCTCGCGGTACATCTCGCTTTCTGCCAGCGTGGAAAACTGCGGGCCTTCCATCGCCAGATAGGTGCCACCCTTGTGCACGGTGATACCGGCGGCGCGCGCGGCGGTTTCACAGGCGTCTGACAGGCGCGGGCAGGTGGGATGGGCGAGGCTGACATGGCCCACGCATCCGGTGCCAAAGAAGGATTTTTCGCGTGCAACAGTGCGGTCAATAAACTGATCCACGACGACAAAATCGCCCGGTACCATGTCTTCGCGGAACGATCCGCAGGCCGACACGCTGATCACATCGGTGACGCCAAGGCGTTTCAAAGCATCAATATTGGCGCGGTAGGGAACGGTGGTGGGCGAATGCACATGCCCGCGCCCGTGGCGGGGCAGAAACGCCATATCCACCCCGTTCAGCGCGCCTGTCAGGATCTGGTCCGAGGGTGCCCCCCAAGGGCTGTTGACGCTGACCCAGTCAGCGCCCTCTAGCCCGTCAATCTGATACAGCCCCGAGCCGCCGATCACGCCAATCACTGTTTTGCTCATATCGCCCTCATTTTAAGCAGATATCTCAGGTTTACGCCGCTCTGGGTTGAATGAAAAGCGGGGTGGGCAAACTGGCTCTGGCCTTCTTGCGGGGCACGGGTTAGACGGCGGGTCTGCGCAGGAACAGGACACCCCCATGAAACAGGGACTACTTGGCCGCTTTGCCACGCGATTGGGGCAAGCCGATCTGAATATTATGCAAGAAGAGCGGTTTACGCCGTCGCGCCTGAGGATCGAGGTGCTGGCGGGGCTGACCGTGGCGCTGGCGCTGGTGCCCGAGGCGGTGGCTTTTGCCTTTGTCGCCGGGGTGAATCCGCTGGTCGGGCTGTATGCCGCTTTCCTTGTGGGGCTGATCACCGCGATCTTTGGCGGTCGGCCGGGCATGATCTCGGGCGCGACTGGCGCCCTGGCGGTGGTGATGGTGTCACTGGTGGCCCAACACGGGGTGGAATACCTGTTCGCGACCGTTGTTCTGATGGGCATTTTGCAGATCATCGCGGGCGTGATGCATTGGGGCAAGTTTATCCGTCTTGTGCCGCATCCGGTGATGCTGGGTTTTGTGAATGGTCTGGCGATCGTGATTTTCCTCGCCCAGATGGGCCAGTTCAAGGTGCCGGGGTCCATGGTCAATAACGGCCACGGGATGAGTGGCGGGGACTGGCTGCCAGCGGGGGAAATGACCCTTATGCTGGGCCTTGTGGCGCTGACAATGGGCATCATCTGGATCATGCCGCGGATCACCAAGGTCATTCCCGCACCTCTGGCAGGCATCGCCGTGGTGGCTGGGCTGGCCATTGCGCTGGGTCTGGACGTGCCGAGTGTTGGTGACCTGGCCTCGATCCAGGGCGGGTTCCCCGGCTTTCACATTCCAGTGGTTCCGCTGAATTGGGAAACGCTTGAGATCATCCTGCCCTATGCCGTCATTCTGGCCGCGATTGGCCTGATCGAAAGCCTGCTGACCCTGAACCTTGTGGGCGAAATGACAGGGCAGCGTGGCGGTGCCTCACAGGAATGTATCGCGCAGGGCTCCTCCAATATTGTCACCGGGTTCTTTGGTGGCATGGGGGGCTGTGCGATGATCGGCCAATCCATGATCAACGTGAAATCCGGTGCGCGCACGCGCATCGCGGGCATTGCCGCGGCGCTGTTTTTGCTCAGCTTCATCCTGTTTGCAGCGCCCTTGATCGAACAGATCCCACTGGCCTCGCTGGTTGGGGTGATGTTCATGGTGGTAATCGGCACCTTCGCGTGGAACTCGCTGACCATCTTGCGCAAAGTGCCGTTGACCGACGCTCTGGTGATCGTGCTGGTGACGGTGGTGACGGTGAAATACGACCTTGCCATCGCGGTGGTCGTGGGTGTGATCGTCTCGGCGCTGGCCTATGCGTGGAACAATGCCACGCGCATTCACGCGATTGAGCGTGAGTCTCATACCGAACTGGGGGCCAAGGTTTATGAAATCAAAGGCCCACTGTTTTTCGGCTCGGCCGAAGGGTTTTCCGAGCTGTTTCACATTGCCGATGACCCGGACACCGTGATCGTGGACTTCGCCGACAGCCGGGTGGTGGATCAATCCGCCCTGCAAGCCATCGAGCGGATCGCAGGCAAATACGAGGCGGCGGGCAAGCGCATCATGCTGCGTCACCTGAGCCGCGACTGCCACAAGCTTTTGACCAAGGCAGGCCACCTGATGGTCGATAGCGATGATGACCCCGATTACGAAATCGCGGTAGATTATGGCGTGAAGACGGGTGTGCTGGGGGCGGGACATTAAGGGTGCGACCGACCGTGCCGAATGGCCACTTTGAGCCCATAGTATCGGATGCTGCGTGGTGCACGAACGGCTTGTCTGCGAAGGAAAGCGGTCTTCGTATAGGTTCGTGGACGCCAATACCCAGAACTTTCTTGAATGCAGCCGGGGCGGTTGGCGGACTACTGATATTTGCGTCGCTTGAAGGCCCGGATATCTGCCGCCGTCAACTTGAACCACTCGCCATTCGCTCTGCGGTCCGCGAAACGCCGATGCCAGTAAGCCTCAATTCCGGGTGGATCATCGGTTCGGATAGCGTGCTCTAGCGTCACCGCTTCCGGCAATTTGACAGCTATCTGTTTCACGCGGCGCTCAAGCTCGTCACTGCGGCCTATCTTGTAGTGGTCACCAGACTTCAAAAGGTAAACATGGCCTTCGGTCATTGCACCCGTTTCGCCTAGCTCTGGTCCCGGTTCGTCAGCCAATGGCACGAGGTCAATGAGGTCCGCATAGTCATCCTCGCGGCGAACGAACTCTGCCAGCGCCTTGACCATTCCGTCCTTGTTTCCGAAGTGGTTTGCGAAAGTGCTGTGGCCAGGGAAATCGGCGTTTTCTCGCGAGTACATCCGAATATCGATTTCTGCCGGTATTCGCCCGAAGTGCCGTACCGCTTGGGCGTACTTCACCAGCACGTCCTCGGACGAGAATTTGCCCTGCTTCTTGTTGGGCTTGAGTCCGGCTTCTTCGATTGCATCGCCCCATGCTCGCCAATAGACGCCATACCATTCGGGCATCCGAATGCCGGTTTCTTTCTCAAATACGGTGCGACCTGGCGCTCGGCCTATGTTCTTCGCGACCCGTTGGATTTCATCAATAATATGTTTTTTGCTTGGCATGGCTACAGCTAAGGGTCGGTGCTGTAGCCCTGTCAAGAGCGGGGAGACTGGTTTCTAGCTCCCGATCGGTTTCTCGCCCGACCAACCGAAAACCAATTTCTGCTTCGGGGTGGGAAGCTGTCATTTAGCGTTGCGACCTGATTGGCAGCAAAGTCTGCATAGCAGACCCTAACGCCTCTCCGACACATGCGAAACTGGCTTCTGATTTGCCGTCATTCTGGTCGCTCCATCGAAAACACCTCTCGGATCACCGAGTAGTCCATATATCCCAACCGTGTCAGTGGATTGAACCGGGTCACGTCAAACCGCCCGTTTACCACGCAATCTTCGCGCATATGCACCCCGATCACCTCGCCAAACACCACGAAATTGGCCGCGCCGGGTAGGTGCACGATTTGCGTCAGCTTGCATTCCAGCGACGCAGGCGCGGCGGCCACGCGGGCGCAGTCAATCACCTCACAATCCGCTTTTTCAATCCCGGCATCGGCAAATTCATCCACCCCCGCAGCCCAAGGCCCCGAGCTGCGGTTCATTGCGTCTTTCATCGCCTCTTCGACGATATTGACGCAAAACACCTCGGTCTCGCGTATATGGGCCACGCTGTCCTTGGTGCCGTCGCGATCGGGCTTTACGCCGGTCGAGGCAAACATCACCTGCGGCGGGACATAGGCGACAGCGTTGAAAAACGAATAGGGGGCCAGGTTGTCCTGCCCATCAGCCCCGCGCGTGGAAATCCACCCAATCGGGCGGGGTGTGACAATGGCGTTGAACGGGTTATGCGGCATCCCGTGGCCGTCTTTTGGTTCGTAGAACATGGTGTGTCCTTGGGTAAGGGGTTTGTGCAACGCTTAAGCCCGTGCTAGGCGCAGTTCCAGCCAAATTCGTGACGGAACGCTTAAGGTGTTGGAACTCAAGCCCGAAACAGCCGATGACTGGTGGGAGGTCGAGGCGCTTTATGACCTGTGCTTTGCACCGGGGCGCGAGGCGTTGTCATCCTACCGGCTGCGCGATGATGTGCCGCCCGTGGCAGACCTCAGCATGGTGGCGCGCGATGGCGAGGGTATTCTGGCGGGCGCGATCCGATTTTGGCCTGTGATGATTGGCGAAACCCATGCGCTCTTGCTGGGGCCCATCGCGGTGCACCCCACACATCAGGGCGAGGGTCTGGGCGGCTCTTTGATCCTGGAAAGCCTTGATCGCGCAACCCGCAGCGGATGGGAACGGGCGATGCTGGTGGGTGATGCGCCCTATTATGGTCGGTTTGGCTTTGCCCGGCTGGACGGCGTTCTGATGCCTCCGCCCACCAACCCCGAGCGCGTTCTGGGCCGTGATCTGGTGCCCGGGGCCTGGGATGCGGTCAGGGGCCTTGTGGCGCGCAGTGCTTGAATTTGACGCCCAAAACCCCGATCTTGAGGGCAAGATGCCATGACGGGAGGCCTTATGGAATTGCTGGATCACGCCATTACGGATAACAGTGTCGACACGCGGCTGGATGCGCTGGTGCGGCGCCATGCACAGGCCGGGAACGCGGGCATTCAACTGCTGAACATGATCGGCGGGCAGGCCGAAAACCTGTTGGATCGCCTGCCGGGCGACATGCGCGCCCGTCTTGGGGATGGCACCGAACAGGCGCTGCGGATGGCGATGAGCGCGGCCAACCGATCCCGTGATGTTGTGGGCGGGCAACCTGGCTGGTTGTCGCGCGCAGTCACCACGGCGATGGGCGCGGCAGGCGGCTTTGGCGGGCTGCCGTCGGCGATGGCCGAACTGCCGGTGACCACCACGATCCTGTTGAGGGCCATTCAGGATGTGGCCGTTGAAAATGGCTTTGACCCGGCTGAGGAGGGCGTGCAGTTCGACTGCATTCAGGTGTTCGCCGCCGCAGGCCCGCTGGATCATGACGATGGGTCCGACATGGCCTTTCTGGGCACACGAGTGACGGTCACAGGGGCCGCTTTGCAGGGCCTGATCGCCCGCGTTGCACCGCGCCTTGCCACCGTGATGGGCCAGAAACTGGCTGCGCAAACCGTGCCGGTTCTGGGTGCTGCTGCCGGGGCGGCGACCAATTATGCCTATACCAGCTATTACCAGCAGATGGCCCATGTGCATTTCGGCCTGCGCCGCCTGGCGATCGAGGCCGGGCGTGACCATGACGATCTGGTGGATGAGTTCCGCAAACGGGCCGCGGTGCCGGTTAAACGGGCCGGGTAGGTCCGGTCAGATATGGAACGTCACGGTCCTTTGGATAGAAGGCCGCTGTGCGGGATAAAGCGGACTTTTGCAGCAGCAACCTCGATGTCCGGTTAAACAGCGTCTCAAGGTCTGTGCGTGAGCAGCGCTTGAAAACACTGCCGCTATAATGCCAATTCAATTTACTTTCCGAAAACCTTGTTCCCATCAACGCGAAGCTCGAAAACATCGGGCCGCGAATAGTGTCCGGCGTTGTCCACAACGGCCTTTGCAGCACGCAAATGTGACAGGTTCACATCGGCCACGAGGATGCCTTCCTCGTTGTGCAATGGGCCTTCGATGATCTCGCCGCGCGGGTCTATGATCACGCTGTCGCCGGTACTCGGGTTGAGCCATTTGGCCCCATCTTCCGGCAAGTCATCCTTTGTCCTGACACCCCCAACACACATCACATAGCACGCACCTGCAGAGGCAAATGCACGCGACATCAAATGCTGACGCGGCCACATCGCCTCTGGTGCCGCCGGTGGTTGTGCTGGTTCGCGCCCCGGCCAGAGGGCGACATGAATCTGTGTCCCTTGCGACATCAGGGCAAATGAGGGCAACAGCATGAAATGCTCCCAGCAGTTCAGGGCACTGATTTTTGCATAACCGCGATCATAGACCCGAAGGCTTTCGCCGGTTTGGTTTTCACCCCATTCAGCCCGCTCCCCGCAGGTCGGTTTCAGCTTTCGGTGCTTACCAAGAATTTCACCTTCACGCCCGATGATCAGGGCCGTGCAATAAAGTGTGCCCTGCGTGCGGGCATCCCGTTCCACAACTCCGATGACGACATCAATCTCATGTTCTTTTGCTGCTGCGCAAAGACGGTCCGTTGTTTCAGATGGGATTTCCACGGCTTCTTCGTTGAACTTCGCAGCAAAATCCCACCATTCCGGCCCATCAATGGGGTGCCAGCCGTAACCGCCATACCCGTGCAGCCAATTCTCTGAGAACGCAGCCAGCACAGCCCCTTTTGAAGCTGCTTTGGCAATAAGCTGGCAGGCTTTCCGGGTTGACGCCTCGCGGTCACACAAAACAGATGTCGCCTGAATTGCAGCGATTTTGAATGTTGAATTGTTCGTTGTCATTAAACGTCCTCCTAAGTCACTTTCCTGATCGAGCTTATTGATAGCTTCGGAGGAGCGCTTGTAGGCAACCTTCAGAAGTTCTGGAGAAAGTCTTGATTTATCGGTAAATTTGGGCAGAGGTTTGAGAAATATGATGTAGCGAGAGGTTGTCTTGATCTACAGTTTCGCCGAATGCGTTCTCGATACTGGCCGGCACGCGCTCTTGCGGAACGGAAGAGAGGTGCATGTCGAACCACAAGTTTTTGATGTTCTGCGCCTTCTGGTGGAAAACGCGGGAACTCTTGTCACCGGCGAACAACTGATCGCCAATGTCTGGAACGGACGCATCATTTCCGATGCGACAATATCATCACGGATAAGTGCGGCCCGAACAGCGGTCGGAGATAGCGGTAGAACGCAACGTGTGATCAAAACCATTTCTCGCCGGGGATTCAAGCTGGTAACTCCGGTCAGATCAACTGGTGAAGCACTGACCAGTCATCAAAGAAGTCAAAGGCAGACTGTGCGTTATGCCAGATCGCAGGACGGAACGCACATCGCCTATGCAGTTACCGGCCAAGGGCCGAAGATTCTACGGACCGGGCATTTTTTGACGCATCTTGAACACGATTGGACCAATGCTGTCTGGCGACCATATCTGGACCGGCTTGGGGTTGGATATTCCGTCGTACGCTATGACCAGCGGGGCACGGGTCTTTCGACCGACAGCCCGGATGACCTCAGCGTCGAGGCACAGTCCAATGATCTGTTGGCGGTAGCCGATGCGGCGTCAATGGACCGGTTCCCGCTGATCGCCACATCTCAGGGCGTACCGACCGCAATACATTTCGCAGCACATCATCCCGAGCGTGTCTCCCGAATGGTGCTTTACGGCGGTTTTGCGCAAGGTCGCCTGAAGCGCGATGATGGCTATTCTGCTGATGAAGCCAAGGCATTGCTTGCGATGGTACGTGCTGGGTGGGGCAACCCCCACAGTGCGTTTATGGCGGCTTTCAATTCGCTTTTTTGCCCAACAGCCACCCAGGAAGAACTCGATAGCCTGGCGAAAATACAGTTGGCGTCCGCGACACCAGAGATGGCTGCGCGGCTACGTATGGCAATTGATACAATCGACATCATGGACGTGATTTCGAAAGTCAAAGTACCCACCTTAGTCATTCATGCCCGCCATGAATCCGTGAACCCTATTGCGCAGGGCCGATTGCTCGCGTCGCGGATACCAAATGCAGAATTCATGGAGGTGGACAGTCCAAATCACATCATTCTGCCATGTCATCCCACCTTCGACGAAATTCTGTCTGCAAAATTGGCGTTTATTGCACGACCTGAATAGCGGGGTGTTGGTGCGAAAACAGTCATTCGTGCATCGCGCAAAAACGGCTCATTCCAGATCTTCGCTACATCTTGCGCCATAGCAACTCTGGCGTGGTTCCAGCGCAAACGCGCAAAGCCCTCTGACGCTCGATATCAGAGCTTGCCGCGCAGGTATTCCATCACGGCTGGGCGCACCGATTGATCGCCGCGGTGGCGGGCGTCGTGGATGACTTTGCGCAGTTCATCCAGATTGCTGCGCCGCAGGATGGATTTCACGGGGCCAATCGAGGCGGGTCGCATTGACAGCGAGCGCAGCCCGATAGCGGCAAAACACGCCGCTTCAACCGGGCGCCCCGCATCCTCACCGCAAAACGACAGCGGCGTGTTGGTGCGGATGCAGCGCTCAACAATCCGCTCGATAAAGGTCAGGAAACTGACATTCAGCGTGTCATAGCGCCGCCGGACCAGTTCATTCTCGCGATCTGCTGCAAAGAAGAACTGTTTGAGATCATTCCCGCCAATCGAAAGAAACCCTACATCATCGTAAAACTTGTCCGGGGCAAAGGCCATCGAGGGGGTTTCCAGCATCGCGCCCACCTCGATCTTTTCGGGCAGGGGGTGGCCCAGAATACGCTCGCGTTCGATCGCCTTGTCCATCTCGGCGCGCGCGCGTGTGAATTCTTCCATCTGGGCCACAAACGGGAACATCACCGTCAAAGGGCGGCCCTTGGCGGCGCGCGCCAGCGCCTGCAATTGCATCCGCATCACGCCGGGTTTGTCCAACCCCACCCGGATCGCCCGCCAGCCCATCGCCGGGTTCGGCTCGTCCGTGGCTTTCATATAGGGCAGCACCTTGTCTGACCCGATATCAAGCGTGCGAAACACCACGCGCTTGTCCCCGGCGGCGTCCATCACACGGGCGTAAAGCTCGGACAGCTCGGCCCGTTTGGGCATCTTGCTGCGCACCAGGAATTGCAGCTCGGTGCGGAACAGGCCCACACCCTCGGCACCGGAACTGTTCAGGCTTGGCAGATCGGCCATCAGCCCGGCATTCATGTGCAATTCCACCCGCGCACCACACAGGGTTTGCGCCGGTTTTTCACGGATCGAGGCATAGCGTTCCTGCGCCTGCGCCTGCATCGCCATCTTGTCACGGAAGGCGGTGATGACCGTATCATCGGGGCGCAGATGCACCACACCCTGTTCGCCGTCTACCAGAATGAAATCGCCGTTCAGCGCCTCGTTGGTGATCCGGTCCGCATGGATCACCAGCGGGATCGCCAGCGCGCGGGCGACGATGGCGGCATGAGAGCCGACTGAGCCTTCTTCCAGCACGATCCCCTTCAGGCTGCGGCCATAATCCAGCAGTTCGGCAGGGCCGATATTGCGCGCCACCAGGATCGGGTCGGCGGGCATTTCTGCCCCTGTATCGCTGCCCTGACCGGTCAGGATACGCAACAGGCGGTTGCTGAGATCATCCAGATCATGCAGCCGCTCGCGCAGGTAGGAATCCGTCACCTGTCCCATGCGGGAGCGCGCGGTGGACTGCTCTTTTTCGACCGCCGCCTCGGCACTCAGCCCGCGGCCAATGTCTTCTTCCATGCGCCGCATCCAGCCCTTGGAATTGGCAAACATCCGGTAGGCTTCCAGCACCTGAAGCTGTTCCTTGTCGCCCCCGGCGGCGGTGGACAGCATCTTGTCAACGCCCACGCGCAACTCTTCCACGGCCTCGTTCAGCCGTTCCAGTTCGCGCGCCGGATCATCGGCGAAGGGATTGGTGACGACCACGCGCGGTTCATGCAGCCAGACATGACCGCGCGACGCGCCTTCCTGCCCGGTGGTGGCGTTGAACAGCACAGGTTGCTGGTGACGTGCGGACAGGGCCGCGCCTTCGCCGACAAAGGCGCCCAGCTCGGTCATTTCCGCCAGCACCATGGCGACCACTTCGACCGCGTAAACCTCGTCTTCGGAATAGGTGCGCGCGTCTTTGGATTGCACCACCAGAACGCCAAGCATTTCGCCCAGACGCTGAATCGGGACGCCCAGGAAGGATGAATAGGCCTCTTCCCCGGTTTCCGGCATATAGCGGAACCCGCGCGTATTGGGCGCATCATCAGTGTTCACGATCCCGCCCTTGCGCGCCACGCGGCCCACAAGGCCCTCGCCCAGACGCATCCGGGTCTGGTGGACGGATTCGGGGTTCAGGCCCTGCGTTGCACAAAGCTCCAGCGTGTCTTCATCGCGAAACAGGTAGATCGAGCACACATCCGAATGCAGCTCGCCGGCAATCAACTGGGTGATCTGATCCAGACGGGTCTGACCACCGGCATCGTCGGCCATGACCTCGCGCAGCCGCCCAAGCAGCTTTCGACTGTCTGTTTCACGTCCCTGCGCCATATTGGCCGGTCCCCCTTTGGTGCCAGGGATTTCCCCCGGGCCGCACCGGTTAAATCACAGGTTGAGGATCAGGGGAACGGGAATTTCGATGATATCTGACGAACTGTCTGAAATTGCGGCATTCTACTTGCGCAGTGCTTGCCAGATAGGCATCGCCGTCAGGTCTGTTACCTGTTGCCTCGGGCGATAACGTGACTTGCCGCATCCCACGCACAAAAGAGTGATACATGCCCCGGTAATTCCACGTTAGTATCTGAGCCAATCCAAATTTGTGATGGAGCTGTTTGTGACACTTGACCGTTTTCTGACGTCGATCTTTGCCCAGCGTCTCAGCCTGCTGTTTCTGCGCGTTGTGACCGGGTTCCTGCTGGTCTGGGTTGGGTTGAGGAGCATTGTCGATGCGAAAGCCCCGTTTGGCGTGAGCCGCAATTTCGAACTTGATGCGACAACAAATGCCATTCTGGGATATGGTATCGGGGCCGCGCAGTTTTGTATCGGTGCGCTCTGCGTCATCGGGCTCTGGCGGCGCTATATGCTGCCACTTCAGGCGCTTATTCATGGGTTTACGGCGGCCAGCGTGTGGTGGGCGATTGTGGATCCCTATCGCTGGTACATCAGTGGTGTGGATCGGATCGTCTTCAATTCACACGTTTTCTATCCCACAATCATCACATTCGCGGCCAGTGTGCTGCTGATTGTGTTTCGTCATGCCGATGTGATTGCAGTTGATAGTCTGCGGCGTGTCTCGCCGCAGCCCGATT
>Ga0316205_10004503_pt1 | contig 12130 bp, 9 predicted proteins | sample 3monthpyrite_MG_FD_204941 | JGI IMG/M metagenome (GOLD analysis project Ga0316205, IMG submission 204941) | Microbial mat bacterial communities from mineral coupon in-situ incubated in ocean water Damariscotta River, Maine, United States -... | ecosystem: Environmental > Aquatic > Marine >... | reverse complement strand
GGAAGCAAATCCAGATGATATAACAGACCTTCGATTGGAGCAATGGGCAGATGCTGGAATCAACCGATTGAGTATAGGCTTACAGTCCTTTAAACAAAGTGATTTGGACTGGATGAATCGTGCGCATACAGTTGAAGAAGCACTCAGTTGTGTCCAAAAATCGCAAAAGAAAGGCTTCACAAACCTGACGGTTGATTTAATATACGGACTTCCCGATTTGACAATGAAAGAATGGGAGTCACATGTTCAACGTGTTATTGATATGCAAGTTCCGCACATCTCGGCATACTGTCTAACGGTAGAAGGCAAAACAGCATTGAACAATTGGGTAGAGAAAGGAAAAATTACGGTTGCCTCAGAAAATGAACAGTCTGATCAGTTTCTCCGTTTACTGGAAATGATGGAGGAGAATGGATATGAACAATACGAAATTTCTAATTTTTCCATACCAAGATTCGAATCAAAACACAATTCAAACTACTGGAAAGGAGAATGGTATGTGGGAATAGGTCCTTCTGCGCACTCTTTCAACGGAACATCGCGAAATTGGAACCTTGCTAACAACCGTGGGTATATGAAGACCATTGCATCCAACGAAAACACTTTTGAAACGGAGCTGTTAAGTGAGGCAGATCAATTTAACGAAGCTATCCTTACTGGTTTGCGTACGCGCTACGGTGTTCCTATCTCAAAGCTCAGTTCAGCCTTCAGTACGAAAGGTGATTTTGTTGCCAATTATGAAGGCTTTATCGCCGAAGATTGGATGTATAAAAAAGAGAATACACTCTTTCTGACCAAGGAAGGAAAATTACGTGCAGATTATATCGCTTCAGAATTGTTCGTGGAAGACAACTGAATTAAAAAAATCGATTATCTTCAAACTCGATAAAAAACCGAATGGCAAGGAGGCAGGAAGAGATACCGCATACTGGGTGGAAGGGATTTACCAAACACTGGAGAAATGACGTAGTTGCAGCGATCAGTGTATCACTGGTGGCGCTTCCTCTGTCTTTGGCGATTGCTGTTGCCTCTGGGATTCCTCCAATTGCTGGTTTGATTACCGCTGTAATTGGTGGATTGGCCACAACGTTCTTTAGAAGTTCTGCATTGTCAATTAATGGTCCAGCAGCTGGATTGATTGGTGTTGTTTTGGCTGCAGTAATCGCGATGGATGACGGCTGTGGTCCAGTGCAAGCATACCGTTATGTTCTGGCTGCTATTATTATTGCTGGTGCTTTACAGGTGGTCGTTGGGCTTCTAAAAATGGGAAGAATTGCGGAAATTTTCCCGACTACGGTCATCCATGGAATACTTGCGTCTATTGGTATCATCATTTTTGCCAAACAGATGCACGTGGCAATGGGTACGCATTCAGATGCCGAAAACACGATTGGAATTTTACAGGATATCTTCTACAAAATCCCCGAAATTAATCCCTATATCGCATTGATCTCTGGGATCGGAATTATCCTTTTACTCTTTCACGCACGGATCAGTTACAAAGTCTTTCACTTCATTCCCGCACCCGTTTGGGCACTTGCAGTGGCGGTTCCAATAGTTGTTTTATACAATTATTTGGAAGTAAATGAAATTGCCGTTTTCGGGGAAGCGTTTAAAGCTCCAACGGATTATTTAATCCACGTTCAGGATGATTGGATGTACAATTTGGTCTTTCCTGATTTCTCCAAAGCATCTACAGGAACGTTCTGGATGACAGTGATTTCAATAAACCTGATTTCTTCGGTAATTACCCTTGCGGGAGCCAAGGCGGTTGATAACCTTGACCCATACAAGCGAAAGACGAACATGAATCGTGATTTGGTGGGTGTAGGAATCAGTAGTATGATTTCTGGAGCCGTAGGTGGTTTGCCTATTATTACGGTAATCGTGCGTAGTACAGTAAACGTACACAACAATGCGAAAACCAAGTGGTCGAACTTCTACCATGGACTGTTCATCCTCTTGTTTCTGCTGTTCATGATTCCTGTGATCAAGATGTTCCCTAAGGCAGCACTCGCAGCAGTTCTTGTAATTACAGGAATCAAACTGGCTTCCCCAAGAATCTTCAAAGAGATTTATAAGCAAGGCTTGGAACAAACAATCTTCTTGCTCTCAACGATTATTATTACCCTGTACAAAGATCCACTTATTGGTCTTTTGGGTGGAATGGGAATTACCTTGGTCGCGCATCTACTGATCTCGCGGGTTTCCATAACGCAGTTTTTCCAAATGATTCTAAATTCGGGTACGAACTTAAAGGAAAACAGGGATGGGACCTACACCTTAAAAGTCAAGGGAATAGCTAATTTTTTGTCGATGTTGCGATTGACTGGAATTTTAGAAAAGATTCCTCCAGGTGCCAGTTTACAGGTTGATTTATCAAAAACGCGTCTCGTCGACCTTACTTTCCAGGAGAAGCTCATTGATTTTGGGCGCGTTCACCGTTTAACGGGGGGAAAGGTGCAAATTATTGGATTAAACCAGCATGTTGCCTCGGCAAATCATAAGTTGGCATTGAGAAGTTTAATTTTGCCAAATTACCAGAAGACGTCACCGCGTCAGCAGCGAATTAAACAAATTGCAGCGAACAATGGGTGGTTATATACCCGTGAGGAACAAGTAGAGTCGAGTGAGTTGCTGGACTTTGATTTCTTTAGGTCGCGACCATTGGAAAGCAAGTCGAATGTTATTGGCGGCGAGTTCACAGATTGTGGAGTTGATTGGGAGATTAGTGATATTGTGTTTGATGAGGGAGCCATGCTTTCGAAGGAAGTTTACAAAACAACGGTGCAGTTGCTTCACTTACCACGAGAAATTCCATCCTTTGTCCTTGAGCAGGAAGGAATCTTTGATAAACTGTTCGACCGAGTTCCCTTTATTGGGACACCAAAAGATATAGATTTTTCTGATCACCCAATCTTCTCTAAAAATCTTAAATTGACGGGAGAGGATGAGCAAGCAATTCGTGGGCTGTTTACGCCGAGTTTGGTCACCTTCCTTGAAAGTGAGGAAGTATATCATATTGAGTGCAACGGAACAGCCTTGATCATCTTTAAATCACTTCGTATTTCCAATACGGGTGAGATGAAAAACATGGTACGTTTCTCTGAAGATTTTGTGAAACACCTGATGGTATGATTTTGCGAATTTCCTTGGTCGCAATTGTGCTAGGGATAGCATACCTGAGTCTAACTCCTTTGGAGTCAATCACCATTGGTAACGATAAACTAAGTCACTTCATCGCCTACGGTGTATTGATGTCGAATGTTGGCTTATTAACGTATCACAAAACCAAATCATTTTTGGTGGGGATCACATTGTCATTGGCCTATGGAGCCTTAATTGAAGTCGCGCAGTATTTTGTCCCCGGTAGATTTATGTCGGGATATGACATGCTAGCGAATGCTGGAGGTGTTGGCTTTGGCGTTCTGGTGACACTCTTGTTTTACAAGCCTGTGAGAAAACTGTTGAAATCGACAGGAATAATTTAGGTAAATTTACAGCACAAATTTAAGGTATGGAGAAACTGCAGAATTTCATTGATGGAAGCTATTGTGACCCAGTGGAGGGACAATACATGGACAATTTTGAACCTGCCACGGGTAAGGTATATTGTCAGATTCCGAATTCAACAGCAAAGGATGTTGAATTGGCGGTGACTGCTGCGGAAAAGGCGTATCCAATTTGGTCGGGAATGAGCATTGACGAGCGCAGCAAAATCATGGTGAAGTTGTCTGAAGGAATTGAGGCGCGCATGGATGAGTTTGTAAAAGCGGAGTCGCGAGACAATGGAAAACCGCTCAGCCTTGCAGCCCATGTGGATATACCGCGTGCGGTCTCCAACTTTCATTTCTTTGCAACGGCAATTTTACATTATGCTTCTGAGTCGCATAACATGGAAGGTGTTGGTGTCAATTATACCTTACGCAAGCCACTGGGAATCGTTGGGTGTATTTCACCGTGGAACCTCCCGTTATACTTGTTTTCTTGGAAAATTGCACCTGCATTGGCAGCGGGAAATTGTGTAATTGCCAAGCCTTCTGAAGTAACACCATATACCGCTTACTTACTTGGAAAAGTCGCGCAAGAAGCTGGAATACCTGCTGGCGTGCTGAATATCTTGCATGGAGAAGGTGGAGCAGCGGGAGACGCGATAGTGAAGCATCCAAAAATCAAGGCGATTTCATTTACTGGCGGAACGCAAACAGGAGAATATATTGCAAGAACAGCAGCCCCAATGTTTAAGAAGTTATCACTGGAACTGGGAGGAAAGAACCCAAACATCATTTTCGCAGATTGCGATTTTAAGGAGATGTTGAGTACAACATTGCGATCATCGTTTGCCAATCAAGGGCAGATTTGTTTGTGCGGATCGCGCATTTTTGTCGAACGCTCCATCTATAATAAGTTTAAAGAAGAGTTCGTAAGCAGGGTTGCAAGTACCGTTGTCGCACATCCAGATAATCCAAAAGCGAAATTGGGAGCTGTCGTTTCTAAGCCGCACATGGAAAAGGTACTCTCGTACGTAGAGCTTGCAAAGGAAGAAGGTGGAACAGTGTTGACCGGTGGTGAACGTGTCATTATGGAGGCGCCCTTCGAGGAAGGATATTACTTGCGCCCTACTGTGATTGAAGGCTTGAACTACGATTGTAGAACGAATCAGGAAGAGATTTTTGGACCTGTGGTAACGATCACTCCGTTTGATACGGAAGAAGAAGTTTTAATGATGGCGAACTCTACACAATACGGTTTGAGTGCAACACTCTGGACTTCTGATTTGAAGCGTGCGCATAGAATGGCAGATAAAATTGATGCAGGAATAGTTTGGATCAATGCTTGGTTGGTTAGAGACTTGAGAACGCCTTTTGGAGGTGTAAAAGCATCGGGCGTAGGTAGAGAAGGCGGATGGGAAGCATTGCGATTTTTTACTGAACCAAAGAACGTATTCGTTAAATATTGATATATTCGAAGCATGATTAAGGTAAACAACACGTCATATTATTATCCTCTTCACTCAAGTGAACAGGAAGAATGATGCGTTAATATATACGTTTTAACTCGAGCCCGGTTCATTTTTTGAATCGGGCTTTTTTTATTTATATGATTATGAAACAACAATTTGAAAATTACCAACAAGCCGACTTTGATGTCTGGAGAACACTTTTTGAACGTCAACAAATAAACCTTCAGGAACGTGCGTGCTACCAATATTTGGATGCGTTGGAAGGCATGAAGGATGTGTTGAAGCCAGATCAGATTGCTCGTTTTTCTGAAATCAATGAGTGGTTTTCCAGCAAAACGGGTTGGGAAATTCAATGCGTTCCTGGCTTGATCCCCGTGGATGAATTTTTTACCCTATTGGCACAAAAAAAGTTTTGCTCGTCCAGATGGTTGAGAGCTATGGATCAATTGGACTACCTTGAAGAGCCCGATATGTTTCACGATATCTTCGGACACATTCCATTACTTTCAAATCCTGTGTTTTCTGATTTCGCGCATGAATTCGGAAAACTTGGAAGTCAAATAATGCACTCAGAAGAGAAAGTACTCATGCTTCAACGCTTGTATTGGTTCACAATTGAATTTGGATTGATTGAACAGAATGGTCTGAAAATATACGGAGCTGGAATTGCGTCTTCGTACGGTGAATCTATTTCATCAATTCAGGAAGGGCCAGCAAAAGTAAATTTCGATTTGGAAAAGGTGCTGCATCAATCCTTCAGAACAGACGAAATCCAAAATACGTATTTTGTCATTCAAAGTTTTGAAGAGTTGTTTGATTCAATCGTTTTACTCACAAATAAATGGAAAGTATATGAGTTGGTTAAATAATGGAAGTGAATTGAGCAAAGAGATCATTTTTGAGAACCAATTATCGCTGGCAAAATTCGTCGTTGAAATTGCGCGTATTTCTGATGAGATGAGTCATCATGCAGATATGGAAATTCACTACAATCGATTAAAGATGGTGATTACAACCCATGATGAAGGAGGGTTGACCGATGGTGACTTTGCGTTAAGTAATAAAGTAGATGAGGTACTAAAAGGGCAACTTTAAATCGTTGCCCCTTTGATCTATTTGTTCAAAATCAAGGTCTTTGTTGCCGATTTATCGCCAGCAGTGATGCGCACGAAATATGTACCAGCCTCCTGATTACTCAAATCAATATGTGCTTCAGTTGAATGCTCAATTTCTTGGTAAACGATCCGTCCAGTGACGTCAAGTATGGAAATCGTAAAGTCATCCGTTATCCCCTCAGAAAGACGAATTGTAAGTTCTCCGCTGGTTGGGTTTGGCCCCATGCTGAATGTAAGATCATCTCCTAAATCTAACAGGCTTGTAAAATCCACTGTCTGAATTGCAGATGTATAAACACAGCCGTCATAAGCTGTTAATTCAACCCAGTAATCGCCTTCGTTGTCAGCGGTTATCAATTGTCCCGTCGCGCCCGAAATAGGGTTTCCATCAAAGTACCATTGAAAGTCATAACTTGATGTGTCGGTGAATAAAAGGTGTCCATTTTGAGTAATTGGCGGTGTGAAAAGGCTATCACAGATCGTAATCGAAATAGTATCACTACTCGCGTAACATCCAGAAGGGGAAGTAGAAATCACAAAATAATCTCCAGATGTTGTCGCCAAGTACGAAGCGCTGTCAGCACCAGGCACGGCGTTTCCATTTTGATACCATTGCAATGTCAAGCTTATTGAATCCGTCCAAAGCAATAAACCATTTGAATCGATATTTGGAGCGTTGGGGAATCCGAAAACATTCACAGTATCTGTGGATGAAACTATAGGGAATGGACCAACTGCTTGAATCGTGTATGAAATGGAAGTCGAACCAGTTGTGCTGCTGCCACTTGGTCCCCATCCTTGGAAAGTTGTTGTTCCTAAATCATCATCTGCACCGAATAAACCTCCGTCTTCGTCCCAAACATTCACAGTGTATGTTTCGTCTGCCAAAAGTAAGTTTGGAATCGGGTACGTTACTGGAGGATCAGTATCTTGTATGGTTGCAGAGGTATAGACTAAGTTCATACTTCCGTCATAAATTTCGATATACATATCAGGATTTAAATCTCCTGGCCAGCCCCAACTATTCGGGATTCCTAAAACTTGTACTTCCGTTAGATAGTATGCGGGAACCGTATCTGCATACGCTTCATAAGTAACAACATAATCACCAGGCGTTGAATAGATCTGTGGACTTGGATTTTCCTGTGTGCTAGTGCTTCCATTTCCAAAATCCCAATTGTAAGCGAGGTATCCAGGATTTAGATTTGTGAAAGTAGTAACCAGTGGAGTACAACCAAACCCTCCTGATACTGAGAAGCCTGAATTTGATGAGGTATCGGGCAGAATGGTGACCTGCGTATCGAAAGTGGCTGGAACGTCTCCTAATAACTGGAGTGTTGCAATTACATTCACCGTTAATGGATAGACGCCTGGTTGAATTGGCGTTCCTGAAACATTCATGCAACCATAAATATTCGATTGTGGATCATAGTTACACCCATTACCTTGAGCATTGCACACCCAGTTCAAACCAAAAGGAAGTCCCGAAACGGCTTGAATGTAAAAATTCGTAAAATCAAACCCCGATGTATCTGTAGGCATAACGAAAGTGATGTCTTCAGAATAGGGTTGCCCAACCATACCATCCGGCAGTGTGTCTGGATAAATCCCTGGTTGAGTTTGAGAAAAATCAATGGTACATTGAGCGTAACTGTTAAACGAAAAGGCAAGTATAACCGAGACGATTATGAATGGTAAGTTTTTCATGGCTGTGGTTTCTATGGTAGCAATGTATGAATTTATAGCGAATGGCTAAATGATAGGCATCAAATATTGTATGTAAAAAAGCACCAACCCACAGGTCGGTGCTTTCTAAAAAGATGCCTCATTTCAAAAGAAATGAACGATACTAGATTCTTATTTCTTCAAGACAATGCGCTTTGTAGCATGTCCGTTTCCGTTGCTAAGGTGCAACATGTACGATCCATTTGCCTTATTGCTCAAATTGATAGCAACTGATTCAGTCGTAGTCGTTTCCGAGTAAATTACACGTCCAGCAACATCCATTACAGAAACGGTATACTCAAGATTTTCTGTGTTGTGCAAGACAACATTGAACACCCCGTTACTTGGGTTCGGGAATAGATTGAATGAGATAGCATTCAAGTCATCAACGCCTAGGTCAGTCAAATCATTAACTGTATAACTAGCACTTGACGTACAACCGTTAGCATCAGTTACAGTAACGGAGTATGTCCCTGCTTCCAATCCAGTAATGTCTTCCGTTGATGCTGTGAAACCGTTTGGTCCTGTCCATGCATACGTAAACGGTGAAGTTCCACCGTAAACTGTCATGTTAACAGCGCCACTAAATGGTTGTATTTCAGCAGTTGTTCCTCCTCCAGTAGTCATTTGAGCTGGACCTCCAACAACAACTGTCACGTTTGTTGAACATGTATCGCCATCCCAGACAATAACTGCGTATGTTCCTTGTGCCAGTCCTGTAAAGCTTCCGTTCATTTGTGGACCATTGCCAATATCATAAGTAGCATTCGTTGAATTTCCAGTTACGAAGGAAACGTCTACTGCTCCTGTGTTGTCACCGAAACAGAGTTCTTCAGTTGTTGAGTACGAAAACGTTGATGCACAATAAGTGATTGGATCAAAACCATTCAATTCTGTATTTCCATCGTTGTTAGGATCTAACCAGTACTTCAATTGGTTGGTAGAGTTACTGCCTGCTGGCTCCCAAGAGTATGAGACCTTACCGTAGTAGTCAGGAGAACTTTGGTTGGAACAAGATGCTCCTCCTCCCCATAACTGACCAATGATTTGTCCGTCTTGGTTAAATAAAGGAGACCCTGAAGACCCTCCTTCAGTCGTTGTGTTTCTGTCCCAAACAACACGCCATTGGCTATTGTTCTCAGCAGAACCCATTCCATTTGCTGAAGTCGGTGGGTTATCATCAAATGCAAGTTTTGTGATGTCACCAGATGGATGATGAACACAGTATGATGAATCCGATGGTGAATCAACGTTATTCCAACCTGGGAAATAAGTATTGTAAGCATCAGGAACAGTACCATTGATCAACCCACCTGTGATTTCAACAAGGCAAAAATCAGAAGGTGTTCTTCGTGCACGTAAGGTCGCTCCAGAAAGAGAAACAAAAGACGGAGATGATGCTGGATTCGCACACGTAGGTGACGACCAGTTAAATCTAAAAATCCAATTTGCTGGATTGCTGTAACAGTGATTTGCAGTTAAAACGTAAGGTGTCTTGTCATTCTGTGTGTTATTAATCATTGATCCTGAACAGAATCCATTGCTTCCTGAAACAAGCATTACTGCTGCGCGAATTTGGTTTTCAATTGGAATTCCATCTGGACATGCTGAATTCATGTTACAAGAACCTGAAGATCCGAATGCTTTTTCCTGAAATTCCTGAGCTGTTCTGTAACCGTGGGTTACTGTTGTAATTGTTAAACTTCTTGCAACAGAAACATTTTCTGGAGAAACGTAATACTCAACTAGCGCAGTGGTTCCTGGAACCAATTCAGTTCCTAATTCACCATTGTAAGTATGACTTTGCTTAAACTTCCCAAGGATAAAATCTTTCTCAGGGCTGAAAACATAAAGCTCATTTCCTTCTGGAATAAGAACGTTTTCAAAGGTCAAATTAACGGTTAAGGCCTCCTCACATGTCAATGCAATCTGCCAGATTTTTCCCCCATTTGCCAAATCAGTCCAAGTCCCTGAATTGTCTAAAGTGAGATTTGTGTAATTGTTGTATCCAAATCGCCACGGACCTGTTTTTTCAACATCGTTGATGGCATCTTCTGCTTTCAATTCAAGGATGTCTGGGGTATTGAAGGTACGCTTATCGATGTCCATTGATTTAAGCACAGTTTCTGAAGTCCTCGGGACTCCACCGTCACCTTGTTGTGCATAAAATGCTCCGCCAAACAAAAGCGAGCATGAAATAATAAGTAGTGTTTTTTTCATCGTTCTAGTTTTAGTTTACTTTAACACGTTTAATACTACACCCTCTAGGTGTCGTAGAATTTTCTTTCAATTTTTTCCCTCCATCGAGGTTGTCCATTACTTGGTATAAATAGGTTTCAACTTCTGTTCTTTTACTATCCCACGTATTGTCGATACTTCCTTTGTAGATCAACTCCTTATCCGCAGAAAAGGCATATACATGAGGAGTCGTTTTTGCTCCAAGTGCGTCTGCCAATGTTGAATTTTCATCAACAACATAAGGCATTTTGTAACCTGCTGCCTTCGCATGTGAAATCATTTCACCCATTGAATCATCTCCGTCACGTTTTGCCTCGTTTGAGTTTACCAGAACCAATCCGATTTTTCTCACGGAAGCTCTTTCGTACAAGGCATTGTACTGCTTTTCCCACCCTTCAAAATTGTCGTTTCCAACAACAAAAGGGCATGTATTACAGGAGAAAATAACGATCAGTCCGTTTTCTTTAACGAATTGGTTTAAGGAATGATCTTGTCCATCAATACCAGCCATCTTTCGTTCAGACAGGGGCATTTTTTTTCCAATTTTCAACCCATCATCTCCGCCTACACTGATAAACGCAGTGCTTAGCAAGAAGGTTGGAATAGACAAAACAATAAAGGCAAGCGCAAATCGCTTTCGATAACTTGTGATTAATGACATTCTTAATAATTTAGCATGAAGATTGTAGATAACAATTGTCCCAAAATACAAAAAAACCATGAAAAAAATTCTTTTAATGCTTACACTGTTGGTCTCCTATACGGGTCTTTCCCAGACCTTTGAAATAGAGGAATCGGCTTACCCATATGACGACATTATTGAATGGAAAGGAATGGGCGCAATGCTCATGAGTCGTGATCCAGAAGGGGTTGAAAAGCAAGTAAACCTTACCTTGGTAGGAGCTCAGACAACGAGTATTTGGGATCAGAAATTCACCCCAAAGAATGAGGAGTTCTATTACATCTCAAGTGAGAATGCGCGGTATGTTTATTTCATTGACAATCTTGAATTGGTGAACGGAAAGGTCTATTTCAGTCAATTGAGTTCGGCAGGAAACGTTAAGTCAACATCAGCAGCTGTAGGAGCAGCGGTTAAAAAATTGGGACAGTACGATTACAATGAACTGGATTTGATAAATATTGTTGTAACCGATAAGGCTTTGGTCTATCACTATCGATACGAGGTAAAGAAGAACAAGAGTGTAATGGAAATAGCTGTCTTTATGACGCACCACAATTTTTTATGCTACGCTGTTGAATTGGGGGAGATTCCCTACGCATCGTTAAAAGATGAGAAGATCGGACATTGGGAATATGTCGGCTTCACAGGCGATAAGATTTACTTTGCTGCACGCGATTATAAAAACAAATCAAAAGGATGGAGTATTAAAGACTACTCATCGAAGGGAAGAATAGGAGAAAGCTATTTTATTGACGCTCCTGCTGAAGACCTCCTGCCAATTGAGAATATTGGTTTCGGAACAACAGGAAAGTACTACTTGAAGAATAAATGGTCGATTGAAAAAGGAATCCTGACGCAAATCAACGGGACGTTCTATTTAATGGGAGGTCAGCGAAAGTCTGAATCGAGCGCAGCGTTGACTTTGTATTCTCTTGAGGGTGGAGAGTGGAATGAAATAAACACAATGAAATTGAATTATTTCATCGAGAAGAAGAACCTTAAACTGGGGATTTACCCTATGAATGAGGGAGTTGGATATCATTTGGACCACAACGGTTATAAGGTGAGTTTAATCTCATTTACGCCAAATACAGAGAGCGCACACAACGATTTTACGGAAAGAACAATTTTTAACCCAAGTAGTGTATTTGAACTCAAGAAGAAAGAAGAATTTAATGTAATTTTGCCAGACTTGCTGCTTACGTTCAATACAAATCAATTGAACAAATCTGGCGCTGTAAAATTTGAATTAAAGAAACGATGATCATTGGAATCTGTGGCGGAAGTGGATCTGGTAAAACGACCTTGTTAAAGCGTTTGTGTACGCAATTTGAGTCATTTAGACCCAGTGTTTTCACGATGGATAATTACTATCATCCAATAGACAATCAATTCATTGACGATAAC
>Ga0316205_10004502_pt1 | contig 12134 bp, 9 predicted proteins | sample 3monthpyrite_MG_FD_204941 | JGI IMG/M metagenome (GOLD analysis project Ga0316205, IMG submission 204941) | Microbial mat bacterial communities from mineral coupon in-situ incubated in ocean water Damariscotta River, Maine, United States -... | ecosystem: Environmental > Aquatic > Marine >... | reverse complement strand
GCGCTCCAACGTTCTTCTGCCGTCAAACCGCCCCCAAAACCACCGGCATAGCTGGTTGATATCAGTAACATTCCCAAGGAAGCGATTACTAATTTATTGAACATATTGTTTCTCCATATTGGTTGAATGAAGTGCAAGCAGATCATGTTGCTTACTTATGTAATAACGCTTGAGGGTAATGTTGGTTGACAAAGAAGATGAAAAAATAATATATCCTTGAAACACCAAAAATTTAGCTTGGCATTGATGGGTTTCGCTTTGCTCTACCCATCCTACACTTGACTGGATATCTATATATGACGAAGAGACTCTTCAAGGAAAAGCGAATCGCCTAAAAATCACCAGTGATAACTGAGGTCTGTTGATGTGAATAATAACCCATCCGATTCGCTGGATGTGGTTTGCCAGCCAAGTGAAAAGCCAACAGTGAAGTGTTTGTTAAGGGGGAGGTTGCTCGAAACATAATATGAACTGATATTGTTGTTGGCATTGTATTGTTCGAGTTTAGGGAAGTCTAACCATTGAGCGACATTGAATAATTTTACATACGACCAGGTGACGTCGAGACTTCCCCAGTCAAAAAATTTTCCGGCTGTGATAGAAAAATGTTGTTCTTCCAAACTGGAGGCTAATTCATTGATCTTTTCAATAATTAAAATTTTGTTGATTCTTCGGATATTTAAAGAATCGAAAACGGAAGGCTGTAAAAAACTGGGTTTGTCTGAGAAAACATTTTTGAAATAGCTGGCCGAAAAATAAAATTTCTCAAAACCAAAATAGCTGCTAGAAATTTCAACCCCTTTGGCATAAATATCAAATTTGTTTTGGCGATTAGAATTCAAGAAAAAGCTAATGGCATTGAGCTGTGGTGCCAGGGAAAAATGCCAGTTTTCCAAGTTTAAATTGATGGTGTTTGAAAAGGTATACGTTTCCAAAGCATCTGATAATTCAAGATAGTTAATTTCCACATCTAGGCTGAACTCTTGGTAAGCTGAGGTTGAGGCGAATACCGTGTAACGATGTGCTGATGAATTGTCGAGCGAACTGATATTTCTAGCATAACCAAAACCTAGATGCTGAAAATTACTCAATTCCAAATCCAGCATCAGGTTATAACTTTTGTTTTCATCGCTATCATATCCGCCGCCGATAGTGAGGCTGGATTCTGGGTTTAGCTCAAAATCTTGTTCTGATGCGATAATCAAGCTGGAGGACATACCAAAAAAAATAAAAAATATGATATGAGTCCAGATTGTAAAAGCCTTGTATATTTGTTTCAAGATTGTCTTTATTTTTTTCTTTTAATTCGGTTTTGAATAATTCGTCGTTGCTTTTGTGTCAGTCGTTTGTTTCTTAATTTTTTTTGAATGGATTTTTGTTTTTGTGATTGACTCATGGATTTCCATTGTTTTTTCAGTTTTTGTTTTACATCTGGTGAAAGTTTATTGAATTTTTCAAAATTTTGGCGTAACTGTTGACGAGTCGCTGAAGGCATGGATTGAAAAGCATTGAAACCCGATCTGATTTCCTCTTTTCGTGATTTGGAATAGCCTTGCCATTCTTTAAAACGCTGTTGAGTGATTTTTTTTTCGCCACTAGATAATGTTTGCCATTTTTTTGCGCCTTTTAATATATTAGTCTTTTTGTCTTCGGAAAGTTGATCCCATTGTCCCGCAAAAGGTTTGAGTAGTTTTTGTTGTGCGCTATCCAACTCAGACCAGTCGGGTCCTTCAGCCATTGCGATGCTGGTACTTAAAAAGAGAAGCACAAAGAGTTTAACGCTTACTGCTTTGTTCATCGTTTTTCTCCTGTGTTTTCACTTGTTGAGTAGGTAGCTTAAACATTTTTTCAATTTTTAACGGATCTAACCATTGCCCATTTTCTGATTCAAAGCTACCTAAAAACTCAAGAAATTCGAGACTCGGTTGGTCATTTTCGATGTTATCATTAGCGTATAATATACTGCCCATGCCATACATGAGTAGTAACAAGCCCAACGCACATTTTCTACAGAAATCGCGCAATCTCATTGGATCTTTATTTTTGCAATGAATGGGCTAACTATTTGTTTCATCTTCTAGCCAAAGGTAAAACTCCAGGTTTTGATACAATTCTAGTTCTTCACTTTGACTCAGCAAGTTGATGTCTTCGATAAAGCTATGAGTTTGCATTTGCTGAGGAAATGGCTGTGGCGGTGTCCAGAGTAGCGTAACGATTAAGGCTATTGTTGCAAACGTGGCGCCGGTACTTACCAAGGTCAACCAACGGGGAAATGCAAAAGGATTAACGTTAGCAATCGCATGGCTTTGTTTAGGTAATTGTGTCGCCGCTTTGACGGCTTGTTGTCGGCTTTGTTGAAGACGAGACAATACCGAATCATCAAGCTCATCCAGGCTATCATCGAGCAATTGACGCGAATAGTTTAAAAACGGGTCATCATTGTTATTTATTGCCTTTTTGTTTATACGTTTCTGACTCACGACTCTCTCATCTATAAATAGTCCGCTAAAACCAGACGCAGGCTATGCACTGCACGGGAATAATGCGTTTTTACACTGCCTTGTGAGCAGCCCATGCTCTCTGCCGTTTCTGCGACATCTAAACCTTCCCAGGCGCGCAATAAAAAAGCTTGTTGCTGCCGATGCGGTAAATTTTGAATAGCCTGTTCCAAGGTTTCCATTGCTCTATGTTGCAATAACTTATCGTCGGGTTTACTCTTAGTGTTATCCATTGCATTTTCGATGCTGTTTTCTTGTGCCTCATCGTTAACACCGGGAAACAAGCGGAACCACTGATTTTTTACTTTTTGCCGACGATAATAATCAAAAATCTTAGTTTGCAAAATGCGGTGAAATAATAGTGGCCACTCTTCTGCGGATTTGCGTGCATAAGATTGGGCAAGTTTCATCATGGCATCTTGCACAATGTCTAACGCGTCATCTTGATTTCTGGTGGAAAAATAAGCTATTTTAAATGCTTTTTTTTCCACCGAAGCCAGAAATTCATCCAACGCACCCAGTACTTTTCTCCTAAATGTAATCAACCATGATGTGCTCGCTACAATAATGATAGACGCTTTAACTTTATTACAACGTTTTAAAAACCAATGCGTTGACATGCTCGCTAAAAAATATCATGACAAGTTTTAGGCAAGGTCACTTAAATACCGTAAAATCCGCAAAGATATCAATTCCCCTCATTTATTATTGAGATTGATCTTACGCATATTTGCCTCTATTGTAGGCAAAAGATCATTTTAAGAAGTAACAGCCACTTTTGCTTGTTTTCGTATCACGTAAAGCTTACAATTTATGACGTGAGCTTATGGATAAAAAACAATAATCAACATAAATAAGCAAAAGCGGTGGGAGGCGAGCATTTAAGTAAGCAATTTAATAACCTGCATTAAAACTATAATAACCCCAGAATTTCCTGCCTTCTCATTGTACAAAGTCGTTCAAATTTTTATCTTTTAACGTAATATTTATACATAATCATATTTACCATAGTGGGGTATCGAATATGATCAACTCTCCATCCGGGCGACTTGTGCGTCTATTGTGTCCAATAAAAATCGGCAGTTTATTTTTATTGGCTTTATTGGTTTTATCCGCTTGTTCAGAAACATCGCCGGTGAAGCTTACATCGGAAAATGAACCGGTATCCTATAGTGTGCTTGTTAAGTTTAAAGATGCCTCATCACTGCAAGATGGGCGAGCCGAACAGCGCTTGCGAGCTTCGGGGTTAGTGCGTCCAAACACCCTTGGTCTGGTGCCTGGTTTAACCCAATCATCATTAGAAGCGGATCGAGATTTACAACAAACACTCAGTGATCTTAGGAAACAACCCAATGTTGAATATGCTGAACCTGATTATTTGGTGTCAGCGTTAGCCATACCTAACGATCTGCGTTTTGGCGAGCAGCAAGGTTTAGATAATACCGGGCAATCTGGCGGCACTAGCAATGCGGATATTGATGCACCCGAAGCCTGGGATTTGCAAACGGGTAATGATGTTGTCATTGCGGTAATCGACAGCGGGGTAGATTACAATCACCCGGATTTGCGTGACAATATTTGGGAGAATGTTAACGAAATACCTGACAATGGGATTGATGATGATGCCAACGGTTATATTGATGATGTGAACGGTTGGGATTTTAATAGCAATACCAATAACCCTATGGATGATATGGACCATGGAACGCATGTCGCCGGCACCATTGCAGCGGTGGGCGATAATCGCGTGGGTATTACCGGGGTGAATTGGAAGGCGAAAATTATGCCTCTAAAATTCATCAATGAAAATGGTGTGGGCAGTGTGTCTAAAGCCATTAAAGCCTTGGAGTACGCAGTTGCTAATGGGGCACGCATTTCTAATAACAGTTGGGGTGGTGGTGCATTTAGCCAAGCCATGTATGACGCATTATTAGCGGCCAATTCAGCGGGGCATATTTTCATCACCGGGGCCGGTAATGACGAAGCGAATATCGATTTAGCCCCCCATTATCCGAGTTCTTATGATTTGAATAATGTCATCTCTGTGGTGGCAACGGACAACACGGATCAGTTAGCGACATTTTCAAATTACGGGGTGCGCACCACCGATTTGGCAGCGCCAGGTGTTTCTATATTAAGTACCATAAGAAACAGCGACTATCAAACTTACAGTGGTTCGTCAATTGCGGCGCCGCTGGTTGCGGGTGTGGCGGGTTTGGTATTATCACAAAATGAGAATTTAACGGTCAGTGATCTTCGTGCGACACTGTTGAGCTCTATTGATAAGCTTGCTAGTTTATCGGGTAAAGTCGCCACCGGCGGACGCATTAATGCATTTAAAGCGGTGTCGAGCACCTCTCCGGCATCGACAGTGACGCTTGAGGCATCACTCGCGTTAACCCCCCAAAATCTTGAAATTCCCATCGATACTGCGCACACATTTACCGCCAGTGGTGGTTTAGCGCCCTATAGCTGGTCTATCAGTAACTCAAATGTTGGTGTGATTGATCCGACAACCGGGGTATTTATCGCAACGGCCATTGGTACTGCACAAGTCACGGCGACAGACAGCAGTGGTGTCAGCGCGGCGACCCAGGTGACGGTAAAAACCTTGGTGATTTCACCCTATGGTGATCAGTTGCTGAATATTAACGAACAATTTCAGGTACGTGTCGCAGGAGGGCAAGCACCGTATCAATGGCGTTTAGCGAATCCTTCGATTGCTACGCTATCAACTAACGGGGTGGGTACGACAGCAACGATCAGTACAGACAGGGTAGGTGGCACACGCTTGGAAGTCACGGACGCCAATCGGACCGTTGACTTTATTAATATCCAAATCACTGATCAGCCGATTGGCTTATTGGCGGTGACTCCCACTCAAGCAACCTTAGTTGTTAACGATACCATTCCGTTAACTGCCACCGGAGGCGGACCCAGTTATACCTGGATGTCTTCCAGTGCGAGTGTTGCCATGGTTGATCCAGTCTCTGGTTTAGTAACGGCCATGAGTGTTGGTACGGCCATGATATCAGTGAGCTCTAATGGTGTCACTGATCCAAGCACCGCCATGATCACGGTCGTTGCGGCTCAAACACCCACACCACCACCAACAACGCCACAACCACCAGGTCAGCCAGGACAGCCAGGTCAAATTAGCGTGACATCACCGGCTTCCGCGATGCTTGCTGGCGAGACATTGCAATTTACTGCCACCGGTGGAACAGCGCCCTATAGTTGGTCTGTCAGCAATAATCTAATTGCCACCATTGATGCCAATGGATTACTTTCTGTGCCGGCAGAGGTGACTTTTATCAGTCAATTTACGGTCAGTGCCACCGATGCCAATGGCGCGAGTGGTACCAGTGGTACCATATCCGTTAATCCACCGGCAGGCACTGCGCCCACACCGCCCACGGCACCGGTACCACCGATTCCAACGCCAGCTCCAGCCCCGGCTCCAGCCCCAGCGCCTGCACCTGCACCCGCAGGAATGGGCATGGGCATGGGTGGTATGGGAGGCGGCGGCATGGGCGGTGGAGGGATGGGTATGTAAAACTCACCGAGTGAACATCATAAAGCCTTCTAACCGACATTGGGTAACCTGGGGTTTGAAAATTGTGATGACAGTGATTTCAACTAAGGAATGGGTGCCAAACCGGGAAGTTATTGCGTTGCCCATTCCTATGGCTACTTGAATTAATCATACAAGGTTGGGGTGAACGTCTTTTTGTGAACCCCAACGGTCGGTAGCCACACCGCCATTTGGACCTACTATCCATGCTAATTTCAACGCCGGGGTTTCGGTTTCGTTCATGTTGGGGTTCGTCCCTCACCCCAACCTACCTGGGATGTTGTGATAGAAAATGGGTTATTGGTACTTTAATAAATGCTAAATCTCCTGCATCCATGCAGTCATCCCTCAGAACGAACAAACCCAATCTGAGCGCTAAATCGGGTAGCTAATTAACATATTTTTGTAAATGATTAACCGTATTGATGATTTTTTCGTCTATTTTTAAGCCTTGCTCAAAATTATCTTGCATGTCATTAACACCGTTTTGCACGATTTTAAGCAACTCTGCTTCTTGTAGTTCCGTTAGATCTAACCCCAAAAATGATTTTTCTAACTGTGCTAAAACATTATCCATTAATTGCATACTCTTTTCTTTGTTCTCAATTTGCTTTTCCCCAATTTCTGTTAATACCTTGTTTGAGTCACGTATAATTTGTTTCAATCCATGTTTACGCTCATCTTCGTGTAACATGCGCAACTCGATTTCACGTAGCTTTGATTCTGACCCTTCAATTAATATAGATAAGTTATCACGTATTCTTCCGCAATTATCACTATCCTCAATAGGCATATTTTTTACTAGTACAGATATGTCTCCAAAATTCAAAATGAGCCGACGCCTATGCTCTAAAATACGGCCACTATCTTTGAGTCGAAAGTGTAGCTCCTTTTCAAGCGGGGAAATTGGCTCATTGGTTCCATAGTTACCCGTGCTCAAGGTGGATCGAATTTGTATACTACAGTCGAGATTGTATCCGCTATCAATGGTTTCGACAATAAACCGTCCTAAATCATCGGTGCTTGACAAGGTAAAATTTTGCCGAAAAAAGTTGAGAATAATACCGAGTTCACCGGTGTTGGACATCGCTGCCATGGCAGTTTCTACAGCAATATTTTTTTCCAACTGTAGCGCGTTATGGGTTTCCTGGTCTTTAATTGCAATGTGAATTTTTTGTAAAACTTCAGCGGGAAGGATAGGTTTGATTAGATAGTCACTTCCTCCGGCCTCGTATCCAGAAAGTTTCTCTTCTGTGGTATCATGTGCCGAAACAAATATCACTGGAATATTTGCTGTTTCGGGATTCTTTTTTAAATGCTGACACGTTTCATAACCATCCATTTCAGGCATCATAATATCCATTAGAATAACACTTGGCTTGTTCTCTTTTGCAGCTATTTCTAGCGATTTTTTGCCGCTTGTTGCGACAAGAACGGCATATTCATGTTTGATATTTTCCATTAACAACTGAATATCAGCGGGTGAGTCATCAACAATCAATATTTTATGTGATTTTTGGTTCATAATATTTTCAACATTTCATTAGTGTCTGGTGAATATCGTCTAACTTTTAGGATTTATTTGAGTACTTTTTCTCAAAAAAAAGAGGGGAATTTTTTAGTTCCATTAGAATTTCTATCGCGTCATCGGTATTAAACGTATTTAAAGCCAATTCTAAGTCTTTTAATTGAAGAAAAATTTCGCTGCTTTCTAGTTGATCAAATAATTTTTCAAATGTATTTTGTGCCTTACTTAAATCATTATTGAGATGTTCGATCAGTTCATTTAATAGTGATGACAACTGTGTTGGAGATAACTTTTTCTCAGAATTTTGTGTCAAGCAAGCTTTGTCCTCATGTTGGCTTATTTCGTTAATTCCATCTAAAACTTTTTTAAGCTCCATGGACATATGTTGACTGATTTGCAGCGCTTTTTCATCTTTATTATGGCATGCCTTTTCAAGTTCGGAGGCAATTTTGTAAAGTGTGATAGCGCCAATATTGCCACTACTTCCTTTTATTGTGTGGGCTAACATTTTAGCGTCAGCAAACGATTTTTTATCAAAAAATGAGTTTATTTTACTATCTAAATTCAAATATGTTTCTTTGAAAATAAACAATATATCTTTATAAACAGACCAATTGCCGCACACACGTTGAAGACCATCTTTAACATCAATTCCTGGCAATGTAGGTAACATATTAGACGATTCCACTGGTATTTTGGGTTCAGTATTCTTGTTGTTTATTTTATTTACAGCAATCCATTTATCAATGACTTGAAATACTTTTTCTGGTTCAATGGGTTTTGTAATATGATCGTTCATTCCGGCCCGAAGACTTTTATCTTTATCTCCAGTAAGCGCATGAGCCGTCATCGCAATTATCGGTAGTTCTAGATATTCTCCGCCTAAAGCACGAATATTTTTACAGGATTCAATGCCATCCATAATGGGCATTTGGATATCCATTAATACGAGATCAAATTTTTGTTTTTGAATCCTATCGAAAGCTTGTTTTCCGTTTTCACAAATTGCAACATTAAATCCAGCGCTAGTGAGGATTTCTTTGGCTACCTCTTGATTAACCAAGTTGTCTTCCACAAGTAATAAATTAATTTCCTTAAAGTCATAATTCTCGATAGGAACAACAGCATCCTCTTTGTTTGATTGGTATTTATTTTCTTGTTGCTGAAATTGTTCGGAAGTGAGTTGTTGACCTATGTTTACATCGACGACCTCTAGTGGTAGCTGGAAATAGAATTCAGATCCTTGGTTTGGGTTACTTTTTACCTCAAGTGTTCCTCCCATTTTGCCAACAAGTGTTGCACAAATAGGAAGACCTAACCCGGTACCACCATACTTTCTGGTATGTGAGCTATCAGCCTGTGTAAACGCTTTAAAGGCGAGTTTTTGTTGTTCGCTGGTCATGCCGATGCCGCTATCTTTTACGCTGAACTTAATTTTATTGTTTGTTTGTTCAATATAAACGAGCACCTCACCTTGTTCAGTAAATTTTATCGCGTTACTCACTAGATTTGTCATTATTTGTCTAAGACGTGTTGGATCACCTTTTAAAAATTTTGGTAAGCTTGGATCAGATTTGCAGATTAATTCAATGCCACCTTCGTAGGCCGCATTGGAAAATAATACGACGGTTTCTTCGACAAGTATTAATGGTTCAAAGGGAATGTTTTCAAGTTCAAGTTTATTTTCTTCAAGTTTAGAGAAATCAAGAATATCGTTGATGACCATGAGTAACATTTCGCCTGAACTCGAAGCGGTGCCAACAAAGCGAGATTGCTTGTCAGTGAGTTGTGTTTTACCAAGGAGATGTAACATACCTAAAACGCCATTCATCGGTGTGCGAATTTCATGACTCATGGTGGCAAGAAATTGCGATTTGGCACGATTAGCAACCTCGGATTGATCGCGAGCATGGAGCAAATCATTTTCATGTTTTTTGCGTGCCGTGATGTCCGTAATAACCCCAATAAAATAATTTTCATCAATGACTGATGATTCAATTTTACTGACGGCGATTTCAATGGGAAACGTTTCTCCATTTTTTTTCTTAGCGATGATTTCTCTCTTTAAGCCAATAATTGAGTTGTTAAGACTTGATGCATTTTTCAGATATTGGTCGTGATTAGTTTTGTGTCCACCTGTCGGTATGAGTATACGGACGTTTTTTCCCACAAGTTCTGATTTACGGTAGCCAAATATATTCTCGACTTCAGGATTCGTGTCATGAATGATACCGCTAATATCTATGGTGATAATGCCTTCTAAAATATTGTCAACAATCCCTTGGGTATGTTGAAAAATCTTTTTTTGCTCATAATGAAGATTGTTTATACGCTTTGACATCGCATTAAAGCTTTTTGCCAATTCCCCAATTTCGTCTGTGCTATGAATGTTTACGGTATATCCTAGGTTGCCTGCATTTATTTTTTCTACACCTTGTTTCAACGCGACCAGTTGTCGTGTTAAATAACTACCAAATATGAAAGAAACTAATGCAACCATTAATATTTCAAAAATAGCAATACCAGCAATGTTGTTACGAATTTCGGAAGTAAAATCATCAATCTGCCCGATATTTAATCCTAATTCTACGGTGCCATAAACATCTCCGCTTTCGATAATAGGGCTACTTATATCGTAAGTTCGATCGTGTGATGCATATTCTAAGGTATGATTTTGATGGAATATAGAATCTAAGTGGCTGACCTCACCTTGTTGCTCTAGAATATCCCCCATGTCATCTAATACTCGGACATATATTATATCGGGGTTTGTCAATAAGGAACTGGCAACACTTTCGATGGTTGCTAAGTCTCCAGCGATAACGGCATCTTTAATGCTCATGGCAAACAGGTTGGATGTCGTGGATGCACGTTTGCGAATTTCATCTTCTAATGTATTGCTAAACAGATTTAAAGAAGTGACGACAAGTATGACTAAAACAATACATTCGATGAAAGCAATACCTAAGATGGTTTTTAATCTAAATGACATAAATTTATTTTTACTTTTATTATAATTGATCTATTTTTAAGGAGCGCACATCGTTCCAGTCTTCATTGAACGCCTTTTCGAAGCCTTTGATTTTCATTTTTTTTAACATCTCTTTGCCAGCATCTGTTTCTTCTAATTTAATGAGAGCTGTTTGCACTTTTTCAACAACATGCTTAGGAACGCGTGAATGATATGCAATGGCATGAGGTGTATAACCCTCAGTGGTCCATAAAACTTTAAGTTGATCTCGGGTTTTTTTACGCGTATTTTTAAAGGTACGCATGATTCCGCCACCGGCGATATATCTGTTTTTTGCCACATTTTGATAGACTGAATCATGTGAAGACACATAGTGGGGTGTCATTGATATATTCTGTTGCTTTAAATAACCACGAGGTAAAATGCTAGCGGCGAATGCTGCCGGTGAAGGAAAGGCTAAGTCTTTATTTTTTAAATCCTCAATTGACGTGATGTTGCTGTCTTTATGAACGACAATAATGCCTTTAATGCGTTTATTTTTTGCTTTAGCTAAAGCCTGATATTCTGATTTTTCATGAAAAATCGTATAATGATAAGGATTCATGTATGAAAAATCTGCATCCGCCTTTAATAAGCGCGCTTCGAATACGGGAATGTTTTTAGCGGTTTTTAATTTAAATGTATAACCTGTCTCTTTAGTTAGGTATTTCAAAACCGGCCCCCAAATTTTTGCTGTTTTACTGGCAGACTGTTGAGGCACAATACTAAATTTATAGATAGTATCTTCGGAAAAAGCCGAAGATGAAAACCATAGAACGCTAACAAAAATGAAAAAAGAGGGTATTAGCGCTTTCATTGAACGACACTCCTAGGGAAATTCTAAATGACACTGATTATGAGGTATTTATAGCGGTTATATTTGCCATTTTTTTAAACAAAATAGACGATATTGCGACGCTTTCGACGAGAAAATGAATGATATGATCTGTAGAGAGTGATATAGAGAGGTGAGTATTCAAGACACTTGTTGTCTGGGAGGCTATTAAATGATCATACTGAATCGCTGCATTTATGGGAAAATCCGGCAGCCTCCCAAGTCATCACGGTATTCAATGTATGTAATACACTTAAGAATAGGCATGCAATTCTATTCGATCCGGAGACTAACATCTGGTTCAATGCCGGACGGTATCAATGAGATATTTGAAGAAACAAGCTACTTGAACCAGCCGTTTAAAAGGCTGGTAAACAGATCTAGAGCCTGTGTCAATCGATACTATTCTTGCACTTCAGGCATAACACGCTGGGTGGCCAGCTCAAGAGAAAAATATTCAGCCGTGTGAAAATGGAAATACCGTGCAATAAAGTGACTGGGAAAAGATTGGACTAATGTATTATTTTTTCGCACAGCGGCGTTAAATCGATTTCTTGCTATGTGGATTTCTTTCTCGACCTCATTGAGGCCATGCTGAAGTGCCAAAAAATTTTGGCTGGCTTTAAGGTCGGGGTAGGCTTCCGCCACGGCTAACACGTTTTGTAAGTTTTGTGAAATTTCGCTTTCTT
>Ga0316205_10004501_pt1 | contig 12139 bp, 13 predicted proteins | sample 3monthpyrite_MG_FD_204941 | JGI IMG/M metagenome (GOLD analysis project Ga0316205, IMG submission 204941) | Microbial mat bacterial communities from mineral coupon in-situ incubated in ocean water Damariscotta River, Maine, United States -... | ecosystem: Environmental > Aquatic > Marine >... | reverse complement strand
ATCCGGCCCCCGATGCCACCCATCACACCGCCAGCCTTGGCCGCAGTTTTCTGAAATGGGAAATGCACTCGGAATTTGTCAGCTATACGCTTTATGCTGACGGAGTGGAGGAGCATCCGTTTGACGGGCACGCCTTCAACCTGTTCCCGAAAGACTGGCTGGCGGAAGCCCCGGGCGTGGTGATTTCTTCGGTGCTGGTGCGCATGGAAACCGCCGATTTTGCCACGCAATCAATGCCGGCGCTCAGCGAAAAACTCGGCAAATGGTTTGTGTCGGAAAGTCTTGTTGCCTCTTATGTGGTGGACCGTGAAGCCATTGTCGCCACCGATTTCAGGATTGACGAGGCCGGGCACGTGCGCTTTGCCGTGGTGGTTAATTCCGGCGTGAGCCAGCGGCGACTGGGGCGCATTGCCCAGCGGCTGCTGGAAACCGAAACCTATATGAACGCCTCGATGCTTGGCTTTCCGATGGCGCGGCGGGTATCGGACGAGGTCGATGACATGCAGGCCGAACTGTCGGAAGTTTTTGATGATCTGGCGGAGGACAAGAGCAAGGATTCGGCAACGCTGGAGGAATTGTTGCATTTAGCCGGGCGGATTGAAAACCTCGCCTCGCGCACCGCCTTCCGCTTTGGCGCCACCGAGGCTTACAGTAAAATTGTGGAAGAACGGATCAAGCTGTTGCGCGAGGAGCGTTTTGAAGGGCGGCAGTTGCTGGCCGAATTTATGATGCGGCGCTATTCGCCCGCGATGCGCACCTGCCTTTCCACCAAAAACCGGTTGCACGAGCTTTCGGAACGCACCGAGCGCGCCGCCAACCTGTTGCGCACAAGGGTAGATGTGGAAAACGCTTTGCAAAACAAACAAGTGTTGGCCCGGATGGACCAGCGCGCCGGGTTGCAGCTTCGTTTGCAGGAAACCGTGGAGGGGCTTTCGGTGGTGGCGATCAGTTATTATGCGGTGTCGTTGTTGAACTACCTGCTGGCCCCTCTGGCTTCAATCATCGGGCTGGAGAAATACCAGCTATCAGCAGTGCTCACGGTGCCGGTGGTGCTGCTGGTATGGATGTTTGGGAAACGCATGCGTGCCAAGTTGAAATAGGCGGGGGCAACAGCGGCGCGGAAGTGCTGCCCTGTTTGAGGCGGGTTGCGCCCGCGCCGCGCCGATAGGGCAGCGCCTGGTGTGCCACGTTATTGCCGCACGCTCACCCCTTTGGCTTCTAGCTGGGCCGCCTGCGCGCCATTGGCGGCGGGCGTATTGCGAATGTAGACGGTCCGCAGTTTTTCAAGGTGCGTCAGCGCCGAAACATCGCTGACCGGGCTGTTCGAGGCATCAAGCCAGCTGAGCAGGCTGGCATTGGCCAGCACCGAAATATCACTGATCTGGGTGTTGGACATGCTGAGCAGGTTCAGCCGCCCCGCACCTGCCAGCGCTGAAATATCGGTCACTTGGGTATCAGCCATTTGCAGGTCCGTCAGGTTGGGCAACACCGAAACCACAAAAATATCGCTGACCGGAGTTTCATCAAGCGACAGGCGCTCCAGTTTGCCGAGCGCAAATATCGGGAACAGATCGGTGATCGCGGTCCCGTTAATGTCCAGCCGGGTCAGCCCGGCGAGATCAGCCAGCGGCAACAGATCGGTGATCGGCGTGTTCTGGAGCTTGAGTTCGCGCAGGGTGCCAAGGCCGGCAAGCGGGGAGAGATCGGCGACCTGGGTTTCGTTCAGGGTGAGATCCCGCAGGATCACCATGTTTGACAGCACCGAAAGATTGGAAATCGCGGTGCGGCCAAGATCAAGCTCGGTGATGGCATAGAGTGCGGTGAGGGGGCTGAAATCGGTAGCGGGGATGCGCTCAAGGTCAAGGTCTTCCAAGGCGGGCAGGCTGGCCAGCACCGAGATATCACTGACATTGGTGCGGGCAATATCAAGAGTGGAAAGCCCCTTGAGGCCCGCCAGCGCCGAAATATCGCTGACAGGCGCGCTGCGCAGGCTAAGATCGGTGAGGCCTGTCAGCCCGGCCAGCCCGGAAATATCGGTAATTTCGGTGCTGCCGATATCAAGCCGGCCAAGGGCGCGCAGGCCTGCCAGTGGTGAAAGATCGGTCACCGCCGTGTTGGAAATATCGAGCACCCGCAACCCCGGCATTTTGGCAACAAGCGCAATATCGGTGATGCCGGAACCACGCAGCCGAAGCTCGGTTACCGAGGGCAGTGACAGCACTTCAACCGGAATGCTGGTAAGTTCCTCAATGCTGGTCAGGTAGAGCGAGGTGCAAAAATCCACGCGGCACTCGTCGATTTTCACTTTGGCTTCGGTGTTGGACTGGGCAAGCGCCGGGGTGGCAGCAACCAGAAGCGCGGCCAATGTGGTCTGGGTGAAATTCTGAAGGCGCATCGCCGGTCTCCGATAGTCATTATGCTACAATCCTTCAACCATACTGCAAAAGCGGTTTGGAACAAGGCTTGCCTTTTGTCGTTTGCGGGATTATAGCCGCGGCTGGCCGGATGTTCCGGCAGAAGTCACCGCTGACCTTCTTAAAAAATACGGGATAGAAAATGAATCGTGGATTATTTCTTGGCGTGATCGCCATGGCAACCATTGTGGTGGCCTCAAACATACTGGTGCAGTTTCTGCTTGGCAGTTGGCTGACATGGGGGGCGTTTACCTACCCGTTTGCCTTTTTGGTGACGGACCTGATGAACCGGGCTTACGGCGCGCAGCAAGCCCGCAAGGTGGTGCTGGTTGGCTTCATCGTCGGGGTTATTTGCTCGCTGATCGGCACCCAGATCATGCTCGAATTTGGTCCGGCGGTGAGCTTGCGCATCGCGCTTGGCTCGGGTGTGGCATTTCTGGTGGCGCAACTGACCGATGTGGCGGTGTTTAACCGGCTGCGGGCCGCGAGCTGGTGGCGGGCACCCCTTGTGTCCTCCTTCATTGGCTCGGCGCTGGATACGGCGCTGTTTTTCAGCATCGCCTTTGCCGGGGCATTTGTGTTTCTGGATGTGAGCCAGCCCAATGGCTGGGCGCGTGAGGTGGTGCCGATGTTTGGCTTTGGCCCCGCCGCCCCGCTTTGGCTGAGTCTTGCGCTGGCTGATTTTGCCGTGAAAATGAGCTTGGCGCTGGTGGCGTTAGGCCCGTATCGGCTGGCACTTTCCCGCCTCACACCGGCGCGCGCATAATTTATTTGCGTTTAACCAATTTCTGGCTAAACTCGCCCTATCTGAAACAACGAGAAAGGAGGTGCCAATGTCTAATGGGATATTGGAGCAAATGGTTAAGGAAACACGGGAGATCAAAATCTAGTCGGGGCAGCCCCCGATAGGTGGCCCGTGACCTGACCACCTCCAAACTCAAGTTTGGGCCGTTCCTTCAGTGGGGCGGCCCTTTCTATGTCTAAATCCCCATATGGATCGGATATATTAGCCGCATGAATTGAATGGTACCGGATATGCGCTTATAGAAGAGCTTCAACAAGGAGCACCTTATGCACGATCTTACGCTAGTGCGGCACGGGCAAGCCCAAACCGGGGCAAAAACCGAAGCCAGCTATGATAATCTTTCTGACCTTGGCCAGCAGCAAGCGCGCTGGTTGGGCGAGCATATCAAGGCTTCGCATGGGTATGACTATCTAATTTCGGGCAGCTTGAACCGGCAGGTACAAACCGCACAAGGGCTAGGGCTGGACACCGCTCACAAAGAAGACGCACGCCTCAACGAAATGGACTATTTTGGGCTTGCCGCCAGCCTCGAAGCCCGCGCGGGAGTGCCCTTGCCGAGCAATGAAGACGAGTTCATCACCCACGTGCCGCAATTATTAACCGCATGGCGTGATGGTGATATTGAAGATGGTTTGGAGAGCTATGACGATTTTTGCAGCCGGATCACCAGCGCGCTCGATGATGCCGCCAAGCTGGAAGGGCGAGTGTTGATGGTCACATCAGCTGGCGTGATCGCCACGTTAACCACGCTATCGCTCGGGCTGGATGTCTTTGCCAAAACCCGCATTTTTGCTAGTGTCGCCCATACCTCGATGCACCGTTATTCGGTGCGTGCCGATGGGTTGCACCTTACCCAGTTTTGCGCCACCCCGCATTTTGACCATGCCGACCGATTGGCAATGAAAACCTTTATCTGATGATCCGCGTTAACGAACATATCACCCTGCAAGACTGGGAGTTGACCGAGAGCTTCATTCGAGCTTCCGGCCCCGGAGGGCAGAATGTGAACAAGGTTTCCACGGCGGTGGAACTACGCTTTGAGGCGGCGCGCTCGCCGAGCCTGCCTGCCGATGCCAAGGCGCGGCTTAAAAAGCTGGCGGGCTGGCGCTGGACCAATGACGGCGCGGTCATTATTACGGCAGAGAAGCACCGGACACAGGCGCGCAACCGCGAATTGGCTGAAGAGAAGCTGCGAGAGCTGATTGTGCAGGCGCTCCACCGGCCCAAACGGCGGGTGAAAACACGGCCAACCTTGGCCTCCAAGCGGCGGCGGCTGGATGGCAAAACCCAGCGCGGTGAAATCAAGAAATTGCGTAGCAAAAACATCAGCGATAATTGACCTGTATCAATACTTTTTGTCTGCCGCTCTGCCTATTGTGTGTCGAAAATCCAAAAGGGAGAGTCGCGATGCGCACAACCACACCTACCAACGCCTTATCGGAATCCGAATCCTCGGCACTGAGCCGATTTGAGCAAGGGCAATACCCCTATTCGGACAAGATCAAAAAAGCCGATTACGAAAAGCAAAAGGCGCTTTTGCAGGTTGAGCTTTTGAAGGTGCAAAAATGGGTGGAGGATACCGGTGCCAAGGTGATTTTGCTGTTTGAAGGCCGCGACGCGGCAGGCAAAGGCGGCACCATCAAACGGTTTATGGAGCATCTCAACCCCCGTGCGGCGCGGGTTGTGGCGCTGAATAAACCCACTGATCGCGAACGTGGCCAGTGGTATTATCAACGCTATATCGAACACCTGCCGAGCGAGGGCGAAATGGTGCTGTTTGACCGCTCATGGTATAACCGCGCCGGTGTCGAGCGGGTGATGGATTTTTGCACCCCGCAGGAATATCTCGAATTCATGCGCGAAACCCCTGATCTGGAACGAATGTTTGCGCGCTCGGGGATATATATTTTCAAATACTGGTTTTCGGTTACGCGCGCAGAGCAGCGCCGCCGCTTTGAAAGCCGTGAAACCGACCCGCTAAAGCAATGGAAGCTCTCGCCGATTGACCGCGCCAGCCTTGATAAATGGGATGAATATACCGAAGCCAAGGAGGCGATGTTTTTCTATACAGATACCGCCGACGCGCCGTGGACGATCATCAAATCAAATGACAAAAAGCGCGCGCGGCTAAACACCATGCGCCACTTCCTGTCCAAAATCCCCTATCCAGACCGGGATATGGAAAACGCGCCTGACCCGGACCCGAAAATCGTCGGTGCGGCCAGCCATGTCATCGGGTCAGACGAGCACATTTTGGGGAAGTCGTTGCATCCCAACACCCGAAAAGGCTAAACTGCCCCGAGAAATCGTGAACGGGGCTGAATGTGCGCAAATTGATATTGATGCTCGGGTTATTGCCGCTCATTGCCTGCGGGCAGGTGGCCGAGCGCACACCGCCAATGGCGCGCGAACTGCTGGCCGGGCAACCGGTCTCTCGCACCGCCGAGCGGGCGCCGCCATTTGCGCGCCGTGTGGCGGAAAGCGGTGGTGTCGGGCTTTCCGGCGGGGTTGCCGGTTTTATTCTCGGTAAGGTTGTTACCCGCACGATCAACGCGGATGAGCGCGCCCGCTCGCGCATTGGCGCGGTGCCTACTCCGCAAGGTGTGGACCCGGGGCTGATCATTGAAAGCATGATCGCCGATTACCTGATCGCCAATTTCGGGGCGCGCCCGAACCTGCGGGATTTTTATGCCGGATCGGTGCGGGTGACCGCCAGCGGTGAGCGCGCCCCGCAAGTGGCCGAACTGGCCCGGCGGCGCGGGCTCAGCGGGGTGGTGATTGATGTGGTGGCGCTGGAATATTATGCTGATAGCACAGGGCGCAACCTTGGGCTGGTTGACGAGAGGTTCCGCATCGTGGTCAGCGCCTTGATGTCACTCATTGATGTTGAAAGCGGCACTGTTATCGCCTCGGGCCGCTGTGAAGGCACCCATGAAAACCTCGCCGAAATTTCCGCTGCTATTGAAGACGGCCCGCGCCTGACCACGCTTTTGGCGCAAAAGGCTGCGGCGGATTGCGCCGCACAACTGATCGCGCGGGAATTGCGCTAGCTTTTGGCAGCACCGCAGTACGCGTGTTGATTTTGGAATTGCAATTCAGGCGGTTTTCCCCAATGCTTGCGGCGGTAGCAATCGGAGAGAAAAAGATGAAAACACGCGCGGCTGTGGCGTTTGAGGCGGGAAAACCGCTCGAAATTATCGAGGTGAATCTGGAAGGCCCGAAGGCAGGCGAGGTTTTGGTTGAGATCAAAGCCACAGGTATTTGCCACACCGACGAGTTCACCCGCTCGGGCGCGGACCCTGAAGGGCTGTTTCCGGCCATTCTCGGCCATGAAGGCGCTGGCGTGGTGCTGGAGGTTGGCCCCGGCGTCACCAGCCTTAAACCCGGCGACCATGTGATCCCGCTTTACACACCGGAATGCCGCGAATGCGACTATTGCCTGAACCCCAAAACCAACCTGTGCCAGAGCATCCGCACCACGCAGGGGCAGGGGCTTATGCCCGATGGCACCAGCCGCTTTAGCCTGCTCGACGGCACACCGGTTTTGCACTATATGGGCTGCTCGACCTTTGCCAACCATACAGTGCTGCCGGAAATCGCCCTTGCCAAAATCCGCAAAGATGCGCCGTTTGACAAGGTTTGCTATATCGGCTGCGGTGTGACCACGGGCATAGGCGCGGTGATCAACACCGCCAAGGCCGAGATTGGCAGCCGCGCGATTGTGTTTGGGCTTGGCGGCATTGGCCTTAATGTGGTGCAGGGGCTGCGGCTGGCGGGCGCTGACCAGATTGTCGGGGTAGACCTCAATGACGACAAAGCCATAATGGCCACGCGCTTTGGCATGACCGATTTTGTGAACCCTTCCAAGGTCAGCGGTGACCTTGTGGCGTATCTGGTCGAACTCACCGGCGGCGGCGCTGATTATACCTTTGATGCCACGGGCAACACCGATGTGATGCGCACAGCACTTGAAGCCGCCCATAAGGGCTGGGGCGAAAGTATTATAATTGGCGTGGCCGCAGCCGGGGCCGAGATTTCAACCCGCCCCTTCCAGCTTGTGACGGGCCGAAGCTGGCGCGGCACCGCCTTTGGTGGTGCCCGTGGCCGCACCGATGTGCCCAAAATTGTGGATTGGTATATGGATGGCAAAATCGAGATCGACCCGATGATCACCCATAAACTGGCGCTTGAGGATATCAACACGGGGTTTGATTTGATGCATGAAGGCAAGAGTATAAGGGCGGTGGTGGAGTTTTAATGACGAAAAAAATCAAAGCCGCTGTGCTGGTCGATGCGGATAACCTGCCAATTGCGCAGGCCGAAGAAGCGCTGGAAAAGCTGGCCGAGATTTGCAATCCGGTGATCAAAAAGGCCTTTGGGGATTTTACCAAGTCGGCCAAAAACTGGTCACCGGAGTTTATGCGGAAGCACGGATTTACCCCCGAAATGCATTTTGCCGTGAGCAATTTCAAAAACGGGGCTGATATCGCGATGTGCATCGCAGCGATGGATATCGTTTATGCCAAATCGGTAGAGGCGATTGTGCTATTTACCTCAGACAGTGATTTTGCCGCGCTGGCGGCCCGCATTCGGGAGGCGGGGTTGGAAGCTTTAGGTGTGGGGGATACCAAAGCCAGTGAAGTGTTACGCTCGGCATTTGACACATTTGTTGTGGTTGAACGGCCCAAGAAGGTTCTTCCAACATCTTTAACACCGACTCCGGCGCCAATCAAAACTGCGCCAAAACCTGACAAAGTAGATCCGATGTTGGTTGTTGATTCTTCGCCAGCGACGGCAAAAACAAAAACAGAAGTATTAAACGCGCAGGCACAAGCACTGCAAAATGTGGTGAAGAAAAAGCCCATAAAGGCTGTGCCCAAGGCAACGGCCAAACCCAAAGCTATACCGCCAACCATTCGCAAGCTGATTGTGAGCGAAGTGAAGGCAGCGAAGCAGGAAGGGGTACAGGCAATGGTCTCTCGTATTAACAACAGAGTTAAGGCCGAAATACCTAACTTTTCACATAAGACTTATGGCTTCGCTAAAGTGAGTTCGTTACTGAATAGCATGAATGAAGTTGTGTTGGTAAACGGGAATAAGGCAGTGAAGCTTGCCGGCAATCAAGGCTCCAAATAGAAGGAAATTCTGGCGATGAAAACACTATCTGAAAACGCGGCTTTTGGCGGCACGCAAGGCGTTTATAGCCATGCCTCTGAGGCCCGCAATTGCGAGATGACTTTTGCCGTCTACCTGCCGCCTGCCGCCAAAGAGGGGCCGGTGCCGGTGCTTTGGTATCTTTCCGGCCTCACCTGCACCCATGAAAACGCGATGGTTAAAGCCGGCGCGCAGGGCTGGGCCGCCGAGGCGGGCATCGCGCTGGTGTTTCCCGATACCTCGCCGCGTGGCCAAGGCGTGGCCGATGACGAGGCCTATGACCTTGGCCAAGGGGCGGGGTTTTATGTGGATGCCACCCAAGCCCCGTGGGCCCCGCATTTCAGCATGGAAACCTATATCGCTGACGAATTGCCCAAGCTCCTGTTTCGCAATTTTGATCTGCTGGAAGAAGCCCAAGGCATTACCGGCCATTCAATGGGTGGCCACGGCGCGCTTAAATTGGCGATGAACCGCCCGCAGCAATTTGCCTCGCTCTCGGCTTTTGCCCCGATTTGCAACCCTACCGGCTCGGATTGGGGCCGCCCCCAGCTTGCCGCTTATTTGGGCGAGGATGAAAGCCAATGGCAGCGCCATGACGCCAGCAAGCTGATGGCCGAACACGGGTTTCATAGCCCGGTGCTGATCGACCAAGGCTGCAATGACCAGTTCCTCGGCCTGCTCAAGCCTGAAACCCTTGCCCACGCCATGGCCGCCAAGCGCCAGCCCGGGCGCTTCCGGATGCAGCCGGGCTATGACCACTCCTATTTTTTCATCGCCAGCTTTATGGAAGACCACATTATGCACCACGCCGAAATTCTGCACGGCATTTGAGCGGTGGATTATTCTGTGCCAGCCGGGCCTGATGCCACCCTTGGCAGGGGGCGGCCATGACCATCATTTATATTGACGCCGATGCCTGCCCGGTGAAGGCCGAAACTTTGCGGGTGGCTGATAGGCACAAGTTACAGGTTTACCTTGTGTCCAACGGTGGCTTGCGGCCCAGCCCGCACCCGTTGGTGGATATTGTGGTGGTGGATGACGGCCCCGATGTGGCCGATATGTGGATAGCGGACCGGATAGGCCGGGGCGATATTTGCATCACCGGAGATATTCCGCTGGCAGCGAAATGCCTTGAAGCCGGTGGCCGGGCCTTGCGCCATAATGGCGATGCTTTCACCAGATCCAACATCGGCAACCAGCTTGCCATGCGCGATTTGATGAACGATATGCGGGCGGCGGACCCGTTTCATCAAGGAAAAGGCAAGCCGTTTTCCAGGGCCGACCGCTCACATTTCTTGAATGCGCTGGAGCGCGAGGTGCAGGCGGCCAAGCGTGAGCATGGCTGAGCTTGAAATTGATTTCACCACGGGCGCGGTGGCGCACCGGCTGCGCTTTGGCGGTGGTCTCGGGCAGGACCTGCCCAAAGCGGTGGGGATGAAAAAGGGCATCCGCCCGCATGTGGTGGATGCCACGGCCGGGCTGGGGCGCGACGGGTTTTTGCTCGCCTCGCTCGGGGCGCGGGTGACCCTGATCGAACGCTCGGCGCAAATGCACGCATTGCTGGCGGTGGCACTGGAAAAAGCGGCGCAGAGCGAAGTGGCAGAGATAGCCGCGCGGATGACACTTTTGCATGGCGACGCCAAAACCCTGCTACCCACGCTTGTGCCCGAGGTTATTCTGGTTGACCCGATGCACCCGCCACGGGGTAATTCGGCGCTGGTCAAGCAGGAAATGCGGCAGCTGCGCGAGATTGTGGGGGAGGATAAGGATGCGCTGGATCTGATAAAAACCGCGCTGGCTTGCGCCCAAAATCGCGTGGTGCTCAAATGGCCGCGCCGGGCGGCATTACCCGATGGCCTCCCCGCGCCTTCGCACCAGATACTGGGGAAATCCACCCGCTATGACGTGTGGATGACGGGTGAGAACCGGTTTCATATCGCACCTGAAAGTTGAAATGCAATCCCTCTGTCAAATATCTGACAATCACCTTCACCCGCCGCGCTATACTGCGCTATTAACAATTGGAAGGGGACCAGAAATGGCCGGAATACGCCCAAGTGATTTTCGAATTAACCGCCCCGACGAGCTCGACGATGCCCATTGGCAAAAGAAAAAAGGCAAAGTCGGGAAAATGGTCAAAACCGGCGTTGGTGCCGAGCTCAAAAAGCTGAACGCCATGATCCTCAAGGTCGACCTGATCGCGCTTGATCCCGCCTCCAACCCGTCAAAAACCATGGATGAGTTGAAGGCCAAGGTTGAGGGGGCAAAAAAAGAATATATGAAATCTATTCCGCCGATTCAAAAGCAGTGCAAGTCTTTGGTCGGCGTCGCGCAAAAGGCCGAAGCCAAGCTGAAAAAAGTGCCGATGGGCAAAGATGCTTCCAAAGCGGCGGCTGCCGTGGCCAAGGCGGCTGACCAGTATGCGGTAACCTGCAAAAGCCTTGATCTTGAAGGCTCGATCGCCAAGGTGAAGGCCGATATCGAAAAGAAAATGGCGCTCGCGGCGAAATTGCTGAATGACTCGCTGGCAAAATTTATGACCGGAGCGAAAAAGTTTCTGGCTGACCCGACCGAAGAAAGCTGGAATGCCAATGTCAAGCAAAACGGGCGCAGCGTATCCAACTCTGTGGCGCAATTGCCCGCCCTCCGTGCCAAGTTTTGGGGCGATTTTTCCAAGTTTCAGGGCTTTGACCTTGGCACCATGAAGCTGTCAGGTGACCCTGAATTTGGCAAGAAATCTACCATGTTGGTGAAGGCTGCCGCCAAACAGGTGGTAGCGATTTCCAAATTCAAGGGCTGATCAGGCGGCGCGAATATCGGCCCAGATCGGCTTATGATCCGAGGCGCGGCGGGCGGCGGGGCAATCATGCACGCCGCCTCTTTCTATCGCCAGATCATGACTCAGGGCGAATTTATCCAGCCCGACCAATGGCCGCAGGGTTGGAAACGAGTGGCCCGGCGTGTGCAGATTGAAGCGCGTATTTAGCGCCGTTAGGTTTTGGTCTTTGCGGTGCCATTCATTGAAATCACCCATGATCAGGGTCGGCATCTTGGGCAGGCTGTCTAGAAATTCGGTGATATGGGAGACTTGCGCCCGCCGGTCACGCCGGAAAAGCCCCAGATGCACCCCGACAACCCGAAGCAATGTGCCGGGCATGTCAAGATCAACCACGGCGGCACCGCGCGGCTCGGTGCCCGGCAGGTCAAGCCGCCGCACCGCCAGCACCCCGGCCCCCCGCCGCACCAAAATGGCATTACCGTGCCAGCCCATGCTTTGCGCCCGCGGCGAAAGGTCCACCGGTTTCAGATCAGTGGTTTCAGCAATCAGGGCGTGGGGTATGCTACTGGCACGGCTGCCAAAGCGGCGATCTGTCTCTTGAAGCGCGATCACATCAGCCCCGATGGCGGCGAGCACCGACAGCACCCGCGGCGCATCCCGCCGGTAATCAAGCCCGACGCTTTTCCTGATATTATAGCTTGCAACACGAAACATATTCGCCTCCTGTTCCATATATGGTGGTCGCAAAGGGGTTTGTGAAGCGCGCACAGTTGCCGATGCGCCATGCTGCGCCTATGCTAGAGATCAAAGGAGAGCCTGTTTATGAAATTCGCCCGGCAAAACATCGTCGTCTACGCGATCTGGATAATTCTGGTTGTCGAAAGCCTGATCTCGCTGTGGCTCGGGCACTGGAACGAGGCATTTATTGCCTTGTTTACCCTTGGGCTTACCTTTTTTCCGATCCTGTTTGAGGAGCGTATGGGGGTG
>Ga0316205_10004498_pt1 | contig 12146 bp, 10 predicted proteins | sample 3monthpyrite_MG_FD_204941 | JGI IMG/M metagenome (GOLD analysis project Ga0316205, IMG submission 204941) | Microbial mat bacterial communities from mineral coupon in-situ incubated in ocean water Damariscotta River, Maine, United States -... | ecosystem: Environmental > Aquatic > Marine >... | reverse complement strand
AATACAATTGCCAGAACTTTAGGGCTCGATTTTAAAAGAATACAGTTTACGCCAGACCTGATGCCCAGTGATATTTTAGGAAGTGAGATATTAGACCAGAATAGGAATTTCAAATTTATTAAAGGCCCTATTTTTGCCAATATAATTCTGGCAGATGAGATTAATAGAACCCCACCTAAAACACAAGCAGCTCTTTTAGAGGCTATGCAGGAAAGGGCAGTAACAATAACAGGAGTACAACATAAACTTTCCCGGCCATATTTTGTTCTTGCAACACAAAACCCTATTGAACAAGAAGGTACTTATCCCCTTCCGGAAGCACAGCTGGATCGATTTATGTTTGCAATAGAGTTAAAATATCCATCTATTGAGGAAGAAACACAAGTAGTAAAAACAACTACCAATGATGAATTTCCTGAAGTGAATGCCTTATTGAATGCCGATGAAATATTGGAAGTTCAGCATTTGGTTAGAAGAATACCCGTTCCGGACAATGTTGTGGATTATGCGGTAAAATTGGTAAGCAGTACCCGACCGGGATTAAAGACTTCTTCGGATTATGTGAAACAATACCTGGATTGGGGTGCCGGACCACGCGCTTCTCAGAACCTTATTTTAGGAGCCAAGGCCCACGCTGCAATTAATGGCAAGTTCTCCCCGGATATTGAAGACGTGCAGGCCGTTGCAATGGGCATTCTAAAACATAGAATAATTAAGAATTATAAGGCAGAGGCCGAAGGAATCTCAGAAGAAGATATCATAAATAAACTTCTTTAAACATATTATCATGGACATTCTGTGAAGAAGGGACATGATCATTTTTCGTATTGGTCTGGAGGTAATAAAAAGTTTATAATCTCTTATTCGCAAGAAATCCGATTCACTATTTTTCTTAAACCAGGATGGATTTGAAAATAAAGTATTATATATCCACAATTAATATGTAATCCCATTCTAAAAATTTCCTTTACCACGTGTATTTTACTAATTTTACGGAATTCAATTAACTGAAAAAACTCAAACTAATGGCATTTGATATTGACATGATTAAAGGGGTTTACGCCAATATAGCGGAACGTATTGACAAGGCTCGTGATATAGTTGGAAGACCATTAACACTTTCCGAGAAAATATTATATTCTCATCTTTGGGAGGGGCAACCTACAAAGGCCTTTAAACGAGGTAAGGATTACGTAGATTTTGCTCCAGATAGAGTGGCTTGTCAGGATGCCACGGCTCAGATGGCACTACTGCAATTTATGCAGGCAGGTAAGCCTAAGGTTGCGGTTCCCACTACGGTTCATTGCGATCATTTAATCCAGGCTAAAAGCGGGGCGGCTATTGATTTAAGAACTGCCAATAGTACAAGTGCTGAGGTGTTCAACTTTTTAGAATCGGTTTCAAATAAATACGGAATAGGTTTTTGGAAACCAGGAGCTGGAATTATTCATCAGGTGGTTTTGGAAAACTATGCTTTCCCAGGGGGTATGATGATAGGAACAGATTCACATACTGTAAATGCAGGAGGTTTGGGGATGTTAGCCATTGGTGTTGGAGGAGCAGATGCCGTTGATGTGATGGCAGGGATGGCATGGGAACTTAAGTTTCCAAAATTAATTGGTGTTAAGCTGACGGGTAAGATTTCTGGTTGGACTTCCGCTAAGGATGTAATCTTAAAAGTTGCTGGTATTCTGACCGTAAAAGGTGGAACCGGAGCAATTGTGGAATATTTTGGAGAAGGTGCTAAGAATCTTTCTTGTACCGGCAAGGGTACAATATGTAATATGGGTGCAGAAATAGGGGCTACTACTTCCACCTTTGGTTATGATGCCTCTATGGAAAGGTATCTTCGTGCAACAGACAGGAGTGATATAGCAGATGCTGCAAATGAAGTAAAGGATTATCTGACAGCAGATTCAGAGGTCTATGCAGAACCGGAAAAATACTTCGATGAAATTATAGAAATTAACTTAAATGATCTAAGGCCGCATCTAAACGGTCCTTTTACACCAGATTTGGCAACACCAGTTGGCGAACTAGGACCTAAAGCCAGGGCAAACGACTGGCCTATTCAGGTTGACTGGGGGCTTATCGGGTCATGTACTAATTCTTCCTATGAAGACTTAACCAGGGCTGCATCTATTGCAAAACAGGCGGTAGACAATAATATAAAACCGAAGTCTGATTTTGGAATTAATCCAGGATCAGAACAAATCAGATTTACAGCGGAACGTGACGGTTTATTGCAGATATTTGAAAACCTGGGGGCAACCATTTTCACCAACGCATGTGGTCCTTGTATTGGACAATGGGACAGAAGTGATCTCAAAGGGGAAGAGAAAAATACTATTGTACATTCTTTTAACCGTAATTTTTCTAAAAGAGCAGATGGTAACCCTAACACACATGCTTTTGTGGGTTCTCCGGAAATGGTCGCGGCCATTGCACTTTCGGGAAGGCTAGACTTTGACCCTATGAACGATACACTAATAAATGAAGATGGAAAGGAAGTTAAATTAAAGGAACCCGAGGGAATTGAATTACCTCCAAAAGGTTTTGAGGTTGAAGATGCCGGGTACCTGGCACCAGATGAAGATGGCAGTGGAGTTGAAGTAGTCGTAGCAAAAGATTCTGAGAGGCTTCAGGTTTTGGAACCTTTTGCGCCAATTTCTTCGGATAGTCTTCAAAATATGAAGCTTCTTATTAAAGCATTTGGTAAATGTACAACAGACCATATTTCAATGGCTGGTCCATGGCTCAGATACCGAGGGCATTTGGATAATATTGCAAATAATACCTTGATAGGCGCGGTAAATGCTTTTAACAAAAAGACCAATTTTGTAAAGAATCAACTAAGCGGAGAATATGGCGGAGTGCCAGATACGCAGAGAGCGTATAAGGCCAAGGGGATAAAGACCATTGTAGTTGGAGATCATAATTATGGTGAAGGGTCTTCCCGTGAACATGCGGCTATGCAACCCAGACATTTAGGGGTAGCGGCGGTCATTGTAAAATCTTTTGCCCGTATTCATGAAACCAATCTGAAAAAACAGGGGATGTTAGCATTGACTTTTACGAATGAAAGTGATTATGACCTTATACAGGAAGATGACACCTTTAACTTTATTGATATTAAAGAATTTACTCCGGATAAACCATTGACAATTGAAGTTGTGCATGCGGACGGATCCAAGGATTTAATCCAAGCGAAACACACCTACAATCTGCAGCAGATTGAATGGTTCCGTGAAGGTTCTGCTCTAAATGTAATTAAGAAAGATAATGCGGCATAAATTGCATCTGAAATTAAGTAAAATAACTCCCGAGATATATCGGGAGTTATTTAGTTTTGTCAAACCCTAATAAAATGAAAGTAAGCAGGAAAACCATTCTAAATATTCTATTCATGGCTTTCGTGCTTTCTTTTTTTGTGACCCCGCTTGGGTATCATGGTAAAGTTTTATTGAACCAAATATTTTCCTTTCGCCCGGAGGTTATTGAAGTTGATGAACAACAACAAATAACAGATTATAACTGGAAATTAAAAAATGCGAATTGGGAGTTCTTCAATTTTGAAAAATCGAAAGGGAATATAGTTTTTATAAATTTCTGGGCTTCATGGCGATTGCCATGTGCGGCAGAACTCAAAAGTATACAGAACCTATATGATAAATATAAAGATAAAGTCGATTTTTACATTATAACTGATGAAGAGAGACTTCCCGTAGAAGAGTTCATGATTGAAAATAAATTTACTTTTCCGGTAACCTATCTTATTATTGGTGAGAGATCCCCCTTAACTATTCTTAAGCCGCCATCGTCCTATATAATTGATCAAAAAGGCAATATTAGGGTAAAACAAGTGGGAATTGCCGATTGGGATAATAAAACAATCTATAATCTTCTCAATGAATTAATAAATTAGAAGTGAAACTAAAAAGAACACAACTAGTCAATATTGCTATTATTCTGGCATTGGCGCTTTATTTTTTTACTCCGATAGGTTTTCACGCCAAAGTATATCTTAACAGGTTAATATCTCACAATCCTGTTCCTGTTGCAGAGAGAGCTCAGCAGTTTTTAGAGGATTATGATTTTAAACTGGTGAATTCAAAAGGTAGTTCGGTGAATCTCTCAGACTACAAGGGAGATGTTATATTTATCAATTTCTGGGCTACATGGTGTCCACCATGTGTTGCAGAAATGCCTGATTTACAATTGTTATATGACGCGTATGGTGAGAAGGTTACATTTTTATTTATTGCCCGGGATAAAAAAGAAAAGGTATCTAACTTCATAATTAAGAAAAATTACAATTTACCGGTCTATTTCGAATCTGGCTTCACACCAAAAACTTTATATTCTGCGGCTTTGCCAACGACTTTTGTTATCGATAAAAAAGGGAATATTGTTATAGCAGAGACAGGGTCTGCTGATTGGAACTCAGAAAGCGTTCGTAGTTTATTGGATGGACTCTTAAAATAATTATAAGGTTTCGGAAGCTTAGATATTCACTACTATATTAAGACCATTTATTTCTTAAAATACTTAAAGGGAACAATCAACATACCAAAACACTCTCCTTCTTCTTTACCAATATGCTTATGGTGCATTTTATGTGCCCTACGTACACCTTTGGCATACCAGTTATTGGCGTTTCTAAACATTTTAAATCGTTGGTGAATAAAGATGTCATGGACTAAGAAGTAAGTGGCTCCGTACGCCATAATTCCAAAGCCTAATGGCCATCCGTACCAGAAGGATGTATAGGAAGCCAAATAAAAGAAGGTCATGCTAACAACTGCATAAAAAATAAAGAAAGCATCATTGCGTTCAAACCAGGATTCATGATCTTTTTTATGATGATCTCTGTGTAAAGTCCATAAAAATCCATGCATTATGTACTTGTGAGTAAACCAGGCCATAAACTCCATAAAACCAAATGTGCCAAGGAAAATTAAGATCCAAATTACAATTTTCATGTTAATATAAGTTCAGTTTATAATTTACATAGGACTTTGCAAGTAGCCCGAATTTTTGATAGTTAGGTACCCGTATTCTTGCATTTTTAATTTCCAAAGATGGTGTTTTTTGTAATTTACGCAGCAATTTATAATAATATTTATAAGCGGTATAAACACCAAATTTTGCTTCATTTGGAAGTTGAATTATTCCTTCATATCCCATTTTAAAATCTGCTTTTATTTCTTCAACAATCCTCAGTTTAGACGTTTCATCTAATTCCAGGAGGTTCGTATTTGGAAAATAAGAACGGTTTAAATTTTCATAATCTGCCTTAAGGTCCCTGAGAAAATTAACCTTTTGAAAGGCAGATCCCAAAGCCATGGCAGAATCTTTAAGGGCTTCATAGCGCTCATCGTTCCCTTTCACAAAAACGCGAAGACACATTAGACCCACAACGTCCGCAGATCCGTAAATGTATTCTTTAAATTCTGCTTCTGTACTATATACGCTCTTATTGAGATCCATTCTCATACTTTTCATAAATGAGCTAACCAAATGATGTGGAATTTTGTATTTATGGTAAGTATGTTGAAATGCGTTAAGTATCGGATTAAGGCTTATTTTGTCTTTTAAGCTTGTCTCAAGATCCTCTTCAAATTTGTTGAATAATGTCTCTTTGTCATAGTCATGAAATGCATCGACTATTTCGTCGGCACATCTAACAAAACCATATATGTTGTATATGTCACTCCTTATGGAAGTGGACAACATTTTTGTAGCTAGCGAAAAAGATGTACTGTAAGCTTGAGTAACAATTTTGCTGCATTCAAAGGAAATATGATCGTAAATTTCTTTCATTAACTAACGATTAATTATTTTTCTCTATTAATTCAGAAACTAATTTTCCCGAAATTAAAGAAGGAGGAACTCCTGGCCCGGGAACTGTCAGTTGTCCGGTGAAAAATAGATTTTTAATTTTTTTACTCTTCAATCCTGGTCTCATAAATGCAGTTTGTGATAAAGTATTTGCCATGCCATAAGCATTTCCTTTATAAGAGTTATACTGTTCTTTAAAGTCATTTACACAAAAAGACTTTTTAAATATAATATTATTTTCTACACTCTGCCCTGTACGCTCCTGGAATCTTTTCAATATAATATGAAAGTATTGGTCCCTAAGTTCTGGTGTATCCTCTAATCCCGGGGCTATTGGAATCAGGAAAAAACCGGTTTCCTGGTTATCGGGAGCCATGCTTTTATCCGTTACTGAAGGAAAGTTCGCATAAAACAAAGGTCTGGATGGCCATTTGGGATTGTCATAAATTTCTGAGGCGTGCTGACCAAAATCTGTATCAAAAAACAAATTATGATGTTCTATATTTTCTAATTTTTTGTCAAACCCAATAAAGAATAACAAAGAGGAAGGGGCAAAGGTTTTTCTTTGCCAATATTTTTCAGAATATTGCCGATAGGGGCCATCCAATAAGGTTTCTGTATGATGATAATCGGCACCACTTAACACTATATCAGCATCTATTTCTTCAGAATTCACTAATATCCCGGTTGCCTTACCCTCCCTCACTATGATCTTATCTACTGGGCTATCTGTGTGAATCGTAACCCCTAACTCCAAGGCTAAACTTTTCATTGCAAGAATTATCTGGTACATTCCTCCTTTAGGATGCCAGGTCCCGAGGCCAAAATCTGCAAAATTCATAAAACTGTAAAAAGCGGGGGTGTTGCTGGGCTTTGCTCCAAGAAATAACACCGGAAATTCCAGTGTGGAAATAAGTTTTGGGTTTTTAATTTTTTTTCGGACTTCCTGACTTATTGTTTTAAAGAATTGGTCTACTCTTATTATCGTATCCTTGGTTACTAACTCTAAAGGAGATAGTCCGGGGCGATAGACAATTTCATTGATGGCAATATCATAATTTTTTTGCGCCTTGGCGATAAATTTTTTTAGATGCGCGGAACTGCCTTTTTCAATACGTTCAAATTCCTCACAAATTTTATCCATACAATCCCCGATAGTTATAATCTCGTCATCAAAAAAGATTTTATAAGCGGGGCTTAATTTATCCAATTGATAGTAATCGGAGGTTTGTTTGCCAAAATCTGCAAAGAAGCGATCGAAAATATCGGGCATCCAGTACCAACTAGGACCAATATCAAAGGTAAACCCATCTTTAATAAGCTGACGGGCTCTTCCACCAACCGTATCATTTTTTTCATAAAGACTAACACTAAAGTCTTTTTTAGCCAGATAGCAGGCTGCGGAAAGGGATGAAAATCCAGATCCAATGATTACAACTTTTTTCTTGTTGGAATTCATGGTATGAAAGCTATTAGCAACTATAATGCTTTAGACAATTGTTCAATCGACTCAAAGGTACGAATGTGAGGTGGAAGTTTTTCTTTATTTATGTGCTGAATTTGCCTGCCTAAAATCCATAAACTGGAATTATTCTGGTTTAGAAATTTTGTAAAGTCATCAATGTATTTACCTAATTTGTCTTTATTTGGCACCACAGTGAAGTAGGATAAATAATGTATATTATTATAATAATTTTCAAGGTCTGCCAGATTTTCTAAAGGCATAGTCTGGCCCAGATAAATAGTTTTGTAGCCATGAAGAATTATTTCATAATTAATAAATAGAAGTCCAATTTCATGAATTTCATTTTCAGGTAGAAAAAGAACGAATACCTTGTCATTATTAGTCGGTTCTATCAACTGCAATTTTTCTGTACTCGTATAAATCTTCTGTTTAATCAAATTAGTAATAAAATGTTCATGTGCAGGGCTAATGGTGTCTGTCTGCCATAATAATCCAAGTTCATTTAATAAAGGAATAAAATACTCCCAAAAAATATCTCTAAATGATTTTTCCGCAAGAAGGCTGCTATAGGTATTTTGGAATAATGACAGGTCAAAGTTAATCATGGATAATTTAAAGGCATTGATTGCATGATTATTAGTGCTGCTTTTAGCCACGATCTCCCTCACTAGCAGAGGAATGTCTGTCTCTTGTAGTTTTGCAATCTTAGATATTTTATAACCGTTATTATAGAGGAGGGTAATATTCAACAATTTTTGCAGACTTGCCAGACTATAGGTCCTAATGTTAGTACTGGTTCGCTCTGGTGACAATAACTCGTATCTTTTTTCCCAGATTCGTATGGTATGAGCTTTTATACCGGACAGGTTTTCCAAATCCCGAATACTAAAAGATTTTTTTACATTGTTCATTATTTACATATAATGGTTAAACAAACTTACAATTTTAAAAGCGGAAATATTTAATAGTTTCGTTAATTTTTTCCGAACTAATCGGTAAAGAAATCATTTTTTTAAGTTTATGACTCTAGAACTTAAAAAAATCTATTATAATTGGATATATTTAGACTCACTAAGCAGAGAATATTATGTCAAAAAAAACCATCCAAACTAGAAAGCAGTTTTTAAAGAAAATAGGAGCCGGAACATTAGCTTTGGCAAGTGCGCCGGCAATCATAGGGGCGGGGACAAGACCTCATATTTCTTATTTGAGTAGAAAAAAATATAGCGCGAACAGCAATATACAAATCGCACTTATAGGAGCAGGAGGTATGGGATCAGAGGATACAAATACAGCCTTAAAACACGATGGTGTAAAATTAGTTGCTGTTTGTGATCTATATGATGGTCATCTTGAAAGAGCCAAGGAAAGATGGGGTAAGGACTTATTTACAACGAAACAGTATAAGGAAATATTAGCCAGAAAAGATGTGGATGCCGTTATTATTGGGACACCTGACCATTGGCATAAACAGATTTCAATAGACGCTATGCGTGCAGGTAAGCATGTCTACTGTGAAAAGCCTATGGTCCATTCCTTAGACGAGGGGCATGATGTTATTAAAGCTCAGAAAGAGACGGGGATGGTATTTCAGGTGGGTAGTCAGGGTATGTCCTCACTTGGAAATGAAAAGGCCAAAGAGTTATTGGCTCAGGGAGCAATAGGAGATATTAATTATGCAGAAGGTTTTTGGGCCAGAAGAAGCCCTACCGGTGCCTGGCAATATAATATTCCCAAGGATGCTTCCCCCAAAACCGTAGATTGGGATACCTTTTTGATGAATACAAACAAACGACCTTTCGATGCTACGCGTTTTTTCAGATGGAGAAACTACAAAGACTATGGCACAGGGATGTCAGGAGATCTATTTGTACATCTTTTTTCCAGCCTTCATTTTATTACCAAATCAAAAGGGCCAAATCAAATTTATTCATCTGGAGGATTGCGCTATTGGAAAGACGGCAGGGAAGTACCAGATGTTCTTCTGGGGGTATTCGATTATCCCGATTCTGAAGAACACCCTCCTTTTAATCTTTCATTGCGTTGCAATTTTGTTGATGGTACATCGGGAACAACTTATCTGAGGATTGTTGGTAGCGAGGGCTCTATGGATGTCCAATGGAGAAAGGTGATTTTAAGAAGAAATAATGAGCAATTTGATAATGACCCATTTTTACAGGCCAAGGCTTCGCAATCTGGAAGTGCCAGTTCAAGGAAAAAGATGCTTCCTCAGGAAGAAATAGTTTTTGAAGCCGAGGAAGGGTATAATGGAGCCCACTATGATCATTTTTCTAATTGGTTCAATGCTATCAGAGGTGGAAAAGCAGTATCTGAAGACGCTGTATTTGGATATCGAGCGGCGGCCCCTGCTTTAGCCTGCAACGACAGTTATTTTTTAGACAAAGCTATAAAATGGGATCCTGTTGGGATGAAACTACTTTAAATTTGAAGATTATGAAACTACGAATATTAATTATTGGTTTGGTGCTTTTTGCCGGAGCTTGTAAGAATACAGAGAAGAAAATAGTGGAAACACCTATCGCAAAAGAAGATCAAATAGTAACGAGTGAATGGGTCGAACTCATGGAACCTTCGGACTGGAGGGGGTATAACCAGGAATCCCTTCCATCAAATTGGTCAATTAAAGATGGTGTTATTGAATGTTTTGGAGAAGCTGGAGATGTAGGAGGTGATATTATTAGTACTGAAACATATGACAACTTTGAATTTGCTTTTGAATGGAAAATAACCAAAGGAGGCAATAGCGGTGCTTTTTATCACGTGGTGGAAGATACCATATACCATTCACCTTATGAAACCGGACCAGAATACCAGATATTGGATGATGTGGGTTTTGAAGAGCCTATTGAGGATTGGCAAAAGACCGGCGCCAATTATGCTATGCATGTAGCGAATGAAAACAAAACCCTTAAACCGGTTGGGGAGTGGAATACCAGTAAGATTATTTTTAATAAGGGTAAGGCCGAACATTGGCTCAATGGTCAAAAAATTGTCCAATTTGATAAGAACTCCCAAGACTGGAAAGAAAAACGCAATAGTGGCAAATGGAATGACTATCCCGATTATGGCAAAACCAATGATGGTTATTTGGCTCTGCAGGACCATGGGGCAGGTGTATGGTTCAGAAATGTACGGGTAAGACGTTTATAAATATGGATATACTCTAAAACGAAAAACTGCTGCTGTTTTAACAGAAGCAGTTTTTTTGTGCCCACGACTGGAGTCGAACCAGCACGTCCTTTCGAACACTACCCCCTCAAGGTAGCGTGTATACCAATTTCACCACGTGGGCATTTTACTAAAATTGCGGTGCAAATATAGCGAAGTATTTCTATTTTGAGGATTAATCGTACTTACTTAGTGAATCAAAAATCAATAATTATTAAAACTGTTTTCTGAGGATATACAATGAGCATTGTGCTGGATTAGCTTTTAAGAATATTTGGCAATTCCTCGCTGTCTATGATGTATTCTGTTATATTAAAAACTTCTTTTCGATTGGTCCTGAACAGTTTGACGAATTTTGAAATTTTATCTTCCAGAGCTTCATGATCTTCAATAAATTGTGGGTTTGAACTCTGAACCGGATTTTCTACCATAAGGCCCAAATTCCCCAAATGTGTGGTTACTTCCTTCATTAAGTCCATACTTTTTTTCCGAATCTCAAAAAGATTTTTCTTTATATCATTTACCATGTTAAGGTTGTCGTCTTTTGTAATCCAAATAATATACTTATCTATCAAATGATGTAAAAACCTGAGGTCATCTTTATAGAAATTCAGATCTGATTTCCAATGATCTGTAAGGATATAAAGTTCTTGCCAGTTTACTTCTCCAATTGTATTTTGCTGAATTGATTTATTGCTGTTATCCATGATTAATTGTCTTTTGGTCTGGATATTAAAAGTAGTTCAGTTAAAGACTAATTTTTATGATATAAGTCATGTAGCGCTTTTGTGACCAATGTCATATTATTCAAAGCCAGATTGAAGTAAATTGACATAATCTTTAAATGATTTGTGATGGACACTATTCTTTATGCTACGGATTGCACCAAAAATTCGATCTCAACATTAAATTATGCAAAGAATCTCAGTGAAACTTTAAATGCCAAACTGATTGTATTGCACATATATGATATTCCGCCAGTAAGAACATCTAATATTAGGTCGTCTGAACAATTACATAAATTATCAATGATCGAGCAAAAAGAAGTGCTGGAAGACTATTGCATAAAAAACCTAAACCAAGATCTTAGCCAAAGTCAACTAATATGTGAGGTTGCTCAAAATACTTCAATAATCAAAGGAATTATTGACCGAATTAGGAAAGGCAATATAGATTTGCTGGTCATAGGGATGAAAGATGAACATTCTGCCCGGGGTTTCTTAAGCGGGAATATTGCTAATAAATTAATAGATAAGGAACTGTGCCCATTACTAATTATTCCTCCCTATTATAATTACAAAAAGTTAAAAAAGATTGCATATGCCAGTGATTTTGAATCTTCTGATATTATTGCAATAGAAAAATTGTCTGCGATAGCAGAATATTACGATGCCGAAATAGAAGTGGTACATATCCCAACAAAGGAAGAATATACAGCTATGCAACAAATGGAATGGTTTAAAGAACTATTGGAAGTTCAGGTGCAATACAAAAAAATAAGTTTTCACATGGTCCTGGCTAATAATATTGAAGAGGGATTAAGAATGCATATTAGGGATGAAAATGCAGATATTTTAGGTATGTTGGAAAGAGAAAATAAGAGTGTCTTTGCTGCTGTTTTTAATAAAGATATTGTAAAAAAAATGGAGTC
>Ga0316205_10004497_pt1 | contig 12148 bp, 12 predicted proteins | sample 3monthpyrite_MG_FD_204941 | JGI IMG/M metagenome (GOLD analysis project Ga0316205, IMG submission 204941) | Microbial mat bacterial communities from mineral coupon in-situ incubated in ocean water Damariscotta River, Maine, United States -... | ecosystem: Environmental > Aquatic > Marine >... | reverse complement strand
GGTCTTTAAATATGGAATATAAAAAACCTCTAACAAGCAAGTCAAGCTCGTTCGCTAATCGCTCACTGGGACTTTTAAAAAGCGGCGCTATGCTTCGCTTTTTAAAAGCCCCTTACTTAAGTCGTTATGCAGTAAAGGAAATAAGATAAGTGCAAATTGAATCAACTATAGAGTTACTTGAAGATATACTAGGGCCGTGGGAATCAGTTATTGGGAAAGATTTTGAAGGATATAAAAATCATGTTTATAGAATGGTTAATTTCTGTTTCGCGTTAAAAGAGTGCGACAATGAACAACGTAAAAAAATAATTATTGCTGGTTGCTTTCATGATATTGGGCTATGGATAGAAAAAGGAATCGATTATATCCCTCCATCCATTCCACCAGCCAAAAAATACTTAATAGAAAATAAATTGGAAAAATGGGTTGAAGAAATCACCTTAATGATAGAAGAGCATCATAAATTACTTAAGTATAGAAATAATGACTACCCTTTGGTTGAGCTGTTTCGGAAAGGTGATTTAGTCGACTTTTCATTAGGTTCAATTAAATTTGGGTTACCAAAAGAATACATTAGTTCTGTAAAAAATAAGTTTCCTAATGCTAATTTTCATAAAATGCTTGTACAAAAGTCATCAGTTTGGTTTATAAGACACCCATTTAACCCATTACCAATGATGAAGTGGTAATGCATAACAAATCGTTCAAATCGTGCGTGCATAAAGCAGCACACACTCGGACCAAGCTAAACAGCCAGCTTGGCCGTTTAACTCGGCGTTATGTTGCAAGGAAGGAGTATTAATGCTGATTAAATCATTAAAAGAAAGCTGGTCTTTTTTTAAAATTCATTCTGTAGCGCTTTCTATAATAATCCTTCCTATAGCGGCTCCGGTAGAAATATTTTCTTCACTATATGAGTACTTCCTAAATAGTGATGAATTTCACTTTATAGAAGAAATGGTGCCTATGGCAGTAAATGCTATAACATATCCAATTTATACAATTGCTGTTATATTTTATATAGCATCAGTAATAACTGGTGAAACCTTAAATACTAAAATGCTCTGGAAGCTTGGTGCTAAATTCTGGTTGCCATATATAATTATGAGCGCCATGATTATTATTACTGTTGTTTCTGGCTTTATTCTTCTAATAGTACCTGGAATCATATTAATTATAAGGTATGCTTTTTCTGAGTTCGACTTGCTTCTTAATAAGAACAAACCACTAAATGCATTAAAAAATAGCTGGAGTGAAACAAAAGAGTATATGTGGGTTATTTTTGGAGGGTATGTAATCATTACCTTTGCATTAGTTGTTCCGTACTATTTGATTGCAGCTATCTTTGAAGGGTCAAGCATTTCTTATTGGGTACTGTACACTTTGCTAAATATTGCTTATTCAGTTTTAGCTGTTTTATACACTATATTCGCATTTCGTATATATGAGCACAGTAAATCGCAACATAACAAGGCAATCAAAAAGGACGTTTAAAAGCGGTGCTCCGCACACACTTTTAAACGCCTCTTATTTTAATCGTTAGCGACATAAAGGAAAAATAAATTGATTAAATTAGCTTGTTTTATCTTACTTGTTTTTTTGTTAAGTGGTTGCACATACAGTAACGTACCTAAAAACAACTCTGATTTTGAGAGCATAACAAATATAAAACAACTTGAGGGAACCTATAAAAACAAAGGAGATCCAAATACTTTGTTGTCTTGGTCTCTATTTAAAAAATTGAATAAAAATATTCCTCATGAAAGCATTGAATTTATTCAAGTTACTATTAAGAATAAAACCTTCCAAGTTAACGCTATTAATAATAACTGCATCGCTCATGAAGAAATGTTTATTTATGGAAGAGATTTTGAAATTAAAAATGACGTTATAGTTATCTATAATAATTTTTCTTTTTTGAATTCAGGTGAAGGACTAGGGCCATCTTTCGCTAGAACTGTTATAGGAATTGATAAAAAAGGTCATGGGAAAATTAAACATACTACTGGTGGCTTTGTACTTTATGGTTTGTTTTTACCTATAGTGGGTACTGAGAGTAGCGAATATCGCTTTACACGCACTAAATTAAACAAGACTTATAGACATTGCTAAAATCGCTAACAAGGCAATTAACAACATTCGCTCTCGCTCATTCGGACAACCAAAAGCCGTGTTCCACACGTCCTTTGGTTGCCGGTTATTTATAACGTTAGAGTGAATAATAAAAAAAAGGAATTATAAGTTTGAAACGCACATTACTATTTTCACTACTCTTTGCAATTTTTGTAACACAGGTTAGTGCAAACCCAATAAATAGGAAGAATGCTTCAAAGCATGCACAGGCTGCAAGCCATGCTGCCACATCGGGAGACTGGGATGTTGCGCGTAAGCATTGGGCAAAAGCTGTTAAGAATGGGGAATTAGGTGGTATTCCTGATAAGCATCAAGCTATTTTCTACTATGAGTATGCTCGTGCAGCAGGAATAACCTGTTTTTTTTGATATTTCAGAAACATATTTAATAAAAGCTTATGAGCTAGACAAAAAGATTGGGGGCCCAACCTTTTTGTCTCTCGTTGAGCTGTTCAGGTTAAACCTAGACCAAAATAAATATAATGAAGCCGTTACCTACTTTAAAAAAGCATTACCCGTGTTAGAAAAAATAAATGCATCATCTCAATCACCAGCAGAATTTTCTAAGTTACTAGATGAATATGCTGTGGCGTTAGAAGGCATAGGAAAACAAGAGTACGCTAAGAAAGTTAAAGAACGCTCTGCTGAAATAAAGAAAAATGCAGAACATTCAATAACTGATAGAACCTCATATAGCACAAGTTGTACTAAGAGTGAAGGCTAATCACTCTAACGAGTCATTCATACTGACGCCTGGAAGTGGTGCGGTTTAACTCAAGCGTTATAGCTACAAAAGGAGAAGTACGTGCGTATATCAAAAATATCAATTTTAATAATTTCTTTATTAGTTGTTGGTTGTGGGGCAGCACTAGAGCATATAAGAGTTCCTGGTAAATTAATGGGATGGAAAGTTGGCTTTCAAGAACGAGAACGCTTTACTAATAATAATATAAAAGAAATTATCCCAGTATCTGAAACTATCCATAATTGGTCAAAAATGGTCACATTTCAATATAAAGACAAAAGAAAAGACAACCCAGAAAAATTCATGCAAGAACTTAAGTTAAGTATGAAGAATAAATGCAAGAATACAAAGTGGGAAATACTGGAAAAAACAAGTAATTCTATCTTATATGAATGGAGTATTAATGGGTGTTCTCCTCTTAAAGACCAACACGAATTATCAAAGCTGATCTTAGGCAACGACGGTCTACATCGGGTTGCATACACTGAAAAAGTAAAGTCTATGCCTAAAGATACTAGAGCAAAATGGATTAAAAAATTATCAAATGCGTATTTAGCTAAAGATGGAAAAAAAGTAGAGCTATAGCAAGGTGCTCCAGTTGATTCTGTCTTTTATCTGACTTAGGTTTACAAACAAGCTGTTATGAAAATTACACTTTCCATCATTATATTAGCATTTTTTATTACGTCGACAACGGGTTGTAGTTCATCGAATAATAAAGAAGTTGAAGGGGCAGTATATGGCACAACAATGCTTACGATAGCTGCTGTAACAGCACCTTTGTGGGGGCCGCATGCAATCGCAAATACTCTTATTCCCGATAAAAAAAAGATAGAAATAAACATTAATATAGGCGTTGGTGACTCTAAAAATAAAGTTGAATCACTATTAGGTCTTCCTCAATTAAAATATTCATGCAGCACTTTAAATTACGAGGTATGGGAGTATGATCCGCCTTTGATTGAAAAAAAATACCGCTATCTTGTATTTAATAATGAAGGAAATCTTCAAAAAATTGATTATAGTTGGAAAAATCATGATAAATGTAAACCTAATAATGTAGCAACTTGGGATGTAACTAAATTTTCTAAACTATTTATATATCGTACTAATCCTGCCTATGACAGATACAACCCTGAAAAACCATTTATTTATATAGATGATAATAAAATAGGGAAGCTAGGAAATGGACAAGTAATTTCTACATTGATTAAGGCTGGTACACACACTGTCATTGCAAAAAGCTCCTTCTTATTTATGCCTTTTGGAGAAGTTGGAAAATTTAAATTCAACGCTGAAACAAATAAAGGATATTTCATAAGGTATGATGATTCTGACTCGCTATCTTTTGAGCTTGTAACTAAAGATTTTTATTTAATGAGAAAATGAAAGCAGCAACAAGCAACCGTAGTTTACTTAATAACTTCGATCCGGTTTTCGAATAAATACACGTGTACATTTAAAGCCAACAACTATTGAGTGGTACTAAATTATTAATCATACAAGCAACACATTTAAAGGCCTTATTGCCGTTCATAGTGCGGTTCTTATTTTTGGTTTAACGGCTTTATTCTCTAAGATTATTAGCTTAAGCGCATTAGAAATTACCGTACTACGCAGTATTTTTGCGGCGCTGGTGATTCTTATTTTTTTTGTTTGGCAAAAAAAATCCATTCTGCTTTCAAAGCCTAAAGACTATGGCATTGTTATTTTATTGGGGATTTTACTGGCTTTACACTGGGTCACGTATTTTCATGCTATGCAGGTCGCAAGCGTTGCGGTAGGGGTGATAGCGCTTTATACCTTTCCTATAATAACCGTTTTTCTTGAACCTTTATTTCATGGAGAACGACCGCAGATAAAAGATATTGTCAGTGCTTTTGTCGTACTCTTTGGTATTTATTTATTGGTACCTGAATTTAGTTTAAGTAATGAAACAACACTTGGTATTTTCTGGGGTGTTTTATCAGCCTTGTTTTTTGCATTAAGAAATATTATGCAAGGCCACTATTTTAAAGGCTATTCCGCGAAGCACAGTTTGTTTTATCAAACATTGGTGACTTTTATTGTGTTATTACCTTTTTCGTTTGAAGCGATTCCTGAGGTGACAACAACGCAATGGGAGCAATTATTAATACTCGGTGTTTTCTTTACTGCTGTACCGCATACTTTGTTTGCCTTTAGTTTATTGAATCTAAGAACAAAAACGGTCAGTTTAGTGGCCTGTGTACAAGTCGTTTATGCGACGATTTTTGCTGCCTTGTTATTAGGTGAGTGGGCAGAGCTTTCAACCGTCGTCGGTGGTCTAATTGTACTTTCAGCGGCGATGTACGAATCGTATACGGCCGGCCGTAACGCGTAAGCGGGTTAAAATCAGTAAAATGTGACAAATTGCTGGTTGTCACTGTGAGAATTCGTTAAAATCAGATAATATTATTAACTTGTACTTTTAACCTTAAGATATTGTATTTATTATGAATTTAAAATTTCTTGATTTTGAGCAACCCATTGCTGAACTTGAAGCTAAAATCGAGGAGTTGCGATATGTCGGTTCTGATAATGAAATCAATATTGGTGATGAAATCCATCGTCTTAAAAGTAAAAGTCATGATTTAACCAAGTCAATTTTCTCTAATCTCAAAGCAGCACAAATTGCACAGCTTTCACGTCATCCGCAACGACCTTATTTTATGGATTACGTTGAGCGTATTTTTACCGACTTTGAAGAGCTGCATGGTGACCGTGCTTTTGCAGATGATGCCGCGCTGGTTGGTGGAATGGCACGATTAGATGGCCGTCCCGTGATGATTATGGGGCAACAAAAAGGTCGTGATACTAAAGAAAAAATTAAACGTAATTTTGGCATGCCGCGACCTGAAGGCTACCGCAAAGCATTGCGTTTAATGAAGATGGCTGAGCGTTTTAAACTACCGGTGTTAACGTTTATCGATACACCGGGCGCATATCCGGGAATCGGTGCAGAAGAACGTGGTCAAAGTGAAGCCATTGCACGAAACTTACTTGAAATGTCTGAACTTAAAACGCCTATCATTAATACTGTTATTGGTGAAGGGGGTTCCGGTGGTGCGCTTGCGATTGGTGTTGGTGATAAGCTGATGATGTTGCAGTACAGTACTTACTCGGTCATTTCTCCGGAAGGCTGTGCCACTATTCTTTGGCGCAGCGCAGAAAAAGCACCTGAAGCCGCTGAAGCTATGGGCTTGACGGCAGAGCGCTTAAAACAGCTTCAATTAGTAGATGAAATTATTGAAGAGCCTTTAGGCGGTGCCCATCGTGATATTGAAGCCATTGCGACAAGTCTTAAACATGCTTTAATTAAAAGTTTAGATAATCTTTCTTCTACCTCGATTGATAAATTACTGGAACAACGTTATGAGCACTTGATGGCGTATGGTAACTATTCAGAATAAACCTTTATCAAGGTCTGCACTTCTTGCAGGCACTTTTTATCTTCTTTTTTACCGATAAATTATTATGAGTTTTAACGCTGCGTTATTAAAAGAAAATATTACGCAGTATAGCCATGCGAAAGTGATCTGGGTTGCTTACAGCGGCGGTTGCGATTCTCATGCGTTATTACATTCCTTAGTGGCGCTTCGTTCTGAACTTTCTGCTGAAATTAAAGCGATTCATATTAATCACGGTTTAAGTCCGCTGGCGAATGAATGGGAACAACACTGTTGCACTATTTGTAAAAATTTAGATGTTTCTTACACGGCCATTAACGTTGATGCCAGTAGCAAGAAATCAGGTTCTAACAATAAAAGTCCTGAAGAGGCGGCGCGTCATGCGCGTTATGCCGAATGGACGAAGTTGATTACGAAAGATGAAGTGATTGTGTTAGCGCATCATCAGGATGACCAGGCAGAAACGGTTTTACTGCAACTTTTACGAGGTTCAGGTGTAAAGGGGCTGGCGGCTATGCCAGCACAACAAATTTTTTCTCAGGGTTTGCTTGCTCGACCGATGCTGGGGTTTTTACGTGAAGAAATTGTTGCCTATGCAGCTGAGCAAAAACTGAACTGGATTGATGACCCCAGTAATTTTGATACCGATTTTGATCGAAATTTTTTACGTCATGATGTCGTGCCGTTACTTGAAACTCGTTGGCCGGCGTTAAAGAAAACACTGTCGCGGACTGCGACACATACCGCAGAAGCGGATCAGTTACTGACCGGGCTTGCGGCGCAAGACTGGCTGATGATAAAAAATGAGCAGCAAATTCAAATCAGCCTGTTGACTGCACTGGATGAAAAACGACAACGTAACGTGGTGCGTTATTGGTTAGCCACTGTTTGCCAGGTTTCATTGCCTGATACGGTTCATTTACAACGTATTCTTGATGAGGTTTTAACAGCAGCTGGTGATGCCGCCCCCGAGGTGATTTGGCGTGGCGGCGAAGTGCGTCGTTACCAGGGTATGCTGTATGCCCAAAAAGAGCTTGTTGAGCAAGATAACTCAAAGGTATTGAGTTGGACAGAGCTTGAAAAACCGATGGCGTTGGGGGCTGGATTAATACTGTCGGTGAAAGCGGGTAGCGGAGAGGGTTTGAGCCAGACGAAGCTTAAAAATGCTGATGTTACGGTTCGATTTCGTCAGGGCGGAGAAAGCTGTCGTCCAACGGGGCGGGGAAATACACAGCAGTTGAAAAAACTCTTTCAGGAATGGCAAGTTCCGCCATGGAAACGTGCTTCGATTCCCTTAATTTATGTCAATGGTGAATTGGCTGCGGTAGTTGGGTACTGCCACAGTGAAGCCTATGCTGCTGCTGCTGGTGAATTAAGCTGGATTTTCGGTTAGGGTCTGTTGATCTTTCGGATATTGAGTTCATTTCACCGAATGTAATGCGCTGTCATTGCGAGGAAGTACAAAAAAACACGATTTTTTAGTGCTGACGCGGCAATGACGTGGTTTTAATCGAGCATTAATAGAGTTTTTAATAAGCTATTGTTTTTTTATAGTTTTTACTAATCTTTTCGTGGGGATACCTCAGTATAAAACGTTAGATGAAAGATCAACATACCCTGGTATTTTTCCGCTTAAGGATTGAAAATTAAGGTGAAAACACTCACAATAGGGCTCAATTCAAAGGCACGTTAATTTCTATTAAAGACAGGTATTAGCGCGTTACCATCTCCACATTATTTGGCGTATTAATGACGAAATTTGTTTTCATCACCGGCGGTGTTGTGTCTTCCTTGGGCAAAGGCATCGCTTCAGCATCTCTTGCTGCAATTCTCGAGGCCCGTGGCCTAAAAGTCACCATGATGAAGTTGGATCCCTATATAAATGTGGATCCCGGCACCATGAGTCCATTTCAACACGGTGAAGTATTCGTCACTGAAGATGGGGCAGAGACCGATTTAGATTTAGGCCATTACGAGCGTTTTATTCGCACCCCAATGCGCCAGTCGAACAACTTTACGACGGGCCGTATTTACGAAACGGTGATCAGTAAAGAGCGCCGTGGCGATTATTTAGGTGGCACCGTTCAGGTTATTCCACATATTACCGATGAAATTATTCGCTGTGTGCATGAAGGCTCTAAGATAGATGGCGTCGATGCTGACGTTGCGATGATTGAGATTGGCGGTACCGTGGGTGATATTGAATCTTTACCCTTCCTGGAAGCGATTCGTCAAATGGGCGTTGAGTTGGGACATGATAATACGTTATTCATGCACTTGACCTTATTGCCTTACATCCCCACAGCAGGCGAACTCAAAACCAAACCCACGCAACACTCGGTTAAAGAGCTGCGTTCGATTGGTATTCAGCCGGATATTTTATTGTGTCGTTCTGAGCGTCCTATTCCCATGGATGAGCGGCGTAAAATTGCCTTGTTTACCAATGTTGAGCAGCGTGCCGTCATTGAAGCGTTAGATGCGAAGAGTATTTACGAAATTCCGATGTTGCTTAAAGAGCAACATCTAGATGACATCGTTGTCGACAAGTTGAAACTCGATGTACCGGCAACCGATTTATCGGAATGGAAAGCTGTAGTTGAAGCTTTATTCAATCCAACAGATGAAATTAATGTTGCCATGGTCGGCAAGTATGTTGAATTGACTGAAGCGTATAAGTCATTATCAGAGTCATTAATTCATGCCGGTTTGCACACGCGTACCAAAGTTAAAATCACCTATGTGGATTCGGAAGATATTGAGAACGAAGGAACATCCTGTCTTGAAGGAATGGATGCGATTTTAGTTCCCGGTGGTTTCGGTTTACGTGGTGTTGAAGGCAAGATTGAAGCGGTGCGTTTTGCCCGTGAAAACGAAGTGCCTTATTTAGGGATTTGTTTGGGTATGCAGGTTGCGGTTATTGAGTATGCCCGTAACATGGCCGGTTTAAAAGACGCACACAGTACAGAATTTAAACAGGCAGCAAAAGATCCTGTCATTGGTTTAATCACCGAGTGGACAACCTCTGAAGGTCAGTTAGAACAGCGTGATGAGCATTCTGATTTAGGTGGAACGATGCGTCTGGGTGGTCAGGATTGTAAATTAAAAGCCGATAGTCACGTGCGCGAAGTCTATGGTGAAGATGTGATCATTGAACGTCATCGTCATCGTTATGAATTTAATAACAACTATCGTGAAACGTTAGAGCAAGCTGGTTTAAATATCTCAGGTACTTCAATGGATGATAGTTTGGTTGAAGTGGTTGAACTAAAAGAACATCCCTGGTTTATTGCATGTCAGTTTCATCCGGAATTCACCTCAACGCCACGTGATGGACATCCCTTATTCATAAGTTATGTTGCGAAAGCGCGTGAGTTAAAAATGTCATCAACTAAGCAAAAGAAAGCGAGTTAGAAAAATACTGTCATTGCGAAAGAACAAAGTGACTGAAGCAATCTCATGATTTATAGGTAAGACTAAGAGATTGCCACGTCAATAATGAAAAATATTTTTCATTATTTCCTCGCAATGACCTAAATTTAAAAATGAAAGTTAAGAGAGAAAGTAATGTCAGTAAGCAGTGCTATTATTAAAGAAATAATTGGTCGTCAAATCATTGATTCACGTGGTAATCCTACGGTGGAAGCCGACGTGATTTTAGAATCCGGTACAATGGGACGCGCGGCCGTTCCTTCAGGTGCATCAACAGGTGCTCGTGAAGCGATTGAATTACGCGATGGCGATAAATCACAGTTTATGGGTAAAGGTGTTTCTAAAGCGGTTGCTTTTGTAAACGGTATTTTACGTGAAAATTTAATCGGCAAAGATGCAAGCGATCAGGCCGCTATTGATAACTTAATGATTGAGTTAGATGGTACACATAACAAAGAGAAGTTAGGTGCAAACTCGTTACTCGCTATTTCAATGGCGTGTGCACATGCTGCAGCTAACGAAGCGAAGATGCCACTTTACAAATATCTCTCTACTGAAAATGATTTTAAAATGCCGGTGCCGATGATGAATATCATCAATGGTGGCGAGCATGCAGATAACAGTGTTGATTTACAAGAATTCATGATTATGCCGGTTGGTGCTAAAGATATATTAGAAGCCATTCGTATGGGCTCAGAAATTTTCCATACTTTAAAATCAGTGCTATCTGCCAAAGGTTTAAATACAGCAGTGGGTGATGAAGGGGGGTTTGCGCCTGACTTACCATCAAATGAATCTGCTATTACCGTTATCCTGGAAGCTATCGAAAAAGCAGGTTACAAAGCAGGCGAAGACATTATGATTGCCATTGATGCTGCGAGCAGTGAGTTCTATGAAGACGGCAAATACAATTTAAAGTCTGAAGGTAAAGTATTAAGCTCATCTGAATTTATTGATGTACTGGAAGACTGGGTGAATAAGTATCCTATTATCAGTATTGAAGATGGGCTGGACGAGGGCGACTGGGATGGCTGGAAAGAAATGACCGAGCGTCTGGGTAAAAAAGTGCAGCTAGTGGGTGATGATCTTTATGTCACGAACACTTCTATCTTTAAAGAAGGTATTGAAAAAGGGATTGCAAATTCAATTCTTATTAAAGTAAATCAAATTGGTACCTTAACGGAAACATTTAATGCCATTGATATGGCGAAAAAAGCCGGTTACACCGCGGTAATTTCTCACCGTTCAGGTGAAACAGAAGATACAACCATTGCGGATATCGCAGTGGCAACCTGTGCCGGACAAATTAAAACCGGTTCAATGTCACGTTCTGATCGCGTTGCAAAATATAACCAGTTGATTCGTATTAACGAACAGTTAGGTGATGCGGCTGTGTACCCGGGTAAAGATGCTTTTTATAATTTAAAGTAATTTGACTTTATTCCCTCTCCCATTGGGAGAGGGTGAGGGCAGTACTTCCCCCCTCCCTAACCCTCCCCCTCAAGGGGGGAGGGAACTGTATTTGTAATTTAAAGTTATTTGGCTTTATTTCCTCTCCTTTTGGGAGAGGGTGAGGGCAGTACTTTCCCCCTCCCTAACCCTCCCCCTCAAGGGGGGAGGGAACTGTATTTATAATTTAAAATAAAAGGAGGGTAAGTTGATGCGAATTATTGCGGTCATACTTGGCCTTCTTTTTTTTATTTTGCAGTATGATCTCTGGTTTGGTGAGGGAAGTTTGGCGACCGTTTGGCGTTTAAAACAAGACATTACAGAGCAAAAAAAAGAAAATAAAACAATAGCCGAACGAAATGAATCTCTGGTTGCTGAAGTGAAAGACTTAAAGCAAGGTGATGCTGCGATAGAAGAGCGCGCCAGGAATGATCTGGGAATGATTAAGAAGGGTGAGACATACATCCAAGTAATCAAAAAACCTCCGCATGAATAGAGAGAAGCTAAATAACGGCGTTTACCCTCTGTTATAATTGCGCGTGGTGAGGGGCACTATGAAAAACCTCTTCAAAATGCTCATGTACATTGAACAGGGATGTTCAGGTGCCATGAAGCACAAGGATGTGCGAGAATGGCCTAATTGTACATTCCGCCTTTTCATCGGTTTTTGCCTTGTTCTTTAGCTTCTCACTATCCATGTAAGATTTTTACAATAAAAATAATATTTTAATTTATGAATAAAAATAAAAAAATCTGGGTTGTTATTCCTGCTGCAGGTGTGGGTAAACGTATGCAGTCCAATACACCTAAGCAATATTTAACCTTGAATAATAAAACAGTGATTGAACATACTTTAGATGTGTTTGATCAACATAGTTCTGTTTCTGAAATTGTTGTTGCTGTTTCAGAAGGAGACGAATACTGGAATTCTTTGGATATTAACTTATCAAAGCCTATTCATATCG
>Ga0316205_10004495_pt1 | contig 12151 bp, 12 predicted proteins | sample 3monthpyrite_MG_FD_204941 | JGI IMG/M metagenome (GOLD analysis project Ga0316205, IMG submission 204941) | Microbial mat bacterial communities from mineral coupon in-situ incubated in ocean water Damariscotta River, Maine, United States -... | ecosystem: Environmental > Aquatic > Marine >... | reverse complement strand
AGTTTCTTGATTTCATCTTGTTTACTCATACCAGTATTTTGTTGTACTAAAGTACTGTATTTTCTTAACCAATAGGTAATGGTTGTTCTGGGAACATCATATTTTTTGGAAGCAAAGTTTGTGGATAACTGACCGTTCAGGATTTGGTCAACGACCAAGAGTTTGGTTTCTAAAGTTACTTTTTGGTAGTTTTTTTTTCGCCAGTGTTCATTTTGTGTTTTCATAAGTGACTATAATTAATGGTATAATTTTTAGTCAACCTATTTCAGGAAAGTTCATTGTCAAATTGTGGGCAACGTTAAGTATAAGAAATCGTAGGGCAGTTGATAAGCACTTACGTTTCGGTTTATTACTTAGCTAAATATAAATATTTTGCTTTTATCTTTTCTATTATAAATGCCAAATTTTATATTTAGCGGACTTTGTTAATATTCACAGACCTTTCAGTTTAGCACAAACGCCCTATGTTTTATACACGTTGTTACCTGCTGGCTTTTCTTTCCGCAAACTTGCTAGCGTTGGCAAAGGCATACTCTTTTGCAATTTTTGGCGTAGTGTTGGCTGGTGTGAATTGCAAATGTGTATGGCTTTAAGCGTTGGCTATTTTTCCGTTTCTATATTCCACTCAATTGTTTTTAATCTTTCAGCAACTCTTTTCATCGTATTCATTATTTCATTCTCTGATGGAAATTCGCCAAAAACTAGTTCTTTAAAACTGGTTTCATAAGTATCTTTGATTTGATTCCAAGTCTTTTCGGTATCTGAAAATAATATTGTGGTTGTTGGATGGTTTGATAGCCAATCATTATTGTTTTTAAAACTTATCACATCATCATTAGCAACCTTTAAAAACATTATGTCAAATTCTTTTGAATTGAAAAATGAGTTAAGTTCATCATCTTTTAACATCATATGAATATCGTATGTGTGTCTAATCTTATTGCTCAAATCAGTTATTGGTTGTTCTGTTTGAGAAAAACGAACTAAACTCATCAGCTTTTCACATAACGTTCTTTCAGTTCTTAATATTAAAACATCAAAAGGATTCATTCCGTATTGATTAATTATATCTTGTTGGTTAGTCTTCAACATCATTTCATAAATGTAAGAAGAGACTGTTCCTGTAGTATATGGCTCAAAATGTCCAAGCCAAGTAGATTCTACAATAATATTGTCTCTTACTTGTCCAAAATCTCCATCAAAACTTTTTTCATAGCTGTGAGCAGTTTTACGTATCATTCCCATTTTATGTGTTATTCCGTCAACTTCTATCTCAGGAATTACTTTAGTAACACACTTTGAAATCTTTTTGATTTTAGATTTAAGTTGATTGTTTGTCTCTCCATCTTTTCTTAAAACTACTAAATCAATATCTTCTGAAAATCGGTCGATTAACTGATTACATTTAGATAGTGCAGTACCTCCTTTAAAAACAGTTTCTTTCCCAATCTCATTGTTGAAGATAGCGTGTAAAGTAAGTGTTACCCAATAATCTTTTTCAATATAGATTTCCGGAATTCCCTTTTGCTGAGAAGTTGCAGTTATAGCATCTTGGAATAGTTCTTTATTTTCGTGTAGCTTCATTTAATATTCCAATTGGTTATAGTTGGTAGTGTTTTTTTATCAATTCCGTAATTATATTCTGAAAGTGGATTTAGACTCTTTTTTAATGTTTTTAATTCTATGGATAAACCCATTTGTTCTAATAAAGCACCTGAAAAAGCCCTTACTCTAGGTGGATAAGATAAAGCACAGTCAATGAGTTGTTTTACCTCTTTTGTGTTTAGTTTTTTTAGTTGGTTCGAAATAATTTTGATTCCTGTATTCTTATCTAAATCTGGTATTTTTTTAAAATCTTTGAGAGCATCTAAAATTTCTAACAGAGCGTAATTTTTATCTGTAACATCTACATAACTTTTTACTGGATTTCCTTTAATATTTCCAACTGAGACTGTTATTCGTTTATCTCTACTTGCAATTTTTATATTTCGTGGCACTTGAGTTGTTAAACCCATTCGGTTGTATAAAGAAATACCTGTTATGTAAGCAATTCTTTTATTGTTTTGGAATAAATAGGGTTTCAATAACTCTTCTTCATTGGGTTTTAACTCTCCAAAAATTGTTTGTTTAGGTTTATAAAAAACTCCTGTAGATACTCTTTTGATAATTCCTTTTTCAATTAAACGCTCAATTCCTTTTGCAGCAGCACTATACTCGTTTGATTCAATAGAAAGTTGTTGGTACTTGAAAGTAGTACCTTCTTTTAACTTTTTAATTTGCTTTTCTATTTTTTGAGCTACTTTCATTGTCAAACAAAAGTACAATATTTTAGTTATTTGTCAAGTAAACGAAACATAATACTTGACATTTAATTTGTTTGCTCTTGATTCAGTTCAGATTTTATTAATTCTCGTGCAAAGTCGATGAATAATTTATATGCTTTGGTAAAAGAATATTTATCGTCTGAATGTTTAATCGCAATGTTCCTTTTTACCATAGTCGAACCAACTAACCTTTTAATACTATCAGCATCATTTAATTGTTTATTTGATTTAACAATATCACTCCAAGTACTGTTTTTTATGTATTCAATTATTTCATCAATATGGAAGTCCGAAAACCCTAACTCATCCATAAAATTCTTTCCATCTTTATCTAGTTCGTAGCAGAAGACTGAGAAAAATATGCTTATATCACGAGAAGTATTTTCGTTTGTTTCTTCGGAAATTAGATAATAAAATTCTTGAGTGTTTTTTAATTCAAAATCAAACGACTTATCGAAAAACTCAATATAGAAATCTTGATATTCTTTTATAATATCGAAGTAAGATTCATCAATTGTTATAAATCTTCCATCCATTAAAGATGTAACTATTTGTTTATGTTTATTTGGATACATTTTCTTTTTTAGTGATTTTTAGTTTTGGCATTATCAACTCTCCTTGTTCTGTTTTAAAAGAAATATTTCGGTTCTCTTTGTCTTGCTGAACTTCATAATCTTCTTCAAAGATTAAACTTGTAACCATAAAGTAGTTGTCAAAATCGAATTTCTTGTTTTCGCTTTCTAATGATGTTTTGCACCAAGTAAAAAAGTCATCAACAGGAAGTTTTGAGTTTAGTTGGGATTTGTATTCGCTTTTATTGAAAATCCATTGCTCTACAATATCAGTTTCTTCTTCAATAAATACATCTTCTTCATTTTTAAATTGGTCAAAATACTCCTTTGTGTTCTCGTAAATAAACGGATTATATAGATTATCTCTTGTTGTATTGAAAAGTTCTGGTGGCTTAATTCCTTTGTAGCAATTTCCGTTTGTTAGATATAAGTGGAAACCTTGTAAATATTCACTTTCTGTTCTAATTCTATCAATAAGAGGTAAAAGTTCATTACTTAAAATAGTAGATTGTTGACTTATATCTTTTACTACTTGCCTCAAAAGATTATAAAGCTTTTCAAATTGCCTTCTTATACTTTCATCTGCATAGTCGAAACGCTTGTTGTTTGAAAACTGTGAAATGCTAAGTAGTTCATTGAAAATGGATTGAGAATGATTAATATCTAAAATTGTATTTAATGGAATAATATAGTAATCAATTAAATATCTCGCTTTTTGTACTTTCTCTTGATATTCTATTTTGCGAGTATTTGCCTTTAGTTCTCTCGATTCATTTAAAAGGCTTACAGTATTATTTGTTACAGCATTTGTAAATTTCTTAATCTCGTTTGCTAAAGCTTCAATTCTATCCAACAAAATATTTTTGTCTTGATTGAGACCTTCTTTTATATTCAAAAACAAAGTTCTAATAGACTGACCAAATTTTTCAATTTCTTCTGGAAGTAAAGGCTTAAATTCTTGAAGCACAAACTCAAACAATATGAAATAAGGTTCATTAATTACATAATCGTCATTTTGTTCAACAAGTAATTTGTGTTCAAAAAGCTGGTTTTCAATATCACTTCCAAATTCTTTAAGTGCATCAGAAACCTGACTTTTTAAGATAACCTCATTCTTAACTTGTATATCAAAAAGTTGCCTGAGCAAGTCAAAATGAGTTGCCAAAAATTGTAATATGGTTTTTGGTTCTGACTTAAACATTGATTAGTATTTCTTGTTCTAAAAATCTATTTGTACGAGCAACTTGTTCTCTAATTTGTACAACAATTGAATCTTCAGAGTTTTTTACAGGATTGCTCATTTTAGCCTTATTTCCTTTTAATGATGCTGAATGTTTGTCGAAAAGCTCGTTGTAATTGGTTGGTAAATACAATTGAGCATTGGTGAAAACTTCTTTTATTCGTAAATATTCATCAAGTCCATTAAAGTCATAGTCGACAAAAACTAAAACTTCCTTAGCCCTTATCATTGAAATCGATTCTTTTCCTATTCTACCGTATTTGTGTACAAATAGATAATTGTTGCCTAATAGTTTTTCTGCATTTAAAAAGGTTTCTAAATTTTCAACGAAACAGATTTTATCAGCAATAATTGAATTTGGAATTACAGAAAATAAACCAAAATCAAGAGTCTGTTTTTTAATATCTACAGATTGGTTATTTATTTGAAAAGAATTAAAACCTCTGAACAAGAAAATTGGGTTATTGTCAATTTTTGTTGCTTTTGAGTTTCTATATTTTTTAATATTTCCTGATTTACTTTTACTAACGTTTTGTTCTGGAAAAGATGTCTTAAAAAACTTTTCAAATTCATTTTCTTTACAAACTTCAATTTTGAAACCTCTTCCAAGTTTTGATGATTTCAAAATTTCTGCTCTAAGCAAGTTTTGAAAAATATCAGATTTCAAAACGCTTTTTGGAATTGCCGATTTTGAAACCGATTTACTTTCAAATAATAATTTATATGTCTTGAAGTCAACTTCTTTCATTATGCTTCAATCGGTTTTCTTAATATGACATTTCCATTCTTCTCACTAACAACTATTTTACCTTTGTTTCTTCTGACTAGATAGTATTTATCAAAACCATCATAAGGATGAAGTGGTGCAGCTGAAATCGGTATAAAATTATGTTCTTTACAGAAGTTCAAAATTTCAATTCTGTTTGCTTCATCAATAGTTCCAATCTCATCAACAAATAAAACGATTTTGTTCTCGTCATCTTTTACAACTATTTGATTAATAATAGACATAATGAGAACCAAACGAATCATTTTGTCAGTTCCATCAGATTCAATTTGATTTTTCAAGTCAACCACTTTATGTTGACCCTTTTTATGCAGATGAAGTTTTATATCAAACAAATCATTAAAATTGATTGTAGTTTGATTGTCTAAATATTTATTAAGTGTATTTAGATTGTCTGATTGGTCATTAAAAATTAACTCTGACGTTAAATCTCTAATTTGAATAATTTTATTTAAGTCTTTTATGAGTTTCTCGTTTTCTACAATTTCAATTTTTAAGGTGTCAATATCAGAGATTTTTATTTTCTTAATTTTCGAATTGAATTGATTTGTAATGAATGAGTTAAATTCTTCAAATCTTGAATAAATTGTACGACAAGGATTTGCAAATTGGGTTGATATATTTTTAAGCAAACCATCAATTGCCTTTTGTTTGTCTACAAGTGTTACAAGTTCAGAATCGATATATTTAATAAAATCTATTTCGTTAGCAAATGAGGTTTCGGTTTTTAATTTTAAGCGTTCAAATAGGCTATCTTTTTTAAGTTTGATTTCTCTTCTTTCTTCAAAATTTCTTTTGAGGTTTTTATAGATATTATCTAATGAATCCGTTGATGGATATTCCACAGGTTTAATGCCGAGTTGCTCAAGTTCAACTTTCCAAGTTTGAATTTCTTCAATTCTTTTTTCTTTAGTTGTAATTTCTCTTTCCGCTTGCCTTAAAGTCTCATTTAGTTTTCTAATTTCTTCTTCAATTAACTTAACATCTTTAGTTGATTGTTCTTTTTGTTCTAATAAGATTTTGAAATCATTCTTTATATCTTCAAGTTGTTTTTCAAGGCTAGGAAGTTGTTTGAGTTTATCAATTTTATCTGTTAAAATTTTGATTTTAGCATTTATGTCAACTAAATCTTTACTGTGCTTTTCTAAATCTTTAGCTATTGGTAAAAGTTTTTGATTTATTTCCTTTTCTTTCTCAAATTGCTCGATTTGTTTTTTTAATTCTTCAATAGATTCTATTGGTTTCCCTTTCAAATCATTTGGCAACTCAATAGCACCATCAAATAACTTCATCAGGTTTTCAGTTTGCTTAATTTTAGCTGAAATATTATCAGAAGATAAACTTGTTATATCTGTTGAAAGAATTCTATTTAGCAATTCTTTATTTACTTGATTATCTGAAATTTGATGAATTAACTGGTTTGAATAGCTTTCAACTTGATTTTTAATTCTTGAAATTTTGGATTCGGCTTTTTGGATGTTGTTTTCAATCTCTTTACTACTCAATTTCTGGTTTTCAATTAAAGTAATTTGGCTTTCAATTGTTTTTCTGTCTTTGTCTAAGTTTTGAAAAGATTGTTCTAGAAATTGTAAATTTTCAAAAGCTTTAATTTCAGTTACTAATTTCTCTTTTGTATCGAGGTCTTTTTGTTTTTGCTCAATTTGATTAGTTATTTTTCCAATAAGTTGATTTAATTCTTTTTCTTTTGGGCTAAGTGTTTCATTTAAATGAGTGCGTTTTTCCTCTCTTTCTGTTTTCATTTTTGAAACTGAAGTTCCTAACTCAGAGTATAAAGAAGAATATTGTTGATTGAAAGCAAAAATTAATTCAGAAAGAATAGCACTTTTTCCTTTGTATTGATTTACCAATTCCTTGAAATCATTAAAGCTGCGTTGAATACTCTTAATAACTTTTATATCTCGATTATGCTTTAGTAAAGTTTGAATGTCTTTTTGATTTTTCTTTGAAAAAGAAACACTTTCGTTTTCTTTATTGTCGGCTATAATCAGAGATTCTTTAAGCGAATCGTTGTTGATTAGTTTTGAATTTATTAAGTACTTGTAGATTTTAGAAAAATTATTACTAATTCCACGTCCATCTTGATTTACGTTTTGATTTAACCAAACAACTCCGTTGTTTCTTTTCCCTTTTTGGTAAACAAAATTAAAAACGTCTCTACGATTTGAAAATTTACTGTGTTCTATTCCATTTGTAGTAAATTCAGATAGTACTGAATCAAATTTCTTTATTTTTTGACCGTTATTAGTATTCGTAAAATAAAGTTCCTCTTTGTATTCGCTATCAATTTTATAGTAATCTAAATTTCCTTCGGCATTTTTCTTTACTAAAATAGAGTAGTAGCGATTTTTGAAAATTTCAAAGATTATAAAACTAGAATTTATTGAAGGAAAATAATGATTGAAAGTAGCTTTGTCTCCTGTTCGATTCCCGCTAAATGTCATTTCCCTTCCGTCAATTATAAATAGAAAGTTGAGAGCGTAAATCAGCGTACTTTTTCCGATGTTGTTTGGCCCAACAATTTGAAGGGAATTACAATTGTCAAGCTCAATATCTGCTTTTGAGTATATATCAGAGTTAAGTATTATTAGTCTTTTCAGCATTCGTTTTCTTTCAATTTTAATTTATTCGATTCAGTCGAGCGTTGGCAAAAAACAGCTCTTTTGGTTTTTTCAGCGTTGGCTAATGTGTCGGCAAAAACCAAATGTGCTGTTTGTGCGGCTGGTTTTTCAGAGCTTGCTTACAACGGTTTTGTGTATGGTTAGTTGCGTGGTTAAGCGAGTAAGTTAGCAAATAAATCACAGATAGAATATTCCGCAGGAATGTTCGTAAGTCGGCAGTGACCAAGCAATTAATTATACACGGTGTTGTAAGTAGTAGTTTTTCGTTTTTACATTACTTAAAAGTCAAAAAAAATCGAAAAAGTAAAACTAGGCTTAAATTCAATTCCATCTGAGTAATTAATTCCGACGCTTTGTAATTCCGACCACAATCTGTCGCAGTCAGCTCAACTTTATTCATTCGGCTTTTCATTCCGCAAACTTGCTCAAATTCCACAATAATATTCAATTCAGGTTTGAGTGAGCAATTCCAGTATTATTTTCCAATTCCAATTGCGCAAACGAGCTAAAAAGTCCAGCGTAATTCTATTTAGACTTCTTTTTCCGGTAACGCTCTTTCGCTCGCTCAATTGTAGCTTTTCGATATTCAGGGTCGTTGTGGTATCGGCTTTTTGAACGTTCCAAAGTTTTTTCTCGATATTCAGAATCATTTTGATAGCGTTCTCGATAAATTTTACGTTTTTCTTCCCTAAATTTTGAGTCGTTAGCGTATTTTTCGTTTAGCTTTTCTAAATGTTTTTTGTTGCTTTTTCTTTTCGGAATATCCATTTTAGTTTCCGCTTTTTTCGTTTAAATTTTTATGTTTTTAGTTCCGATGTTGATGTGGTGCGCTATTACTTACAACGTGTTGTGTATGGTTCAGTTGCGTTGGCTGGAACTAAGTTAGCAAAAGAAAACGAGCCAGAGGAAAATCCGCAGGATTTTCCGAGTAAACTATAATCAAGCAATTGATTATACACGTTGTTACACACTGGCTTTTACTATTATTTTATTCATTATTTCTTTAGGTTGACTCCAATTCAACTGTTTGAAAGGTGTCAAATTCAATTTTTCTGTTAATTCTCGAATTATAGAAGAATTAAAAATTTCATATTCATATTTAAGGTAATCTATCTTTGAAATATTATAGTTGATGATTCCAGTCATTTTTTTATCGTTATCAGTTGAGTAAAATTTCAACTCACCAACATTGTCTACAAGAAATTCCGCATTAGTATTAATTTTTTCAAAATCTAATTGTGCGTAAAAATTTTCAAGGAACAATAAATGAATTTTATCTAATTCAGTAGTTGAAAACCTTGGAATTATAACAGAATAGAAACTTTTTGAATTAACAAAAATCAAACATTTTTTTCTCGCAATATATAATACCGAAGCGTTCCATTTTCCAAAAATATTTTCAACAGTGAGAGCTCTGTTTTCAATTCTTTTTTTTATTAATTTTTCTAGTTTTTTTGTCGTAAATATTTCTGTCATCAGCTTGTGTGTAACGGTCTTGTGTAAGGATAGTTGCGCGTTTGAGCAACTAACTTACTAAAAATTGAACAAACCATAGGAAAATCCGTAGGATTTTCCGAGTAGGCAAGTACAAAGCAATTATTTTTACACGGTGTTACCCACAGTTATTAGTTCGATGTTGTTGTTTCTGTTCCAGTTTCAAAATCATAAGTTATTGTCGCACTATTCGGAATATTCTCCCAAGTATTCATAACTTCATTTTGGTCTGAAACTTTTGTTAGTTTAACTATTAAGCCTCCAACATTACTGCTCACAGCAGTTGCTCTAACTCCAATAATTTTGTGTTCTTTCACGATTTTTGAGTCAGAGATAAAATCGTCTGTATTTGCAGTTAGACCTGAATAAGTTTCAGTCATTTCAACTACTTCGTTGTCTCCGTCTGTTGTTATAAAAGTCGCTTGAAATTCGTAAGGTTCATTTGGTCCGAGTGCAGCAATGTCAACCGTAAATTCAAGAATGTAATCTTGAAATTGAGAAAGGTCAACTGTTGCATTTTGATTTTTGCTAAATGTTTCTATTAATGTGCCTTCAAAAACCTCTTGACCATTATTTTCCCCATAAATATCAGTTGTATATTTTAAAGAGGTTTCAGTCAACTCTAAAATCTCTAAAACGTAGTTCTCTAATCCTGGGTCAGAATCGTCCCAAGTTATGGTCAGAGTATTTCCGTTTTCTGACCAATCTCCAAAATCTGAAATATCTTCTCCGCTATTTCCAAAACCTTCATAGATAAATTCTACTCTATTGTCGGAAGTGAATTTTAAAATATTGTTATAGGGAACTCCAGAGTTGCCTCCATTAAAAGTGCTGGAAATTCCGTACCAAGTTCCTATTAAGTCACTATTGTTTTCGTTGCCATTTTCATTATTTGATGAGCAAGATAAAATAGTAATTCCTAAAATAATTGTAAGTAGTAAATTTAGTTTTTTCATTCGTAAAATTTGGTTTTTAATTGTGGGTAACGGTCTCGGCTATGAGTAGTTGCGTGGTTTAGCGTTAAACTTGGCAAGTACACACCAAACTGAAAACTCCACAGGAATTTTCAGGGTAAGCGAGTAGTAGCAATTACTTATAGCCAATGTTGGCAAATCGTTATTTAGTGTTAAGACTATTGTAAACTTCTTTTTCGAATAGACGATAAAAATCATAAGATACTTTATCATTGAAAGGAAAAAGCTGTGTAAAATATACTATCGCTATCCCTTTGTCATTATCCAAAGTGTAATAGGAATTAGCCATTCCAGCCCAATAGACAGAACCTTTGGTTCTGATCAACTCGTCCTCATTATTTTCAATTGCCCATGATAACGAATAAACATCAGAATTATCGGGGAATCCACCCAATATATCAACCATACCACCTTCAATTACATTAAAACTTAACGTTAATCCATTGGGCAATTGATTTTTGAACATTAACTCAACGGTTTCGGGTTTTAAAATTTGACCACCATAATATTTGCCATTATTCTTAATGCATTCAAGAAATGTTAAATAATCCTTTGGTGAACCAAACAAACCGCCACCTGCGTTATATTCAGCAACTGGTTCAGTTGGAATACGAGAGTACTCTTTAAAACCAACTGAATCTCGAACTCCCCAAGAAACAATATTTTCTTTCAAATTTTCAGGAACATTAAACCAAGTGCTATTCATTTTTAAAGGCCCAGTAACATTTTTTCTTAAGTAAGTTTCAAGGTCTTCACCACTTACTTTTTCAATAACCTTTCCAACCCAATCTAAATTCGTTCCGTATTCCCATTTTTCACCACTTTCGAATAATCTGGGTAGGTCAGCATAATTCCATCCTGTTTTATCAAATTTTTGAAGGCGTTCGTCCAAGAAATCATATCCAAATCCAGCAGTGTGGGTTAATAAGTTTCTCAAAGTTATTGATTTATTAGCTTTAACAAGTTCTCCATTTTTGGTCATAATAGGAATAGATGTCATTTCAGGCATAAGTTCGTCTAAAGGGTCATCTAGTCCAATTAATCCTTTTTCAACAAGTTGCAATGCGGCAACAGAGGCTATGGCCTTTGTCATTGAAAAAATCCTAAAGATGTTGTTTTCATTTATTGTGTCTTTCCCTCCCCAAATTGATGGCCCAAACGCATACCAGCTTATTTTTCCTTCTTTGGTACTACAACCCATAATCGCAGCAGGAAGGTTACTTTTTTGAAAGTAAGATTTCAGCGGTAATTCATTAATTACAACATTGCTTCCTTCTTTTTCAGTTTTGCATCCAGCTAATATTGAGATGGCAATTAGCGCAAATAATAATTTTTTCATGATTGAATGGTTTTGGTTAGTTTAATGTTTGCCAACGGTTACGTATAAGAATAGTGCGTAGTTTGAGTGCGAGGATTTTCCGAAGGAAAATCGGATGCAAGCAAACAAGCACTAACTTTTGATTTAGGAATAAACTTACGCATTATTTTTATACAATGTTGGCAACAGTATTTTTTTTCAGCTATTTTGGTTTATATGATTCAAACTTTCGAATGACACAAGGTTTTTCAGTTTCAAAAACTTTCTTTTGATAGGCTTTAGAGTGCAATTCGAGTAATTTATTAAATTCTTTTTTCCGTAGTCTATCAACTTTTCTAGGTGACATAAAATCGTAGGTAGAAGCTAAAAACAAAATCATCTCTAGATTTTCACATTCCTTTGGAACTGTAATCGTTGCCCATTCATAGCCCACTCCAGCAAAAATTAATTTATCCGTTTCTTTAGGTAATTTAATTTCGAAATATCCATTAAGGTCAGATTGTCCGATTTTGATTGTGTCTTTGTCGAATATTGTGATTCCTATGGCACTTTCTATAAATTGGTCGATAGTTTTTCCTTTTAAAGTCCGTTGTCCAAATACAGAAAAAACGCAAAAAAAGAATGATATGAAAAATGCTGTTTTAAATCTCAAAGTTTTCAGTTTTCATATTGTTGCCAACGGTCTTGTGTATGGCTAGTTGCGTTGGCGAGAACTAAGTTAGCAAAAGAAAACGAACCAGAGGAAATTCCGTAGGAATTTCCAAGTAGGCTAGAACCAAGCAAATTGGTTATACACGTTGTTG
>Ga0316205_10004494_pt1 | contig 12154 bp, 4 predicted proteins | sample 3monthpyrite_MG_FD_204941 | JGI IMG/M metagenome (GOLD analysis project Ga0316205, IMG submission 204941) | Microbial mat bacterial communities from mineral coupon in-situ incubated in ocean water Damariscotta River, Maine, United States -... | ecosystem: Environmental > Aquatic > Marine >... | reverse complement strand
ATCTGCCTCATGTGTTGGATGTGATTAAAAATAAGCTATAATGGAACGAATATTCGGTGAGTTTAGAATAGGATTTTGGCTTTATTTAATATGACAAAAAGAAATGGTAATTAATTAGACGTTTTCGACCTCACCCTACCAAAAGAAGTTTATCCAGAGAACCCTCTCCTTTCACGAGAGAGGGTTGGGAAGGAGCGTTTTTATTAATAGCTCATTCTCTCATCTTAAGGACTAGAATAAATGACACAGTATTTCGACTTACATCCAGAAAACCCGCAAGCGAGACTTGTTTCTCAAGCGGTTGCTATTATCAGAAGCGGTGGATTAATTGTGTATCCGACGGATTCCGGTTACGCATTGGGGTGTCACCTTGGCGACAAAAAAGCACTGGATCGGATCAGGCAGATCAGAAAACTCGATAACAAACATAACTTTACCCTAGTATGCAGAGATTTATCTGAGCTGGCGAATTTTGCCAGAGTAGACAACACGTCTTTTCGAGTCATAAAAAATCATACCCCAGGTCCTTACACTTTCATTCTAAGAGCTTCGCCAGAAGTCCCCAAACGATTGCAGCATCCAAAGCGTAAAACCATCGGAATACGAGTTCCAGACAATCAAATTGCATTGGCGATATTGGATCAATTGGGGGAGCCACTCATGAGTACCAGTTTAATTATGCCCGGCGATGAAGTCACTTTAGTCGATGTGGATGATATTTACAAAAAGCTTAATGGACGCGTGGATTTAATCATTCACGGAGGTTATGTGAGTGATGTACCGACAACTGTAATCGATATGATGGAAGGATTTCCTCAGGTTCTTAGGTATGGCGCTGGTAATCCAGAAGATTTCGAATCTTAGCCTCGTTATGACTATTATATTTAGTAAGTCAATTTAGATTGCAATCAATTCAGCATTGTATATAATTGCCCGCTCCAATCGATAGCAGGTTTATCGTTAGCCGCTACTACCAAGCGATTGGATTTAGTAAGAAAGCATTAAACAAGTTAAGCCAGTGTGGTGGAATTGGTAGACACAGGGGATTCAAAATCCCCCGCCTTCGGGTGTGACGGTTCGAGTCCGTCCACTGGTACCAGATTCTTGTTGATAGTAATTGCTAACATCCTAATATTTCCTAAAATCGGTTCCTAATATTATTTTGAATTTAAGCGGTTTAAACTATTGGCGTTTTTGGAGAAGCGGTTCTCCAAGTTATTGTTGTTTATATTGTAATTTCTCGATATAGTCAATGTAGCTAAATTTAATATCCTTTTTTAGATATCGAGAGCAGATCTGGAGTTTTGAGCCAAAAAAGGCTCAAAAATCTATTTTTCGTTCGGAGATTGAAATAACAAACGGAGTTATAGTCACACCGTGCAAAACGAGCAATCTCAACCTTCTTTGAATGAAAAATTCCAAGCGCCAATCCTTCTTGAGCCTTTCGCGTATCACAAGAAACTCCGCGATCATTTTAAGTCTCGCAAAAAAACTTGGGATTGGTTTGCCGAAGAAAATAACAAAACTCACCAGATAAAAGAATTCAAATCATCGCTTCTAAAAAACACCTATCGCTTAGATAAAGAATCTCATCAAAACCTCTATATTTTATCGGACGATATATGCAAACAATTATCGATAGACGCAGACGTTACCTTTTACCAAGAAAACAACAGCGTGCAATTGAATGCAGGAATTTCAATAATTGATAATGAAGCGCATATTGTTTTGTCGGGTAACTTGTTAAATATACTTTCCGACGTAGAGTTGAAAGCGCTAATTGGGCATGAACTAAGTCACTACCTTTTTTATAAAACTGAAAATGAAGAGTTTGAAATCACTCAACGAATAGTTGTCGCTCTAGCTAACGATCCTCGGAGTGATGATGCAATCATAGAGACTGCCCGGGTCTTTCAACTATATATGGAACTCTTTTGTGATTTGGGCGCATTGAAAGTGTGTGACGATTATAAAACGACTATACAAACCTTGGTTAAAGTTAATACGGGTTTGCATGATGTTAACGCAGAAAGTTATTTAAAACAGGCGGATGAAATCCTAAAAGCTGATCCCGATGCCTCGCAACAAGATAGCCATCCTGAATCTTATATACGTTCGATCGCGCTAAAATTATCCGCGACAAATGATCCTAAATATTTAGATAACCTTCACAAAATGATTCAAGGTTCGTTGGATATTAATTGCCTTGATATCTTCCAACAAGGCGTTATGCAAGAACTCACCAGAGATCTTATACAATGTATTGTTACCCCTAAGTGGATCAACACGTCGTCGGTATTAAATCTTTGTAAAGAATACTTTGAGGACTTTTATAAGAATGACAATCATAAACCCTTAACAGAGTTGGCAATTATTATCGCTGATAGCAAAGAGTCCATTAGAACTTATTTCTGCTATTTGCTGATGGACTTTGCGAAAGTCGATGCCGATATGGAAGGGGCTCCATTAGGATTTAGTTTAGAAGTTGCGGAACTACTGGGGGTTGTCGAGATTTATGAAAACTTACTCAGAAAGGAATTAAAAATTTCGGTACGTGATTTTAAACTTTTGAAAAAAGAATCGCTATCAGATTTGCAACAAGTACATGAATCGAAAGACGAAAGTTTATATAAAGAATAATATATGAGTGATATGGGAAATACTTTTTCAGACTTATTAGACAGGTTAGCCGACTATGGTTCGATAAAGTCTGCCGATTTTATTGCCATTGCATTACCTATCCTTGAGGATGTAAGCTTGTTGCATCAGAATAATCTGGTGGCATTCATTTCTTCGATTGATCAGATTTCTTATGATGGAAACAAATTATCGCTAAAAAGCTTGGCTAGAGAGAAGCTTAAAAGTAACTCGAAAATCTTCAAAAAAGAGAAAACACACGGCGTTCTTGAAATATCTAAACACATAGGCGAAACAACTGATTTAGATTCTCAGGATGTGAAACATACGGATCTTGATCTCGCCATAAATATATCGGATATCAGCAAGCCTGTTTATATTCCGAATTACAAATGCTGGGACTACGAAAAAGGACATTACGATCCAATCACAGATATTTTTCAACTAGGTCAAATTTTAGCGAGCATTGCATTTAATTTGGATTTTAGGCGATACGAAGAGATCAAATCATTTGTGTCGGCTCGTAAAAGCCTATATTTTTTAAATAAGGAATTGCATCCTACAATCCATTCCGTCATCTATGAAATGACCAATTTATATAGGGAAGACAGAACCAAAAATCTAGACGAAGTAATCACCAAACTAAAAAATTATCGTGAGTATAATCCTGAAAACTATATCGATCTCACTCAAACCGAAGGCTTTAGAAATCAGGATGTTTCGGATCGGAACGATTGGATTTTGGCGAAGCTTAAGAATAGACTGTTCGACATTAGTCGGCGTAATAAACTATTGTATTTTTCTGAAAAACAAAGCTTTCTAAATTTAACGGTCAGCTCAGTTCCATTGTTGTTAGATCATGAAAATGTTAGCGAGAATAGTTTGATATTCTGGAATGATGCGATTCAAAAAAAAGTAATAAAGAAACAGAAACTGCTATTAAATTCTTATCTGGAATTTGGTGAAAATCGATTCCTTGCGCCGATCGTCAATAAAATAAGGTTGGAGGCTCGCAAGAGCCAGAATGAATACGGCTTTAGTCAATTACGAATGGTCATCGCTTTTATTCATTGGTATAACATTAAGGAAAACGCAGATGAAAGAATTACCTCTCCATTATTATTACTACCTGCAGAAGTCACTAAGAAAAAGGGATTAGAAGATCGTTACGAGCTTAATTTTTCAACAACAGAAGCGGAAATAAATCCAATCCTCAGCCACTATCTGAAAGATTTATATGGTATTGAACTACCTGATTTTGTTGATTTGGAAAGTACCACAATCAAAGAACTGATTGACTCGATAAGTGTTCAAATTGCCGAAGGTGGGACGGGTGTTCAACTCGAATGGAGACAAAAGCCAAGGATTCAGTTAATTCACAGCATCGCGAAAAAGAATTTTAGTCTTAGGAATAAGAAGCTAGCGAATAGAAGTAGAGGTTTGAATTTTAAGTCATTCGCTTACTCATATACCAATAAGGATTTTAGACCCTTAGGTTTGCAAATCTTCAAGAGCCGTATTCGCCGTCAAAATAATGCGCTTGAGTACGTCATCAATGAAGATTTAAATCCCCAAGATAATTTGGCAGTCGCAGAGAAAACACGAACTTTTTATCAAACAGATACAGAGGGTGAGATAAATCCGCTTGTTTGGGAAGTTGATACTTGTAATATGACAATTGGTAATTTTAATTATCGTAAAATGAGTTTAGTTCGAGATTATAATGAAATTATTAACAGTAATATTAAAGATGAGGTATTTGAACAGCTATTTGATGAGCTTCCGAAAAAATTGACTAGCGTTAACCAGAAAATTAGCCTGAAAGATAATTATCCAATCATCGCTTCAGATCCAACACAGACTAGCGCAATTGAGCTCGCCCGAACTGGAGAGAGTTATATAATCCAAGGACCACCAGGAACCGGCAAATCACAAACCATCACTAACTTAATTGCGGATTATATTTCTCGAGATAAGAAAATTTTATTTGTTTGCGAAAAACGAGCTGCTCTGGATGTTGTTTATCATCGACTTAAAAGTAAAAATTTGGATGAGCTTTGCTGTCTTGTACATGATTCACAAATGGATAAAAAATCATTTATTCAAGATCTAAAACAAGTTTATAGCGATTTTCAGGGTAATCTTATTGACTCGAGTGTAGTTGAAAGCCAAAGAAAACTCATTGTTGAAAATATCGATTACGAGATAGATAAGATCGCACATTTTCATAAAAGCATGACCGACGGTGAAGTGTCTCCATTGGAGTTACTAACGGTGCTGCATGCGAATAACCAAGGTAAAACAGCGCCGACTGAGACTGATTGCCTTTATTTACCTAATTACGCCACTTGGAAACAAAACAATGAATGGATTTCGCAATGGTTTGAACAGCTAACCAATCATCAATTTTCATCGGTTATTGCTGATTATCCTTTTACCCAATTATCTTCTCAACTGCTTGAGCAAAGCAACCCAAAGACAGCAGCGTTAAATTATATTGAAAAGTGCGTTAGTTTTTTGGACGAGTTTGTCGAGTTCCTAGATGAATTTGAATTTAGTCAAGAAGAGACAGACAAAAAGAAGCTGTCTATTTGGAATGAGGAATTTTGGTTAGCTAATAAAGTCATCGGACTTTGCAATACAAACAACCTTTCAGTTCTAGAACCTAAATCAGCAAGTGCTGACGTATTAAACCGAGCGTTAAAAGAAATTGTTTTAAAAGAAGAAGACTTAATAAAACAGCGAGAAAAAAATATTCATTGGAAAAACAAGCTGAACGCAATAGATACTGAATCAGCAATTGAGCAGTGGGCGGAATATAATTCAAGTATTTTTCGGTTTATCAATCCATCTTTTTATCGGTTAAAAAAGCAAATTTTGGCTTGTTATGATATTTCCGCTCACAATGTTAAACCGAAAATAGCAACGCTACTGACAAATCTTGCGCTAGAGCACAATATTCAGAATGAAGTTAGTTATTTGCAGAATAGTGTGGTGCAAGATTTTGGATTGGTGGATTTTAAAGATGATTGCCGCTGGATTGCAGAGATACAAAAAAATCCGAATAAAATCATTTCCGGTTGGTTAAAGAAAGTAAATCATGAATATTTACAGAGCTTAGTTGACACTCAGAAAGATTTTGAAGATCTCGTACATTATGCCACAGAGCTATTTGGATCTGTGGAGGTCTTGAATTTGGTAGAGTTAGACAAAAAGTTAACAGAGGGTATGAATGTCATGAATTCCTTTTCTGTGTTTCTTCCACTTATTAAAAATGCTAATCAGCAATCAATCGAGATGAAAAATTGCCTATTTAGAAAGCGTTGGGACATTTCAGATTTTGCATATAATTTAGCATACAAATCGCTTCATGATATTTATGAAATAAATCAATCTTTTCGCGAAGCCGATAATGATTCTTTGCAATTAAGTATAAATCGTATTAATGCGCTTCTGGATAAATATTTTGACAGCAACGTAGATTCCATTCGAGCCAGAATCCGTAAGAAATTTTTGAACATGATCCGCATTACAGAATCGACCGCCGCACAGTTGAAACCAGAAGAAAAACGCCTAAAAACTTCGTATCGGTCAGGTAGACGGATTCTAGAAAACGAGTTTGGTAAGTCGATGCGATATAAATCGATCCGAGATCTCACCGCAGGCGATGCTAAAGCACTAATGACCAGCATCAAACCCGTTTGGCTTATGAGCCCTCTAAGCGTGTCAGATGTTTTGCCCATTGATACGTCAATTTTTGATGTTGTAATTTATGATGAGGCGAGTCAGATAACGGTAGAAGAAGGGGTGCCTTCTTTGTTTAGAACACGCCAGACAATTGTGGTTGGTGATGAAATGCAAATGCCGCCGACTAATTTTTTTAGCACATCGGTGGTACAGGACGAAGATGAAGATGAAACTGAAAACAGGATTGGGATTAGTTTAGATGCAGAAAGTTTACTCAACCAAAGTTCTCGAAAGCTGGCTTCAGTGATGCTTGGATGGCATTACAGAAGCCGCCATGAAAATTTGATCAGCTTTAGTAATGCCGCATTTTACCAACGATCACTTTTGACTATACCTGATACCGTTTCAGGGGTAGGTGATAGCAATGTCCTTGCGCCAATAGTTGATGTGAGTACCGAAGTTGATCCTAACGAAGTACTGAAACGAAGCATCAGTTTTCACTATCTTGAAAATGCTTTATACCATAACAGAAAAAATCGAGACGAAGCTGAATATATCGCAAATGTAATCAGGCAATTATTGAGAGCAAAGTCGGGTAAAAGTATTGGTGTTGTCGCTTTTTCTATGGATCAGCAGTCAGAAATAGAATCCGCATTAGATCGTCTTGCTGCTACGGATCAAGAGTTTGATGGTCTAATCGAAGAAGAATATCAGCGCATCGATGAAGATCAATTTAACGGATTGTTTGTTAAGAATCTTGAAAATGTACAAGGAGATGAGCGGGATATTATTATTATGAGCGTTTGTTATGGTTCTAACGCAAACGGGAAAATGTTAATGAATTTTGGACCTATTAATAGACGAGGAGGAGAAAAAAGATTAAATGTTATCTTCTCTCGCGCAAAAGAACACATGGTCGTTGTAAGTTCCATTTTAGCCAACGAAATAAAAAATGATTATAACGAAGGAGCCAATTATTTCAAAAGGTTTTTAGCCTATGCCAAACACTGTTCAGATGGCAGAAGTGCCGATGCAAAACTGGTTTTAGATAGTATGCATCGAATCGACGACGATGAGTCACATACATCGACTAACTCCGTTACTCAGCAACTAGCAAAAGCACTAAAAAATAGTGGCTTCGATGTAGACTTAGCTATTGGCAGTTCTCATTTTAAATGCGATATAGCCGTTAAATTAGCAGGTAGTACGGATTACATTTTGGGAATTCTTATTGATAAAATCGCGCATTACGAAAGTGACAATATCATTGAAGAATATTGCCAAAAACCAGAAATATTAAAAGCCTTCGGTTGGCGTGTGTTTAGTGTTTATTCCAAGGATTGGTTTGAAAAACCAGAATGGGTATTGGAGAGAATCAGCCAACGAGTTTTTAATCGCGAAAATAACACGGATGTTGGTGTTGACCTTGATGTTCTACTTGAGGTTCCAAGCACTGCAAAGGAGGGAATTTCAAACCAGCCTGAGATAATTTTGCATGAAGAATCCACAACACAGGTCACGGATTCTAAAGTTGAAATAAAATCGCAAGATAATTCGAGTGAATTTTTTGAGCGATACGAACTCAAAAGTGATACCAGTAATAAATATTGGCAGGTGTCCACTAAGGAAAATACCTTAACTGTTCAATACGGACGTATAGGAAATAAACCTCAAGAAAAAACTAAATCGTTTGAAAGTTACGAACAGGCAGTTTTGGAGAAAGAAAAGCTAGTAGCGAAAAAAATAAAGAAGGGATATCAAAACACAAAATTGTAATAAGTAAGAGATGTGCTTTTATTTACACTGGCAGGCGTCGAGGTTGTATCCTCTTCATATCATACTCATTCCTAGCGTGAAGAATATAAACAATTTCTTCTGGTCTAACTTTTTTAAGACAATAAAAAACCGAGACATTTTACTGCCTCGGTTTTCATTTTTGCCAGTTATTTATCGTAGCTCCACGTGTCCTGGAGCTATGTAAATTACTGTTAGTTACTTCTTAAGAGTCGCTTACGAGCAGGTAACAGTACCGCAAGTAGTGACAATAAGAAGAACAGTGAGCCACCACCTGATTCATTCCAACGTGAACCATCAAGAGGGAATAGGTCTGCTTTATCAGAGACTCCATCACCATCGCTATCGGCTTGTAATGGATTGGTGCCTAGTCCTATTTCGGCGATATCAGTTAGCCCGTCAGAGTCACTATCCGCTAACAGCGGATTTGTGCCAAGAGCAACTTCTTCGCTATCCGTTAATCCATCAGTGTCGGTATCGATAAGGAGTGGATCGGTTCCGAGCGTGACTTCTTCCGCATTAGTTAAACCATCAGTGTCCGTATCAACATCTGGAGCAAAGAAAGAGAAATTACTAATTGATACGCGATCAATCGTAGAAGTTAATCCTCCATTTTTGCTATAAACAAAAGAGATAGTTCTTTCACCACGTAGCAAATCAATACTAACTTCCTGTGTTCCTTGACCAGATAATGTGGTAAATACCACTCCATCAACTAGTATTTGCAGGATATCGAGATCTTCTTCGGTATCAAATTTAGCTGTAAAAGTTAATGTACCTGACTCAAAAACGTTAACGTAGTCTATACGCGCTTCAGTGTTATTAGAGATAGGTTCAGCCATCAGCATTATTTCACCATCAGCATCTTCTTCTACTAACCAAGTTTCAACATAGGAATCAATCCAATTGCTAGATAATGCTGAGTTTAGAGCTTCACTATAAATTTCAAGTAAAGCCGGTGAACTGGTCGCGTCATCTAAAAGACTTCCGTACTTTGCTTCTGTTTGGTTGTTGATACCATCTTCATCAAGATCAGTAATACCGTCAACTGGATCATTTGGATCTAATGATAAGCTTATTTCTAGAGCATCCTCGATACCGTCACCATCAGAGTCAGCACTTTGAGGATTGGTGAGATGTATTGTGATTTCATCAAAGTCGGTCAAGCCGTCTTCATCTGTATCTGACAATGTTGGGCTGGTATCAGCGTTGTATTCTTCCAGATTGGTTAATCCGTCATCATCCAAATCACTGTTAGCGTCCGCTGCATCCAAAGGGTCTAAACCATAAAACTCTTCCCATCCGTCAACCATACCATCGCTATCTTGATCGAAAGACAGTCCTTCATATGTAATATTGTCCACCCATACGGTGTCGTCTCCAGAGCTAACAGAACCATCTTTACCGTATAAAAATATGACACTGTGTGAACCTGCTGTTAATGGAATACTTATTGTTTGCCAATCATTTTCACCAGACAATGAATACATCAGGTTGAAATCAACATAGACTTGGAAAAAATCCCAGCCTGCTTCTGTGGATGTTTTTAAGTCAAAGGCTAGATCACCTGCTTCTACATCAACCATCCAGTCTATCGCGACATATTGGTTGTTACCAATATCTTCCGAGCCAAGACTGTAATTACCTGTGCTTGCTTGATTAGTAGTAGGAGAAAAATTTGCATCAGCAAAAGGATACATTTCAGAATTAGGTAAAGTTAAACCATCTTCGATATCGTAAACGCTAGAACGATTAATCGGTGGAATTTCGAAGCTATCAGGGTCAGTAGGGTCGGTTCCGTCACTAAATTCATCGCTGTTGTTAACGCCATCTTCATCAGCATCTTCATCAGCATCAGCATTATTCAATGGGTTAAAACCATAAGTCACTTCCCATCCATCATCCATACCATCATCATCAGTGTCAGATAATATTACAGAAGTGGCGTGAATCAAATATTCATCACCATCTAATAGACCATCGTTATCTGTGTCACGGTCTTTTGGATCAAACCCATTGGCTATTTCAGTACGATTTGATATTCCGTCAGCATCAAAATCAGCTGCAGCATCATCGGCATTTGTTGGATCGAAACCATAAATCAGTTCAGCTATATCTGACATGCCATCGGCATCTTCATCTATACTATTGCTGGTACACTCAACACCAACTTCGCCAAGAGCATCATAAACATCAAACCAAGGATAATCGAGATCGAAAGCCGCTGCCATTAGTCCGCAACCACCGCTATCAAAAGTTGAATCAGGCATCCAATATGATTGATTCGCGAGTACAAAAATATCAAAAGCCATTCGAGGATCCCAGCCGTCGGTATTAGCAATTAAATAATAAGCTCGATTAAAAATACCACTACTGAAATGGACATCCATGCCATTGAAATAATCCGAATAATGCCCTATTGATCGATTATCTAGGGTAGGATCTTCAAAATATCTTAGTCCATCGCCATTTTTGAAAATATCAGCTCCAACAAACCAGTCGACATCACCTTTCCAATAAAATTCGGCGGCTTCTCCAGCAATATCAGAGAAGGCTTCGTTCATCCCACCTGATTCATTTGAATAAATAAGATCAGAATTAAAATCCGTAAAACCATGACTCACTTCATGAACGGTAACATTGATATCGACTAACGGATAAAATGTAGTCGCGCCATCACCAAAAGTCATTGCTTGGCCATCCCAGAAAGCGTTTTCAAAGCTATTTCCGTAATGAACTTTTAAAGAAAGCTGAAAAGGAAGTGGTGATGTGTCGTACCAATCGCTATACATATCGAAAGTTACGTTACCGAAATAATAGGCGTCATTGATAGGAGAAAATGCTCCATTGATTTCTTGATAGGTATTTTCAGGACAAACGAACTCAAACGGTGTATTGATACTGGTATTAGTGCTATGTGCTAGATCAACCGCTCTTACGTTGGCATTTTCGAGCGTACAATTTCCGTTACCAAGATCTGTCGCATCCAGAGCTGGAAAATCTGTACCAAAATCGTATCGTCCTGTTTTTGCGTTTCCACCAGGTCCGATTGCATCAATATGCATTAATGCATTCCAATTTTTGTAGACAAAATCGTTATTGGCATCAACAATAAACATATGGCGAACAACACCTTTGGTTTTTTCGTTGGCCATTATTTCTACGTGATAAGCTAAATGAGCCTTACCAAATCTCTCGTCAATATATACGATTAAATCAGCTTTTTCGGTCGAGAAATTGGTTAGGTCACCTAGTTTCGACTGAGCTTTTTCTTTGATAATTGTGAGTATTTCACTTGTGGATCTTTTAGGAAGTACATTTCCTTTAAGATCGTCTTCGATTTTAGTCATTATCTGACCAGTTAATCGCGTAGTTCCACGTTTTTTGGACTCATGTGTAATTGCTTGTTGACTCCAAACAGGAACGCCTTTGTACATTTGTTGAAAGCGCTTGTGAGTATTTCCTTTTGAGTCAACGTTGCTTGATTTGACGATGAAAGAATAATCATTGCCAAGTTTCAGTTGATTTTGGATTTGTTTGTTTTGCTCAACTTTATTGAGTGAACTAACCTGATTAAGGCTCATTGGATGCGCAGACAAATTAATTTTTTCTGCTGCATGGATATTGCCAGTCGCCATGCAAGTAGCACCTACAAGCATAGAGATTAACGATTTACTGGTTATGAGATTATTAAATTTTCTAGAATGCATATTTGACTCCTAAATTGATGCTGCTCATATCTACGTCAGCATCATCAATCAATTGACTATAATCAAGATTAAGCAATAGGTCTTCGTTTAGTTCGAATTCAACTCCAATGGCATAACTTAAATCGTCTTCAGACTGTCCAAATTTTTGACCATTGAAGTTCGCGGTTAATTTAGTTTTGGTATAACCGATAAGCGCGTAAGGCTTGGCAACGGCATCCGGTAAAATACCTGCTTTAAAATAAACTCCATACAAGTTGTCGATATCCACTTGAGCGTCCCCGAAAAAAGTGGAACCCGTATCATCTTGAATGCCGATCCCATATTTC
>Ga0316205_10004493_pt1 | contig 12158 bp, 11 predicted proteins | sample 3monthpyrite_MG_FD_204941 | JGI IMG/M metagenome (GOLD analysis project Ga0316205, IMG submission 204941) | Microbial mat bacterial communities from mineral coupon in-situ incubated in ocean water Damariscotta River, Maine, United States -... | ecosystem: Environmental > Aquatic > Marine >... | reverse complement strand
CCGCAGATTTAGCGAATTTATTTAAATGATCAGGCCTTAAGTCCTTTGGCCAGGTCTGGGTAGCGTAATGTTACCCCAAGTTCTTCGAGCATAAGGCGATTATCCATACGCCGTGATTCCTTAAGGTAAGACAACATACCTTTACTCAAAACTCGTTCTGCTTCGGGCCAATCAATTGTGGGTGGTCGGGGTAATCCAAGGTGTTTAGCAATCTGGTTAAAGTAATCTGTCATGTTGCTGTTACTGCCGTCACTCACATTATAAACCGCACCAGCACGCCCACGTTGCGCTGCGGTAACACAGATTGTTGCCAGATCATCCGCATGAATGCGATTGGTTTGTGGTGCTAGAGATTCATGCAAAATTGGAACTTTGTTTTCGATGCGGGCAATTGGCAATCTGTCAGCAGCATAAATTCCAGCGACACGTAATATCACCAGATGGATGTCGTGATTTTGTGCAAACAGCGTTAATTGTTGTTCTGCATCCAGGCGTCGGTAGGCCCGTTCAACCATTGGTTTGGGAGGGGTTTGTTCGTTGACCCAGCCACCCTGATGATCACCATAAACACCAGATGTACTGATTAATACGATACGTTCAGGCAGTGGTGACACTGTTTCAAGCAGAGCTAAAAATCCTGCCATGCGGGTATCTAATTTACCCATGCCTGGCGGCGGGGCGAAGTAGTAAAGTAGGTTATCTTTAATGGCAATATTAATAAGGTTTTGTTGTTTAGGATCATCCAGATCATAATGAACACCCTCAATATCAGCTTGCTGCATCTTCTCTAGAGTTCGCTCAGAGCGGCTAAAGCCAGTTACTTGAATGCCTTTATCTAGCCATATTTTCGCAACGCGGCGGCCAATATCACCACATCCAATAATGAAAACGTGCTTTGGGTCTTTAATTGAGGGGTTCATTGAGTGATAATGCCGCGCTGTTAAAAATTAGTTGAGTATTTTCATGAGTTTTTCTGTCAATGTCGAGCCCAGTGGCCACCAGTTTCATGTCGAAGAGGGTGAAGGAATTCTTGATGCCGCACTGCGACAGGGTATTACACTTCCTTACGGTTGCCGTAATGGCGCCTGTGGAGCTTGTCTGGGACAACTGCAATCTGGCGAAGTCGTCTATCCCGATGGAGAACCACGTGCTTTAAATGCTGACGCGAAATCTGAGGGCAAGGCCGTATTCTGTCAGGCACGTGCCGCATCAGATTTGGTGATCCAGGTCAGAGAGCCCATCGAGGAAAAAGAACTTCAGATCAAAACCATGCCAAGCCGTATCGCTGTGATGGAGCGGCTTAATCATGATGTGATGTTATTGAAGTTAAAAATACCCGATTCAGAACGGCTTCAGTTTCTTGCAGGCCAGTATATTCAAATTTTGCTCAAGGATGGGAGGGTACGCAGCTTTTCACTCGCCAATGCACCACATGAGGACGAATTACTGGAATTGCATATTCGTCATATAGAAGGCGGTGATTTTACCTCAGAAGTTTTCGATAAAATGAAAGTCAAAGATATCCTGCGTATCGAAGGTCCTCATGGCCAGTTCTATTTGCGTGAAGATTCCACTAAACCAACCATCTTTATGGCAGGTGGTACTGGTTTTGCGCCGGTAAGAGGTATTATCGAACATGCACTGGCTGCCGGTAGTAAACGACCCATTCATTTGTACTGGGGTGCGCGTACCAAGCAAGATCTTTATAGTCATACCATTGCACAGGCCTATGCGAATCAACATGAGCATATTCAATATACGCCAGTATTATCTCAGCCTGATGCAAATGATAACTGGACTGGCAGAACCGGTTATGTGCATGAAGCAATCATGCAGGACTATGCTGATTTATCAGGTTACGAGGTTTATGCAGCTGGCCCACCTGTGATGGTGTATGCCGGTCGTGATCACTTTCCGGAAAATAACTTCGATCTGAAAAATTACATTTCAGATGCCTTTGAGTACCAGAAGTAAGATTGTACTTACTTACTTACGTACTGATCAGACTCGACCCTCAGTTTGTGAATTAGTAGCCAGCATTAAACCATTTCGAAAACAGTTTGCAGCAGCTTCATTTTCCTTCAGTTGTTCCAGTAGCTGGCCATATTCACGATAGGCTTCTACCGTTTCGCGGCTATTTAAACTGGCTTCGAAATAAGAGCGGGCTTTTCCCCACAGTTGATTCTCGATGCTCAAACGGGCAAGACACAATAACAGATCGGAATTTGTTTCATGGCCAGTTAACCAGGATTCTGCTGTTGTTAGCTGTTTATCCAGGTTAGTACTTTTCGTCTGACCATAAAGAACAACTAATGATGATAGCCATTTACGTTTGATGTTGTCACGAATCAATTTTTCGACTGTGTCATACTGTTCCAGTTTAAGCAGACTAGTAAGATAGTCTTCCAGGATAAGCGGTTCGTTACGGTACGCTTTAGGAAGGTTTTTCCAGAAGTGTTCGATCTTGAATACATCCTGCATACTATTTCTTTGCAGTAATTTACGATACGTTGTAATTGACAACTCTCTTAATTCGTCTTCTTTTAATACCTTGTTTTTGTTCAGCAAAGGCATTAATTCGTTCATGTCTTTCCAGTTACCCAGTTTTTGGTACAGTTGACTTAAAAGTAATAAAACATGCTGATGACGTGGTGCAATACTACGGATATGTTCAAGAGTGGCAAGTGACTGTTCATGTTGACCATGCGCCAACTGAAGTTCTGCCTGGGTCAGTTCAACTGCAACATCGGCATCGGGCATACTTTTGGCGGCCATCGAGAGATAGTGATCCCGGCGTTCATGGGCATGTTGTTTTTGTGCGGCTCGTGCGGCAGACAAAAAATTAAGTAAGGGTGTTTCACTATCTTTCACCCGTTTAATTAATGCGTGTTCCGCACTTCGCCAATGTCCCTCTGCCAGTTCAGTTAATCCTTTGCGTAATGCTACTTGCGCACGCATTATGCGATGTCGAAGACGCCATTGCCGTAACTGATCCGGTAAGTGCCAGGTCTGCAAAAGAGTACGAATAGCAAGATAGAGAATGGTAAAAGAAATGAGTTGGATTGTGACAAATAGGGAAAGTGTCATTTCAATTGTAGTCGATTTACGCCCAATCAAGACGTAGCCAGGATCCTTGTATGCAATCAGCCCAATTGCAACAGCGGCAAGTAATAACATAAAGAAGGAAATAAGAAACTTCATAATGGTACCTGTGCTGCTTTTTCAGGCAGAGGAACTTCTGACTGTGGCTCATCTGGTTTTTGTATTTCAGGTATTGGTTTTTTTATGGGTTGTCTGGTTGTTTCAGGTTTTTTAATAGTGGACTTTAATTCAGACTTCACTGACTCAGGAATACTAAGTGTTTTTTGATAGGTTTTAAAAGCGGAGAATGAATTCCTTAATGAAGGTAGCTGCGGATGAATATTTTGTTTGAGCAGGTCATCAAGCTGAGCCTGAAGCTTTTGCGTTTTAATATCTTGTGGATCAAACCATTTATCTATCCAGGTTTTAGCCGTGTTGATGCGTTCAATATAAATTTGAGTCTCACCACTCAACATGGCAAGTCGTGCCTGTTCCAGTTGCAACTTCAAGTTTTGACTCAGAAAAAATAATTGTTCAGGAGATAATAATGATTTTATAGGATCCTGGTGTTCGCGAATGACGATGAGTTTTTTTATATCACGCCACATGGCAGCGGGCAATTCTTTCCAGTTTGTTACTTTAGCCGACTCTTTTGGTTGTTCCTGTAGTATTGACTCGTCAGGTTTAGGTGTCAGTAATTTCAGACGATCGATATCTGAAAGCATTGCATTGAGCTTAAGGGACAGCCCGGTGAGATCAGCCTGTTGAATTGATTCGAGCTCATTGATATCTTTGGCAAGTGCTTTACGAATAGCAATGAGATCTGGATTACCTGTTTCCCGCAGACGACTATCGGCAGCTTTTAAGGCGCTAATAGCCGTTTTAACATCTCGCATCAGGCCGAGTCGTTGGCCCGCCAGGTTAACCAGGTATTCAGCTTCCGAGATTAACCAGTCTTGCTTGAGGTGACGATTCGCTTTTAGCAGATCGCGAAAAGCCTGAGAAAGTTGTTTTTGATCCTGACCGAGACCTCCGAGTATTGTTTGCAATGCATGGTTATTTGCTTCAATAGTAGAAAGGTTGCCTGATTGTATTTTCAGGTCTTTATTAATTTGCTGTTGCTGTTGTACCAGTTGTTGTGACAAATCATTGATCATACGTGTGTGATCTTGCCAAAGATAAAAAACACCAGCTGCAATAATCAGGGAAGTTAGCAACGCCATTTTTGCTAGATAATGGTGTTCAACGAATTTTTTTCTTCTGCTTTTTGTGGCGGGCTTTTTGGATTCCAATTTTTTGGGATCTACGGAGGCCTCGGATGAGTCGACAGTAATGGCATCACCTGTGGGGGTGATGGCTTTGCTTTCATCGTCCTGATTTTTGTCGGCAGGTGGTTCTGTCTGGTTTTGCGTACTCATGTAAGGTCCCGGTAATACAGCTTTTCCTGAAACCTAATAATAGCGTTATCACGGGATTGGGTGAAAGCACCTTGAGGAAAAATGTGTTCGAACTGTGGTGTTAGTTGATACTTTTTAGGGTTTCAATAACCGAATTAGGGTCAGCACCCCTGCTGAGGTACACATGTAAAAAACCACAGTCTTCAGCCTTTATTAGTTGGCGGTGATGGATTACGACCAGCGGAATGTGAAAAAGAGAAGTCTTGTATTGTGCTTTAACCAGTACCAGAAGATTATCTAGTGCTTCGGCACTAGTTAGAAGAATCACATCAAGTTGATGCTCCGCGATGGATTGATTCAATTTGGCTGGTTCGGATGCTGGCTTTATGCGCTGATAAACCTCGAGATAATCTACTTTTGCTTTTCGTTGACGCAAAACGGTGGCCAGGTGTTCTCGTCCTCCCAGGCCACGGACAATAAGTATTCGTTGGTTCTGGGTGTATATTTCAGCTAGCTGTGGATTTTCGAGTAAAGCTTCACTGTCCTGTTTTCCTGATTCTGCCGGTAAAATGTCTGCGCTGCGTCCGAATATCTTGATTAGCTCCTGTGCAGAACCTTGACCAATACACGCCAGTTTAAGGTTTTCGGGTAAGTTATGTGGCTCACCAAGGGCTTTTGCGAGGTAATACACCGCATTTGGGCTAATAAATATTGTGAGATTATATTGTGATATTTTGTTCCTGAGCTTAGTAGCTAAGGGCGTTTTGAGAGGAATAATATCAATTAGTGGGAAATGCCAGGCTTTCACGCTGTGTTGATGGAGCGCTTTGAGTATTTCCTGGGCTTGAGCCGTGGGACGGGTAACCAACACCCGCAATCCCGACAGGCTAGTCGGCATATAAAGATTCCAGAATTTTATCGGCACCGCGTGCGAGTAAATCTTCCCCTAATACGCGTCCCAGGTATTCAGCATCTTCTGGTGGGCCAGCGATTTCTCCGTGGATTAGCTGTTTGCCATCGGGGGTACCTACTAGGCCACGCAGTAAAATGATGCCATGATTGATTTCAGCATATCCCGCAATCGGCACCTGACAGCCGCCGTTAAGGGTGTGATTCAAGGCGCGTTCAGCGCGTACCCGGGTGGCGGTATTTCGGTCATTTAGTGGTTTAAGTAGATTATTGACCCATTCGTCATCACTACGGCACTCGATGCCAACCGCGCCCTGACCAATGGCAGGTAAACTGACTTCAGTCCCGAGAAACTCGGTAATGCGGTCTTGCATGCCCAGGCGGATCAGGCCTGCTGCTGCGAGGATGATCGCATCGTATCCACCGTCATCGAGCTTTTGCAGGCGAGTATTCACGTTACCTCGCAGGCTAAGGATTTCCAGATCGGGACGTAATGCGGCTATTTGAGACTGGCGGCGTAGACTAGATGTGCCCAGGCGCGCATTTTGCGGTAAGGCCTCAAGGTTGGCGTATTGATTGGACACAAAGGCATCACGCGGATCTTCCCGGGGGCAAATCACCGAAAGATGAAGCCCTTCTGGTAGCTCTACCGGCACATCCTTCATGGAATGGACGGCAATATCGGCGTCTCCATTTAATATGCCAGTCTCCAGTTCTTTGACAAACAGGCCCTTTCCACCCACTTTTGCCAGAGGCGTATCGAGGATTTTATCCCCCTGGGTGGTCATTTTTACCAGCTCGATTTCGAGCTCTGGATTCAGGGAAAGCAGCATTTCACGGACGTATTCAGCCTGCCATAGAGCAAGCTGGCTTTTTCGGGTAGCGATTCGCAGGGTATCGGTCATGGGTGTATTCTGCAGATTTATGAAATAAAAACGAACTTTTCAGATAGAAAATGGTTATAAGAAGATATAATACACCAAATTTACAGCAGTCGTTTAATCCATGTTTTATTTAAAGCAAAGAATTATTTATCTGATTATTATCTTCGGATTCGTATCTTCTAATATCGTCGCCGAAGAATACCTGAAACCCGTCACGGTAATCGAAGTGCAGGACCTGTATCAGGAAGGTTACACTGCAGCCGAAAAGCGTTTACCCATTCTGATTATGTTTTCCATGCAACATTGTCCCTATTGTGAGCTGATTCGCGAGGACTTTTTAAAGCCCATGTTGCGTAGCGGTGATTATGAGAACAAAGTCATTATCCGAGAAATACATTCTGATAGCTATGCCACGCTACGTGATTTTGACGGCAAAGAAGTATCTGTAGATGAGCTGGCCCACCGCTATCGTGCTTCTCTTAGTCCAACAGTGGTGTTTTTAGACCACACAGGCCGGGAGTTAAGCAAACGAATGATTGGTGTCACCACGGTTGACTATTACGGCGGCTATCTAGATGAAGCTATAGAACAGTCATTTACACGTATGCAGAGCAATTTCAGGCAGGCAAGTAAATAGACCAGTTGCAATTTTTCTGGCACTATTTCTTTGATATTTCCGTTTTAACTTCCGCCAGTTCTGGGTAGTGTTTCCTAAATTTTAACCAGGCCGATTCTATATAATCCAGTTTTTGTTTCTTTTTCCTGCCATTGATTACTGCCAGAAAATCATACTGTTCTTTTAACTTCGGTTTAATAGTGCTATTCGCCAGTGCGTGTAAGTAGTAACCGTAAGTTTCGATAGCGTATTGCTCTTTAGGCGTGAAGCTATCGTTAAACTCAAGATGAAATCCTCCCATATTGAGATATGATTGGTGTGAATCTGGGTAAGGATTTTTTACTGATGCCAGCAGGCTTTGAATTTGTTCTATAGCATCATTGTCCTTCAGGATACTGGTGTGTGTTTTGTTATAGGCATATATTCGTGTAGCGTTTTTTAAAGCGAGTGGATCGAGCTGGCTTGAAAGGGGTACCGCACCATCACTATTTTCACCAAATTTGAATGTCTTTAGATTCTCATAAGCAAATAGTAGATGGTGTTCCATTCCAGCCGGGAATGAGTCGCGTTGTAAGTTTTTAATAAACTGACTATCTGAACTTAGATCAATCCAGGAATGAATCAGTAAAGGTGCTGTGTCGACCGCAAGTTGTGCGCCGGGATGACCACCAAATGGTGACGCAATACTAATAAATAAGGCTACTTTATTTTCGTGTTTATTTTCCTTGTAGAGATTAAGTGCTTCTCTTACCACAACACCGCCCATACTGTGCGCAACAATAATAATTGGTTGATGGCGTCTGGCGCGGTACTCATTTCCGGACAAGACCATGTTGTAAAAGTAGGTTGCAAGTTGATTAAGGTGACTACCTGACGGGTAATAAAAAAAATACGGTGAAAAACGAGAACGATCAAGGGTATTCAACATTGGGATAAAGTCACGAGGTGTACCGTTTATACCATGTACGAAAATAACCGGAATCTTAAATTCATGGTGTTCTTCCATTGAGTAGAACATTTTAGGTACGTATTCTATAAAGTCAGGAATGTCATATAAACCTTTAACGGCGTTTCGTCGGGAAAAGATTGGATCTTCGAATATCCGAATAAATCCGTTAGGGTAAAATAAAGAAGGAAGATATTTTCCATCACCTTGATGGGTCAGGGAGAGGTTATTTATTTGGGCAGGCCTGTGATTGGTAATAATAATATCTGTATCACTATGTACATAGTTGGTTGTGTTATCTTTATTAATGATGAGTTTGCGTGAAGCAATAATTTCAGATCCTTGGTATTGCATATTTTCATTGGTGTCTTCGATAACAATAAGAGTGTACTCTCCTAGGGGTAAATTTAGTTTATATGAGTGATTTGAACTGTTGTCACAGGAGACATCAACAATTTCATTTTCTTTATATCGGTTAGAAAGCGCAAGCACACAAAGAGGAGCCTCTAGTTCTGTTGTGCGCAAATCAACAAGGGTACCGTATGTCAGAACGTTATCAGTGTTTAACAGATATTTAAGATTTTTTTGAGTGGGATTACTTGCCTGTGTATCAGCCAGATCAAGCTGATCATTGTAAACACGCAAATAGGTACAACCACTAATATTGTAAGCGAGTATGGTTAGTACTATAAAAATCCGGGCACGCATAAATAGTTATTTATTGTTTTTAATTAATTTTCGAATAGCGGGCAATAAACGCCGGCTTACTTCAAGTGTCTTATCTGATTCACGTAAACGAATCTGGGCCGTACCATCATTGGTTTTCTCAAGACTTTGTACATATTTGATAGCAATTAATGCATTTCGATGGATACGTACAAATGATGTAGAGAACTGTTTTTCCAATGAAGTTAATGGTTCCTCGGTGAGGGCCTCTCCACCTCTGTAACCAATCGTTACGTATTTATGTTCAGCCAGAAAATAAAATATTTCGTCTGTCGGAATAATTAAAATATCACCTTTAATACGGACACTGATATGACGTGGTTCATTCTTTCTATCATCTTGTGTGGCTAAGGCAGAGCTCTGCGCGCGATTTAGTCTGCTGGCAGCATTTAGCGCTGACTTAAGTTGCTCTTTACGAATGGGTTTTAACAGATAATCAATAGCATGGGTTTTGAACGCACTTAGTGCGTAATCGTTGTAGGCGGTGGTGAAAATGATTGCGGGTGGTGAATCTAAATTACTAATATGTGTTGCTGCTTCAAGTCCATCAATACCCGGCATGCGAATATCCATTAAAACAATATCAGGTTGGTATTGGCTGACATTCTGGATTGCTTCATGACCATTTTTTGCTTCAGCGACAACATCAAAATCAGCAATATTGTCTATCATATGATGCAGTCGTGTGCGTGCTAGGTGTTCATCATCGACGATGAGGATCTTCATATTCATTCTGGTAAGGGAAACTCAATATTACAGTGTAGTAGTTGTGGCTGTGTTCAACAATCAGATTTCCGCGTGATGAATAAAGTGTATCAAGCCGTTCGCGAATATTTTCCTGTGCTATTTGATTACCGGATGTTTTATGGTGGGCCTGATCAGCTGATTGTTCGCTAAGTGGATTTGAAATTTTGATAAGAATTTGTTTATTTTCCAGTTTTCCAATTATATTAATCATTCCTCCATCCATAATTGGCTCAATTCCGTGGTATATGGCATTTTCCAGTAACGGTTGGACAATCAATGGAGGTAACAGGGCGTCGTCTGGTAATTCATTTATATCCCAGTTTATCTTAAGCCGATCCCCCAGGCGCAGGCATTCAATTTCAAGGTATTGTCGACTAAGTGCAAATTCGTCGTGCAGGGTTATCAATTTGTTGGTATGCAGAAGTGAAGCCCGAAACAAATCGGCAAGATTATGTACAGCCTCTTCAGCCTCGTCTGGCTGTACAGCAATCAGACTGGCAATGGTATTCATACTATTAAACAGGAAGTGGGGTCGAATACGCGCTTGTAATGCCTGTAGTCTTGCGTTGGCTTCAGCACGTAGATTTCGTCGCCACTGGTGTTGTACGTAAAAATATCTCAGAATAGGGGCAGCTACCAGTGCGGCAATGGCAAGATTTCGCAAACGAAAATCCCAGGTCCATTTTGTAGTGTTATCAAATGGTGATGAATAAACCAGTGAAAGAGCGAGTTCATTGACTAATACAACTACAATCAGGATCAAGACGTAACTGATAATACCGGCCTGGGTATTATTAAGCTGTTTTAAATATCGACGCGCGATACACAAAATACTACAGCTACCCAGGGCACACCATTGTACAAACAATGAAATCATCCCAAGATCATTAAGGCGGTCTGCCAGAGGAATGTTCAGGGGAGCAAGTGCAATCACGAAAGCGGCCAATTGCGCAATGATAATGACCACGAATATCATGCGTATTGCGCAGAAGTCGGGCAGGAAGAGTTCGTCTTCGTGATTGTTTATTTTCAAATGCATGATTTTTTCTGGTTTTTACTGAATATTACCTATATCTAGAGCACAAAGTGTAATGCTGATAAGCGTTAAAATTTTCCAAGGCTTTATGCGGTTGGTATCCAAAACCGTTATAATGCAATTTACTTAATTCATACCATTAACCATAGACTATAAATCATTATGAGTGATGCCAAGAATCAGGATAAGCCATGGGCTGGCCGATTTACTGAACCTACCGATGCTTTTGTAGAAGCCTTCACTGCATCGGTTGGTTTTGATAAACGTCTCTATAAACACGATATTGCTGGATCACTCGCACATGCCAGAATGTTGACCCATGTAGGCGTGCTTAATGATAAGGAATGCAAGGCTATTGTTGATGGTCTGACAGAGATCCAGTTGGAAATTGAACGAGGTGATTTTGCCTGGTCAACTGAACTGGAAGATGTTCATATGAATATAGAGGCACGCCTCACCGATCGTATCGGCGTTACGGGTAAAAAACTGCACACCGGTCGATCTCGCAATGATCAGGTGGCAACCGATATCCGCCTCTATTTGCGCGAGCAAATAGGCCTCGTTGTAGCTGAAATTTATCGTTTACAGCAGGGATTACTTGTTCTGGCAGAACAGGAAGTGGAAACGATAATGCCTGGTTTTACTCACTTACAAACGGCACAGCCAGTTACCTTTGGGCATCATATGCTTGCCTGGTTCGAAATGTTAATGCGAGACCAGGGTCGGTTCGCTGACTGTTTTTCACGGCTGAATGTCATGCCCCTGGGTTCGGCTGCTCTTGCCGGGACAACCTACCCGATTGACCGTGAGTTCACAGCGCGTGAACTTGGTTTTGCTGCCGTGTCTGAAAATTCACTGGATGCCGTGAGTGATCGTGATTTTGCCATTGAGTTTGTTGCCGCTGCTTCCACACTAATGATGCATTTGTCCCGTTTCTCAGAAGAACTGGTGATCTGGAGTTCCGCGCAGTTTGATTTTGTCGATCTTGGTGACAGCTTTTGTACTGGCTCCAGTATCATGCCTCAAAAGAAAAACCCGGATGTTCCCGAGCTGGTGCGTGGCAAGACAGGCCGAATTTATGGCCATTTAGTAAGCTTATTAACCTTGATGAAATCTCAACCGCTGGCCTACAACAAAGACAATCAGGAAGACAAGGAACCTCTGTTTGATGTCCTGGATAATATCAAAGGCTGCCTACGCTTGTTTGCAGACATGATGCCGCAGATTACAGTCAAGCGTGACAAAATGCGTGAAGCGGCACGCAGCGGTTTTTCTACGGCCACCGATCTTGCCGATTACCTGGTGCGAAAAGGTGTGCCTTTTCGAGATGCTCATGAAATTGTTGGCAAGGCGGTACGTCTCGGGGTTGATACTGCGCGTGACCTTTCCGAAATGGAGCTAACTGAGTTACAGCAATTTAGTGACGTAATTGATGCGGATGTATTTGAGGTGCTGACGCTGGAAGGTTCAGTAGCAGCGCGTAATCATATTGGTGGTACGGCACCCATACAGGTAAGTGCAGCGATTGAACGGGCCAAAATTCGACTCACCAAGCTTGATCTTATAGAGAATAAATAACTTCGGACTAAACGTGTAAAAGTTAAAACGCTATTGCTGGATAATTTTTAGTATCAGTCAGGCAGTGTATCCGTTTCCAGCAATTCATTTGCCCGGGCAAGCAATAGTCGTACATCATCACCCTTATTCCATTCAGCGGAAGCGAAACGCGCGTCTATATGGAAATCAAGCGACTCGTATTCAGTGATTACGAGTGATTTAAGTCGCTGTTCCAGTAAATTAGATACCTGTAAGGTCG
>Ga0316205_10004492_pt1 | contig 12159 bp, 13 predicted proteins | sample 3monthpyrite_MG_FD_204941 | JGI IMG/M metagenome (GOLD analysis project Ga0316205, IMG submission 204941) | Microbial mat bacterial communities from mineral coupon in-situ incubated in ocean water Damariscotta River, Maine, United States -... | ecosystem: Environmental > Aquatic > Marine >... | reverse complement strand
TAACGGATATTGCAGTAAAACCCGTGCGAGTGTTGCAGAACTGATAGCCCTGGATTTAAGTACCATGGTGGCATCAAAGACTTGCGCATCATCTTTTAGATTTCTCATATGCACCATGAGTTTTTTTTGTGGTGTAGAAAAGTGCCAATCATAGGACAGATTCATTCCCATAAAAGGAGATACATGAAAATGCTTGTCAAATTGATAGCGCTTTTTTTGCAGACTTCCATGATTACCGGCTTCATCGAGAACATAGCAATGCTGCTCACCCCATGGTGTGTTATTGACCTCGGCAACGATACATTCGAGGTTTTCATCCTGTTCATCGAAGCAGTAATAAAAACTCACCGGATTAAATCCATAACCGAAGTAGCGCATATGAGTCAATAAACGGATTGGGCCTGCCGGCCGTTGCCCCGTCTTCTCCTGTACCAGATCCCTGATACATTCATGCAGCGCTCGCTGTGGATCACCATAGTGTTTACGGCGATCAAAAAATGCCAGATTAGGTCTGTCAACTGACCACAACCAGTAACGCTTGAAAACAGATGGCAGTTCATCGAGATCCAGATACATCATATACAGCCGGTAATCGAATTCATGTACCGCTGGCTGAAAGCGACGATGCCTAACTTGCCCTTCGTAAATACAACTGTGCATGCAGATGCTCCTTGAAATCCTGAAGTGCAGTCAAGGCGCTGACAACGCCATCCTCATGAAAACCATTGCGCCAGTATGCACCGCAGAAATAGGTACGATTAGCCCCATTAATCTCGGATTGCCGGCCCTGTGCAACTATTCCCCTGGGTGTAAATACAGGATGGTCGTATTGCATTCGTTTGATAATGCGCGACTCATCAATGGCATCGGTATGATTCAGGGTGACACAAAAAGGATTTGTTGACTTCAGGCCCTGTAGAATATTCATATTGTAAGTCAGAGTTGCGCGACCATGATGATCAGGCAACAGGTGATAGTTCCATGCAGCCCAGGCGAGACGACGTTTTGGCAGTATGCTGGCATCGGTATGCAGTATGGCTTCATTACTTTGATAGGGAATAGCCCCCAGTACTTCATGTTCGACAGTGCTGGCATCTTTCAACATAGCCAGCGCCTGGTTACTGTGACTGGCAATAAATACAGCATCAAAACACTCTGATGCCTGATCTGGTGTACTCACCTCAACATGTGATTCAAAGCGCCTGATAGAGGTAACCCGACTGTTCAATCGGATGCGGTCCTGAAAACCTGCGGTCAGTTTCTTCACATATTCTCTTGAGCCACCCTTGATGACATACCAGGTTGGCCGGTGATTAACACTCAACATGCCGTGATTGTGAAAGAAACTGATAAAAAAACGTGCGGGGAAACTGTTCATTTGCTCCGGGTCAGCTGACCAGATTGCCGACCCCATCGGAATAATATATTGCTGAATAAATTCCTGACCATACTGGTTTTGCGCAAGATACTCACCCAGACTGATTTCATTTCCAGTCTGCTGCAACAATTGTGGCGCTTCGCGATTAAAGCGCATAATATCCTTTATCATTTTGTAGAATGACGGTCGCAGAATATTGCGTCTTTGCGCAAACAGTGAGTTCAGACTGGTACCATTATACTCAAGCCCGGTTTTCTCACATTTTACACTAAAGCTCATATCAGAAGCTTGAATCTCAACCCCTAACTCTCGCAGCAAACTGGTAAAGTTTGGATAGGTCCAGTCATTAAAGACGATAAAGCCGGTATCTATCCTGTATTCCTCACCCTGCCACTCAATATCATGGGTATGGGTATGGCCACCTGCATAGTCATTGGCTTCGAAAACAGTAATTTCATGTTCTCTGGACAGGTGATAGGCGGCCACGTTGCCGGCAATCCCTGTTCCTATAACAGCGATTTTCATCTGCGATGTTCTCCTTGTAATAATACCTTTTCAGGCACCGGCCGAAGATCATGGATCAGTCCGAATTTTTCCATTAGCAATAGTGCGTAATAGGTGATATCAATTTCCCACCAGAAAAATCCCTGCCTGGCTGAACCCGGGTAATGGTGGTGATTGTTGTGCCAGCCTTCGCCAAATGTCAGCAACGCCAGTAACCAATTATTTCGACTATTATCTTTTGTCGGATAACGTCGACTGCCATAGGTATGCGCAAGTGAATTAATGGTAAAAGTGACGTGATACAGTACTATTGTTGAAATAACGAAGCCCCAAACCAGCATCTGCAGTCCATTGGTCGCCATTTCCGGATGTGAGATCGCGAGCCATTCACCGATGCCATAGAGCGAAACAGCCAGCAACACAGGTACCAGCATGTCAAAACGATCCAGCAAACGTAATTCGGGATAGCGACTGAAATCCTTTATGCGTTCATGACGCGGGGCGAAATTATCTCTGGACAGGAACCAGGCCGTGTGACTCCATAAAAAACCATGCTGATCAGGGGAATGAGGGTCACTGCCTTTGTCAGCACAGGCATGATGGTGTCGATGATGAGAAGCCCACCACAGAGGACCACGCTGAACCGCACTGGCAGCCAGCAGCGCAAATACAAATTGCGTCAGGCGCCCTGTCTTGAATGATCGATGCGAAAAATAACGGTGATAGAATCCGGTAATAGCAAACATGCGTAGTGCATATAAAACAATAGCGGCAAAGACTGCTGTTGGACTCCAGCCCACCCAGATGACAGCGACACAAGCCAGGTGCAGAATAATGAAAGGTAAAGTGCGTACCCAGTCTATTTGTTTTTTTTCAGGAACATTGCTATCAACATCAGCATAGCTGTCAAACCAGCGTATTATACTTTGCCAGAATCCGGATTCCTTAAGTCTGTTAGCACGAATCGTCATTAGCTATTCCCTTCATCACCATTGCTGTGGTACACGTTGAATCTTGCTGACGTCATAGCCTTGTTGCTTCACTATGCTAACAAGATTGTGATAGTCTTTTTCTGAAACAACAGGTGTTCGCGCCATGATCCAGACGTAATCGCGTGCATTTCTACCGATAATAGTCTGGGTATATTCAGGATCTACATAGACAATGCGATAGTCTGCCTTGATAGGCCAGATAAACTGCATGCCCCATATAGCATTACTCTGTTTGTTTTTAATGAATCCTTTGGGCCGATAAACCTTTCTATCACCAGCAAAGCTGCCATCATTAAAACTGAAGGTGGTTGCGATGGTTTTATCATCATTCATTTGATAAGTTTCGATAGCATTGTGCGCGCCCACTTCAATAAAGGTCGGTATATTCGCAATCACATACCAATCACCCATGAAGCGACTCAGGTCAACATACTCCATTGTCTTGATAACAGGTCGATTTTGGCTACAGCCAATCATGGTTATACTCAGTATCGCTATGCCCAGTATTCGTAACATAATATTCATTCCTGTCAGCGCCTTTCATAACGCAGCTTTGCTCCACTTTCCGTTATGGTACTTAGAGCCAGCCATTCCTGTTCGTCGGAATACCACAGATCAATGACGAACTCATCGCTGATAATCTGGTAATGAGTCGCTTTGACTTTTTTATTCCCGAGGGAGATTTCCTCTTTATCCAACCTGAGAGTTTTTACTGCTGTGTATTGACCGGTTTGCGTATTCAGTAAGTGGCTTGCCTGTAATAACTGCGGATCCCAGTAGGCAAAACTTTTCACACAACCATCAATTAGCCTGGAACCATCGTTGGAATCAATCTTAAAAACGTTACGTTGCTGCTGACCATTAACAAACAACTTTGTACCATTATCATCAGTCGACGTCAGGATGCTGGTCAGACAGTTATTACTCCATTGCTCTTTTGCGACATGGCGATACTGATAGGCATTGAAAATAAGAAACTTGACATCAAAATTCGCCTCTACCTGCACAAGCTTGTATGAATCTCCAGGCTGGATACTGACACGGTGATATCCAATCTTGTCTCCATCCAGGAAAACGTTGTATTGTAAATCTTGCGTTGTTAACGCGTGCACAGAAAAGCTGGTGAAGCTCAGGCATATTGCTATCAACTGATTTCGGTATTTGCTAAAATGAATCATCAGGACACCTTTTCTCTGGCAGGCCATGGGAAAAATGCATTGGTGCGTTGCATATATTCTCTGTAAGCGGGCCTGCGATGAACGATTTCGCTCTCCAGCAGGGCAACGCCGGAAAACTTAAGTAATAACCAGGTCATTGCAATCGGGGCCACAATGGTCCACCAGCCACCGGCACTAACGGCAATGAGATAGTATGCCCACCAGATACAGGCTTCTCCGAAATAATTGGGGTGTCTTGTGTAGCGCCATAAACCTCGATCCATGACTTCACCATTCTGGCTGGCACTACTTTTACGAAAACTCGCCATTTGCGCATCGCCTATGACCTCGAAAAACATACCCGTAATCCACAAAGCCACGGCCAGTATGTCGACCCATCCGAAATCGGCAGAATGCATGAAAACATACCACAGCGGTAGCGAAATAAATCCTGCCAGTACTGCCTGGAATATGAAAATAATGAACAGGCTTTTCAAGGCAAAATTAGGTGAGTATCGCGCTCTGATATCCTGATAACGTGAATCTTCAGGTTTTCCATGGTTTCTCCATGTAATATAAAGCGATAAGCGCAAGGACCAGATCGTCACCAACAGCAACAATACCGACTGTTGTAGTGTCAGTAATTCAACAGGCCATAAATAAACGACGCTACCCAACAGAAAAAAAATTGACCAGAAACTATCGACAATACTCGCATTATTGATACTTATACTAATAAGCCAGCTAAAAACGGCTAATAGCAGCATTGCAATCAGACCATATGCAAAAGTTTCCATCACAATGCAATCCTTTGCGGTTTCGACAGATGTGCATAACCATCCAGTCGTTGCGACACCAATAACAATAATGGCATGAATACGGCCCAGCCGACACCCAGGTAGATTAGCGCCATACTGGTATCAGAAAAATAAACGGCGCCCAGTCGATGGCCTGCGTAATAGGCCAACGGCCCTGCAATAGCACCGGATACGATAGCGATCAGCCATTTGCCTTTCATCCAGCGAAGTGAAACATTCAGAGTCGTGGCAAACAGTGCCCACAGGGCAATAATCCAGTGCGGTGCCATATTTTGTGACCACATACCGTTATTGTAGGAAATCAGTTGCATCCACACCAATAGACTGTCCCAGATACCACCAATCAATACCGCGAAAATAATCAGCCAGATTTCACTAGCCGGGAACTTCGAACGCAGTACATGGTAGCTGACGATCATGATGGCGATCGCTGTGCCTAACCAGGGATACGAATAAGCGCTACCCAATACACAGGCAAACCAGCCGATCTGAAATAGCACAAAATTGGTCAGTATCATCATTATTTTTCCGACATGCTCTCAATCGCAGGACGTTCAAACAGGTAATGACTGACCCACCATTCCTGACCATTGTTATATCCAAACAGTTCTTCACAGGCCATGAAGAACATGCGCCATCGCATCCACCATTGTTGCGCATTCTCATGGCCATAAGTGTTTTCCATCACAGGCCAGAGCTTGTCTTTATGGGCATCCATATTTTCCAGCCATGCCCTTGCTGTTTTTTGATAATGACTTCCGTCCCATCGCCAACGCCTTAAAAATTTCAGATGGGCTTGAAAATGCAGCGGCAGGTCATCACTTGGCATTATCCCGCCAGAGAAAAAATATTCACTCATCCAGTCTGAAGCGTCATTAGCTTCGAACAAATAAGGCACTGATCGATGCACAAATATATGCATGAAAAACAGGCCGCCAGGCTTGAGCCAGTCATGAACGCGATGAAACAATTCGGGATAATTGCGCATATGCTCAAACATCTCGACCGAAACCACGCGATCAAATGATTGATCAATCGAAAACTCATTCATATCACGAGTCAACACTTCGATATTGTCAAGACTGCGCTGCTTCGCTGTGTTGAGAATGAATTCACGCTGAGAACTGGAGTTGGAAACAGCTGTGATTCTGCTATTTGGATATTGTTCTGCCATCCACAGGGTCAGAGAACCCCAGCCACAACCCAGCTCGAGTATGTCCATTTCATCTGAGAGTTGCGCATGCAGACAGGTTTCTTTCAATGCTTGCTGTTCTGCTGAATCCAGATCACAGGTATTTTCTCTCCAGTAACAACTGCTGTATTTCAGATGCTTACCCAGGGCAAGCTTGAAAAATTCTGCAGGTACTTCGTAGTGCTGCTCATTAGCTTTTTCCGGTAGTGGTGCGATCACTGCGCTATACATCGATTGCACGAAGCGGTGCTGAAACTCAGCCATACTTTCTGTATCGCTGGCTTGTATTTCAGTCAGACGCTGTTTTATTAATCGGCGAATACCAAGACGAATCACGCTGTCTGGTACATACCCTTGCTCGGTCCAATCCAGTAATTGATTATGTTGACTCATGAAAACACCCTCTCCTTTGCTCCTATACAAATATTATACATTTATTGTACAGTGTCAAGCATTCAATTCAGTAAATTTAAAGATTTATCTTTATATTGTTGTTTTTTATAGGTAAATAGATGAATGCAATAGCTATACAGCAAGCAGATTAAAAAAGCATTGGCGCCATGAAGTCGGACTGTCAGGCCGCACTCGCAACAGATTAAATAACAATGAATGGGCGTTAGGAAATAACTTGCAAATCTATCTACCCGCATCATTAATTGAGTAGAAAATAATCGGGAATAGTTATGCGGCTAAGTCATAACGGTGTCTTGAACTATCTCTGGAATAATTTCACGCGTCACCTACGGTACGCTGATTCTACAAATATCGTCATTGAACAGACGAAGGAACGCCATGATGAAATTCACCCGACCTATACTTTTGCAGTATCTCCAATGCACATTCATAATTTTCCTGACTCATATTGACTGCCACCACCGCGAGTAATAGCGTGGCATCTTCATCACCTTGCTCATGCGCCAGGGTTAACCAAAAATAGGACAAAGCATCGTTCTGCTCGACGCCACGTCCTTCAGCATAAATGAGTCCAGCAGCATATTGGGCATCCACATCGCCTTTTTCAGCGTCACGCAATAATTTTTTCGCCTCATGCGGGTCGTTACGTAGTAATGCTAACGATCGAAGATCAGCCATGTTGGTTCTCCTGTAAAATTCACTACTAACAAAATGCTGCAAATGTGATACAATAGTTGTACAACTTAACTGGAATAGCAATCCATGCAAGAACAAATTGACACAATTTCACAAAATGATGATAACGGCCTGTTCCCCATTCGAACGGTATCTGCCGTCACCGGGGTTAATCCAATCACTTTGCGCGCATGGGAAAGGCGATATAATCTGATTGTCCCGAAACGCACCCCCAAGGGACACCGCTTATATACGAAAGAGGATATTGAGCGTATCGAACGCGTGACCGCATTATTGAACCAGGGCATGGCGATCAGCCAGGTAAAACCATTACTGGATAAGGCACAAACACCCCATGCCAATTCCACAAGCGAGCTTAATCAGGATATCTGGAGCAAATACCAGGATTTGATGATGCAGGCCATTTCAACATTCGACGAACACCGGCTCGACAGTACATACAATGACGCCTTGTCCTTATATCCCGTCGATATTGTCAGCTCACGCCTGATCACTCCACTTTTGCAGAAGCTGGGTAAACAATGGAAGGAAAGTGGTTCCGGCATCGCTGAAGAACATTTTTTTAGCGTTTACCTGCGCAATAAACTCGGTGCACGCATTCAGCACATGAACCTACGCACAACCGGACCGTTACTACTCATCGCATGCCTGCCCGGAGAGCAGCATGAAATCGGCATGCTGCTATTTTCTCTTGCCGCTTTGAATTATGGATACAGAGCCTTGATATTGGGCGCGAACCTGCCACTGGATCAAATCCCGGCCGTGGTTGAAAAACGTGCATGCGATGCCATTGTGCTATCCGGTTTTTCCAAACCCGCCAGGGATTTATTCAAGCAACATTTACCTAAACTGGTTTCCTCCGTATCTATCCCGGTATTCACTGGTGGCGCGCTCGCCGACCGCCATAAAGATGAAATTGAATCCGTGCAGGCAATTTATGCAGGCACAGATATTCATACCGGACTCGAAACGATCGCGAAAACCCTCAACAACTGAATCAGGCCCGTATGAAATCATCCATTCTCTGGTTTCGTCAGGACCTGCGCCTTGATGACAACCCTGCTTTAGAAGCTGCCCTGCAAACCGGGCAATCAATCATTCCTGTCTATATCGTCGAACCTGACATGCATGACTGGACTCCCGGTGCCGCCAGTCAATGGTGGCTACATCACAGCTTACTGGCATTACAACAATCCTTGCGAGCACGGGGTTCAGATCTGCTGATCCTCAAAGGTAGCGCACAGCAGCAAATTCAACAGCTATGCAACCACACCAGCAGTCGCCATGTATTCTGGAATCGATGCTATGAACCCCATGCCATACAACGAGACCGACAAATAAAAAAATCTTTACAGGAAAACGATATTGAAGCACACAGCTTTAATGGCTCACTATTAACAGAGCCATGGCAGGGATTAAAAAAAGACAACACACCCTACCGTGTTTTCACGCCCTTCTGGAAAGCCATGCAAAGAAATGGCATCAATATGTACCGCTTTAAAGCACCAGAAAAAATACCCGCAATGACAGCGATTGACATGAAAAATAGCGCTTCAGACATTGACTCATTACAACTCCTTCCACAGATACCCTGGGATACCGGGTTCCATAAGCTATGGCAACCAGGTGAATCCGGTGCAAACACCAACCTGGATATATTCCTGGACGATGCCGCATTACATTATCCCGAAGAAAGGGACGTACCTGGCATAAAAGGCACATCATGCCTGTCACCTCACCTTCATTTTGGTGAAATCAGCCCATGGAAAATATGGCAAGCCCTACAAGCATGGAGTTCGAGCAATACCAGCGCCGGCAGCATCAAGGCAACAGAGGCATTCCTGCGTCAGCTGGGATGGCGTGATTTTGCCCATCAACTGCTCTACCATTTCCCGCATACCGCAGATAAACCATTAGATGAAAGATTCGAGAAATTCCCCTGGAAAAGGAATTACAAAAAACAATTGCGGCGCTGGCAAAAAGGCCTGACCGGCATACCCATTGTCGATGCCGGTATGCGCGAACTCTGGCAAACAGGCACGATGCATAATCGCGTTCGCATGATCACTGCATCCCTGCTGACCAAGAATATGCTAATACCCTGGCAGGAAGGCGCAAAATGGTTCTGGGATACCCTGGTCGATGCGGACCTTGCCAATAATAGTATGGGCTGGCAGTGGACGGCGGGCAGCGGTGCCGATGCCGCCCCTTTTTTTCGCATCTTTAACCCGATACGTCAGGGAGAGCGCTTTGACACCAAAGGACACTATGTACGACATTGGCTGCCTGAATTAAAGGCACTGCCAGACAAATGGATTCATCACCCATGGGAAGCACCGGAAGAGGTATTGCAACAAGCACATGTAACATTAGGCAAAAACTACCCAATACCGATAGTCGATCTGTCCGAGAGCCGACAAAGGGCATTATCAATCTGGAATGAAATAAAAGTACATCGTTAGTTCTTACAGCTGCTTAACTCTGAAATATTAATGATACGATTCAGTATACTAAAACTAATGTACAACTATGAGGTCATTACCTTATATGTTTTAGCAACACGAACTTGAACTGATACATTGTCCAATACAATCTGATGTAACCATCTAATATTACCTTGATTCGAATGCTGCCAGTCAGGGAGCTTTTATTCATACTCATATGCCATTATGCATAAACCGGTCAGGAGCAGAGAAAAAATACATTGTACTTCATTTTGTTTGACCAATGTTACTTTGTCGATACTTCGATATTTACGAACATTAATTTATTTAATTCGAATTTTATATTTTTCAACACCATCTAATATTTGCTGTAAGAAATCATTGATATTACTGGAGGGTAAAAATATGATAATTGATATTCAAGCACAGGGCTTTAAACTTACCGACGCACTGCGTGATTATGCCGAGACAAGATTACGTTTCGCGCTCACAACAAGTCACAGTTACATTCAGAGAATTTCAATGCGACTGTCCGATATTAATGGACCACGTGGTGGAACAGATAAACTTTGCCATGTAAAAGTAACGCTTTCCACGTTTCCTGACATTATTATCAAGGATATTGAGCCAGACATGTACGCTGCCATCAACCGGGCCGCAGATCGAGCCGGCCGTAATGTGCAACGTAAAATAAGTCGCTATCAAACTATAAACAGAAAGGTACAGCCGCTGCTGGCGAATGCTCAGTAAGCCAGTACGATATGCATCAAATACAATCGAGGTAATTCAAATGAATAATCCAGCTACAATTATTAATAACCAGGCAGAGATATCCTCCATTGCCAGCCATAAGGTTCTACGCAATACTTATTTATTACTGGCAATGACACTACTATTCAGCGCCTTAACTGCCGGAGTCTCGATGGCACTGAATCTGCCTCATCCGGGATTACTGCTCACACTCGGCGGTTATTTCGGACTGCTATTTATGACTGCCAAGCTACGCAATAGTATCTGGGCTCTGCCCCTGGTATTCGCGCTAACAGGATTTATGGGTTATACACTCGGTCCCATCCTGAATAGCTATCTTGCTATGCAGAATGGTGGTCAGGTTATTATGACTGCGATGGGGGCCACAGCGATGATCTTCCTGGGATTGTCTGGCTATGCATTGGTCAGCCGCAAAAATTTCAGCTTCATGGGTACCTTCCTGATGGTAGGCATTCTGGTAGCCTTTCTCGCCGGGCTGGGCGCATTTATTTTTGAAATGCCTGGATTATCACTGGCAGTCTCATCCATGTTCGTACTGCTGATGGCTGGGCTGATACTGTATGAAACCAGCAATATTATTCATGGTGGTGAAACCAATTATGTCATGGCCACTGTGACACTGTACGTCTCTATTTTCAATTTATTCACCAGCCTGTTACATTTGCTAGGCTTTATGAATGGAGAGGAATAAGCACGGCTAGATTGAAATCAACATAAACCCTATGCCCGCCAGGCAGTTTGACTGTCTGGTGGGCAAATAATGAAAGTTGTGACATATATCTACATTTACAAAGTGGCTATTTATATGAAGCGGTCTATCTTTTTAATACAGAAACCTGATATTCATGCGCAGATTTCGACAAGATGAATTTGGTGAAATCCAATGTTTGCTATTTATGATATAGAAGGACGTCAATTCCGTAATACTCTGGAAAAGCTACGTCAGGTACATATCGTACAAACCGGCAAAAAAAATTCACATGCAGGTAACACTGAAGACGATACTCCACACAAAGACAACGCAACGACTGACAAACAAGAAGCATTAATTGTTTCCAACAAGGCCATCCAGGCCTATCGTAACATAAGACACCTTAGTCAACGGGAGCCTGTTTGTCATGCCTACCAGGTGATGAGCCACCCAGTCAGCACCATACCGATGGACATGGATATTATTGATGCCCATCGATATCTCCAGGAATACGGATTTCAGCAAATGCCGGTTATCAGTCCACAGCAGCGCATTGTTGGTATGCTGACGATAAAGGATTTATTACAATTCATTATTATTGATGGCGCACAAACGCATTATATATCGGGCAAGCGTGTAAAAGATGTCATATCAAAAGAGGTCGTCACCGCAGATCCGGTATCAGATATACGCAGGGTTGCACAAATGATGCAGGAATACCATGTTTCTGCTGCACCCATCGTCAATGATCAGGATGCTTTAGTCGGTATTGTGTCGCGTGGCGATATCCTGCGGGCAGTAATGAACGATCCACCACTTAATATATGGTCCTGATCAGAGTCACTCTACTGAATAACATACCCGCTCATTATTGAATACATTATAATCACTGTGCCATGATATGTCGGGATATTCATGCTCCAGTAAAACTCTATTTGATAGCCTGCACTCATTCTTCATGAATGAATAAATACGATGCTAATTTCACTCGCATCTTTACCATACATTTTAAATTTGCTGTATCACACTAAATTGTTCTGCAGTAACCAGGGTAACTATTGCGAAAGTGATTCAGGCTCATCCACATGCATTGTATCGATCA
>Ga0316205_10004489_pt1 | contig 12169 bp, 15 predicted proteins | sample 3monthpyrite_MG_FD_204941 | JGI IMG/M metagenome (GOLD analysis project Ga0316205, IMG submission 204941) | Microbial mat bacterial communities from mineral coupon in-situ incubated in ocean water Damariscotta River, Maine, United States -... | ecosystem: Environmental > Aquatic > Marine >... | reverse complement strand
CCGCTGAACGCCTTCGTTTGCATATTTTTTCAGGTCTGACTGACATAAGTCTCCAACAAAACCATCGAAATCATCTATATAAGGGATGCCCTCTGCATCAGCTACGGTAAATGAGAAATGATTCGGGAAGTAAGTAGTTAATCTGTTTTTTATCTGTAGCTGCGCTTCTTCATCATCAGGATTTAATGCGTAACGTTCGATCAGTTCCTTGTGATCCTGACTGAATACTGCCACCAGCCGTTTTCTTTCGTCAATATAAGCCTCGATTGCCTTGGCAATCGAGCTGGTTGACTCCTGCGCGATAGACAAATGATAGGATTTAAAATCCTGTTGACGCACAACACCTATCCAGATCAGCAACGCCAATGCGAGCATGGTTACAATAATCAGGTATAAAATGTTATTTTTCATTCAGAAACTACTCTACTCTATGCCAACTATTTTCCACCTGAGCCACTTCATAACTGACTTTGCTGGCAAACTCATGTCTGGGCAAAGTACTGTACTTACGCCTGTTATCACCAACCAGTATTCTAAAGCGAACAATTTCAACATCTTCTGCATCAGTATCAATAGATGCGACATACCACACTGTCCATTTATTACCGAATTCTCCATTGCTGTAACTGGCATTAATACGAATTTGCTCTGACTTGATTGCCATAAATAATTCTATTTTGCCTTTGGACGAAACACTTTTATAAAGTCCGCATTGGCTTCCAGAAAAGGTCCGTCTATAAGATCTATGCAATATGGAATTGCGGGGAAAACTGCATTCAGACAATCTGAAATCGCAGATGGCTTACCTGGAAGATTAACAATCAATGACTCACTCCTTATGACCGCCACCTGCCTTGATAAAATCGCTGTCGGAACAAATTGCAATGATACTGCGCGCATTAATTCACCAAACCCATCCATAACTTTATCCGCAACCGCCAAGGTAGCCTCAGGAGTTATATCTCTTTTCGCAGGCCCGGTTCCACCAGTGGTCACGACCAGGCAGCAACCCTCCTTATCACATAATTCTTTAAGCGTTTGCTCAATCAAGTCTTGCTCATCTGCTATAACCCTGGCAACTGCCTGCCATTGTGATTGTAATGCCTGATCCAGCCACTCCTTTATCGCCGGACCGCCCAGATCTTCATACTCTCCACGACTGGCCCGATCAGAAACAGTAACGACGCCTATACGAATAGTTTTTTGATTCATTCCAGCCTACCTACGTAATTATTAAGATTGTAAAATGGCCTGCTATGGTAAACGGTTTAGAACTGCATTTCTAGGCTGCCGACATTAACATCCTGGTTAACGAGTTTATTTCTTCCCTGGCCTCGTATAATAATTCCACACTGGCATCAGGACCTATTTTAAATAACGGCATTTTTTGAAATGAAGTCAACTCATGCAGTTTATTAGGTCCAGCTTTATCTTTTTTACCAAACTGATTGTGCACATTCGCTACAATAACAATATCGACATAATTGATTTTCTGATCCGGTGCATAATTACAATTATTTATCTGCCGGGGAATATCAACTAACTCGGGATCAAACGACCATTGCTGCAATACAAGGCTGCCGATCTTATACGACAATTTATTAATCAGCTCGTTGAGTAATTTCCTGTCTTTTCTTAACTCAGGATAATCTGCTGCATACCGCAATATAGGAATTGCACCAATATTCAAAACCAGCCCTGCTAACAAAGCTTTATCCGGCATCATGCCCATCGTTACTCTGGCCAGAACATAACTGATAGCGGCTACTTCACTGCTTACATTCCAGATATCTCTGGCCATATCACGTACAACAGCTGAACCCACCTGAAAACTTTGCCCCAACGCAAAACTCATGACCAGATTACGTGTCGTTACCATTCCCAATCGTGCGATAGCTGTACGGCAGTCCTCTGCCTTGCTATTACGGGCATACAATGCACTGTTAGCAGCCTGAATCAACTTGGCAGCTAATGCAGGATCCATTTGCACTACTTTTGCCATCGTCGCTACATTGGCATCAGGATCACCAACGTATTTATTAATCTTGATCGCAACCTCAGGCAAACTGGGCACTTTTAGTTTGCCTGACTTGAAATCTGTCTGGATATTATCGATCAGTTCCTGAATCGCCTGCATTTGCTACTCCTGCAATCATTCCTGATCTATACATCGGTATGTAGACTGATTTATTGAGGTATTTTATGGTTTAACAGCGGAATTAATATGATTGCATGTTGACCGGCAGACGCCTGGCCCCCCAATTACCTGGCTTGGCATCAAATAATCCTGCACAAGGGGCACCACAAGCATTACAGCAACCTTTTTCATCGATATTCCAGTCAGATAGTACGTACCAATCACGTCCTATAAGTATCTGATTACATTGATGACAATAGGTACTTTCACCTTTTTTGTCATGTACGTTGCCGGTGTAAACATAATGCAGGCCATTATCGAGAGCAATCTGCCTGGAACGGGTTAGTGTTTGTGCAGGTGTAGGCGGAATATCACGCATTTTCCAATCAGGATGAAAGGCGGAAAAATGTAATGGTACATCCGGGCCCAGCTCATCATGCACCCAGCGACTAAGATTAGTGACCTCTTCTTCTGAGTCATTTTTTCCGGGAATCAGCAATGTAGTTATTTCCAACCATACATTGGTTTCGTGTTTTATATACTTTAAGTTATCTAACACCGGCTGCAAATGTGCTCCGGTCAGCTTCCAGTAAAAATCCTCGGTAAACGCCTTAAGATCAACGTTAGCTGCATCCATATATTGAAAAAACTCGCGCGCAGGTTCGTGGTGAATATATCCTGCCGTCACCGCTACCGATTTTATATCAAACTCTCGACAAGCCTTGGCTACATCTATGGCGTACTCCATAAAAATAACCGGATCATTATAGGTATAGGCAACACTACGGCAGCCTAATTGTTTTGCAACCTGAGCAATTTTTTCAGGTGATGCCTGATCGGCCAATGTATCAATTTCCCGTGACTTACTGATATCCCAGTTCTGACAAAATTTACAGGCAAGATTACAACCAGCAGTACCAAAAGAAAGCACTGGCGACCCTGGTAGAAAATGATTGAGCGGTTTTTTCTCTATAGGATCGACACAGAAACCACTGGAACGAGCATAACTTGTCAGTACTACTGACTGCTGATAATTGGCACGTACAAAACATAAGCCACGCTGTCCTTCGTGCATTTTGCATTGACGTGGACAAAGATCACATTGCACATGCTCATCGTCCAGCTTATGCCAGTATTTTGTTGGGTAGGTACCCTCCAGTTCGGTCATGATAAAACCTCTTTATTTATACTAATTAAATAGGAGTTATTGATAGTAATATCAAGGCAAAATTCCCAATTAAAGGGTATATTTATCGATACTGCCCTTATTTATCTGAATACTAAGAACGCAAAGCTGATACTTGAAATTCAGTGCAATCAACACTATTTTATAGTTATCTGTATTTTAACTTATTAACAGTAGTTTATAGACAGGAAAGAACACACTTTACTGATATACATCAATAATTTATTTGCGCTCTCTGCGTTATTGTTATCCATACAGAAAAGGACAACAAATCATGACTGATCGCCAACCAGCTGTTGCAGGTATGTTCTACCCCGGCAGCGCATCGGAACTGAACGCTACTGTCAATCAATTTCTACTCGATGCTAACGAGTATGAGTACAGCCCTAAAGCGATGATTGTGCCGCATGCCGGCTACGTTTACTCAGGTCCTATAGCCGCGAGCGCTTATGCATCCCTAAAAAACATTAGAGATAAAATAAAACGTGTTGTTTTATTAGGACCCAGTCATCGAGTAGCATTACTTGGCCTCGCTTGCAGTAGTGCTGATCGCTTCATTACCCCACTAGGAACTATTACCCTTGATCGTGAAGCTATCGACTCAGTCTTAGCGCTTCCTCAAGTACGTCGCATGGATGAAGCTCATCAACTGGAACACAGCCTTGAGGTACAACTACCTTTTCTACAAACCTGTCTGAATGATTTCAAGCTGGTACCTATAGTCGTTGGAGACGCCTCAGCAAACGAGGTTGCAGAAGTTATCGAGAAGCTGTGGGGAGACGATGAAACACTGGTTGTTATCAGTTCGGATCTCAGTCATTACCATGATTACAAAACCGCATCTGTAATGGATAAAAGGACCAGCGACGCCATTGAACATTTACGCCCACAAGATATTAGTTATGAAGATGCCTGTGGCCGTAATCCTGTTAATGGCCTGCTTAAATTAGCTCAAAAACTGAATTTACAGGTTGAGACTGTGGACCTGAGAAATTCAGGTGATACTGCAGGCAGCAAGGATCAGGTTGTCGGCTATGGCGCTTATTTATTTCGCTCACCATGAATTATCAATCTCATAAAAAGATCATTCTTGAAACCGCCAGGAATTCCATTGAGCATGGCTTGCAGCATCAGTATGCAATGGAAGTTCCACACCAGGATATTCCAGATTTATTACTTAATCCTGGAGCCTGTTTTGTTACATTGGAAATCGCCGGACAACTACGTGGCTGCATAGGTAGCATTGAAGCTTATCGCCCACTGATTGATGACATTAGCGCTAATGCCTATGCATCTGCATTCTCAGATCCTCGCTTTAATCCTGTTAGCGAGCAGGAACTGCAACAGCTAGATATTCATGTATCGATATTAACCCCGGCAACTGCAATGGAGTTTAAAGATGAGCAGGATCTGATTGCACAAATTCAACCCGGTATAGATGGATTGATAATTGAAGATCAAGGCCGACGCGGAACTTTTCTACCATCGGTATGGGAATCACTACCTGATGTTGAATCTTTTTTGAAACATCTGAAATTGAAAGCTGGGCTGCCTGAAGATTATTGGTCGGATAGCCTGACGGTGCATAGATATGGAACCGAGATGATTGATAATAGTTCTTCTTAGATTGGATACCAAAAACGCAAAGAACGCACTACCAATATCCAGGTCAAAAAAAACAACACACCTCACTTGTGCTTAATGTTCTTCATTAAACTCGAACATTCTTTTATTGAATTACACTCCTGACCATTAATCCAAACTGTATTATGCAAAGTAACTCCAGCGAAATTGGCATTGGTGATTTTAGCATTGGTAAAATCCGCATAAGACAAGTCAGCATCAGTAAAATCTACTTCTCGCAAATCTGCGCCACGAAAATTAACGCCCTTTAATGAAGATTGATTAAGTTTCGCACCGATCATCGAAGCAATAGACAGATTGGAGTATGCAAGGTCACTATTACCGAGCTTTGTCGCCACCATAACAGCGCCTGCAAAATTTACATTATTCAAATTAGATCTCTCAAGATCATAGCCTGATAACACCTTACCTTCCATGTGACAGTGACTCCAATTAACACCAACTGCTGCAGCGCTCTTACAATCAGAACGACTTTCCATTTGCTGGCCTGACTCACGAAAAACATAGACACCAGTGAGCAGTAGTGAAATAACCAATGCAAAACTGATCAGCATTGAAAACATTTTCTTGTCTTCAGGCACGTAATCTTCATTTACCTTACTACGTACATCTCGGTGTACACGAGTATTTACATTTTCAATTTTTCGTCGATCATTCGGCGCTCGCCTGCCCATAAACTCATCAAGATCAGCTCGACGTCGATCCTTACCACGTTCATCCTCTCGTAACTGCGCCTGAAGTAAGCGCTCGTGGTCTGTATCAGTTCGTATATTTTTCATTTCATCCGGAATAGTTATCGGCGTCAGAGCGATAGTGGCCCAGGTCTTTTTATCCTGACTAACCTCGCTGTCCATCTTTAAACGACCAACTAATACGAACCGATGGATCATACCTATAGTAAATGGTCCCGTTACCGCCCCATTATTTCGTATATACCACAGATAATTTTCACTGGTTTTCTTGTACATATATTCAATTATGCAGAAATTATGCCGATATTGTTGATATAGAACAGGAATTATTATCATACTCGGCTTACACTTTAGAATTACATGTTACTGATATGAAGCCTTGTGAATACAGTAAAATTATCAATATAAACAATATATTATAGAAATATCAAATAATGGAAATTTCTTCTTCAAGTAGTCTTATTCAGGCTCTCACTGTTGTTCGTTCCAGTGGAGAACCGCAAAACTGGAAGCCAGGACAAATAGTCGAGGCTACTGTGATCTCTACTGTCAAAAATAATCTGGTGAAATTGCAAATTGGCGCCACAATATTGACTGCACAAGTAAAGGCAGAGCTGCAACCAGGCCAGAAGCTAAATCTGGAGATAATCACTGCCGGTGAAAAACCTGTGGCTATAGCGACCCCTCAAAATACTGACAAAATTGCCATTGAAACAGTTATTAGACAGGCTTTGGCAAATCAACAAAGTCACAGTCAACTGCTTAACAATCTGTCTCAATTAATTAATTCGGAAAAACAATTAGCTAAATTACCCATTGAAATTCAAGCCGCAGTTAAAAAAGTATTGCAATTAATACCTGATAAAAATGTACTACGCACGGCTGAAAGCGTTAAACAAGCTATCAAGAATTCAGGAATATTCCTGGAGGCACGTTTGAACAGTCCATCGTCAACAGCCTTAAGTGGAATACAGCAGGATTTCAAAGCGGCCTTGCTACGCTTACAGCAAGTTGTTTCACAACATCCTGAAATCGTAAATTCAAACAAACAGACCACAACAGAAAGTGCACGCCTGACCTATGCCAGACCAACAACAAATACAGCGAATATTTCATCACCTGCCGCTACAAATACAACGAATACTTCATCACCTGCCGCAACTCCAGGCAGCTCTCAAAGTTCGCAAGTACCAGTTGCAGCGACACAGGCAAACAGCACCTTATCTGTTACTAATAACAATATACAAACGACAACAACAACCGCTATACAAAACAGACTTAATTCAACAATTAATCAGATTAGTACCAGGCAAACAAGCACTGTAACCAATAATGTGGCACCTGCATCGTCAGCACCCGCTACACCAGTAAAAGCTACAAGTAGCTTGCCTTTACCACCACTGACCACTACACCCATCAATAGCAATAGTGTTAATACGCCATCTGCCCAAACCTCTGAGGCACAAAGAGCAGGATCGCAGCCGAGCTTGCAAACATTACTGGGCAGACCTGGAGCTACTCCGACAACGGCATCCCCTGTTACCAGAACTGAAGCACCTTTATCCTTTACCTCAGCTGTTCCTTATCGTAGTCAACAAGCTCATGATGATATCAAGGCCGCTCAGCGTTTTGCCAAACTGGACAGTCTTGGCAAGATTCTTGTTCAACTTTTAAAAGATGCAGACTCATCTCTGGCGAGAATCCAACTCAATCAACTTGGACAACAACATATTGAACCGGAGTTAAAACAGGCATGGAACTTTGAAATTCCTGTCCGCCATGATAACAAAGTCAATATGTTTGAATTTAATATTAAAAAAGATAATAAACAAACTAGCGATGATGATGAGACCTCACAAGGCTGGAGCATACAAATTTCTTTTGACATGGAACCACTGGGACAGGTCCACAGTAAAATCGCATTACTGGATAAACAGGTGTCCATTACCTTCTGGGCCGAACAACAACAAACAACTGATACGTTTCGCGATCACATAAAACAACTACAAGAAGAACTAGTTGACGCCGGACTTGAAATTGAACAAATAATCTGCATACAAGGACATCCCCCTCAAGATACTGATGAAATATCTGGCAATATCATATTGGACGAAAAGGCATGAATAAAAATAAAACAGATTCAGATATTGCCGTTACTCTGCAGTATGATGGTAAAAATGCACCAAGAGTTACCGCAAAAGGCGAAGATGAAATTGCTCGCGCTATTAAAGAGGTTGCCAGACAGCATGACATACCTTTGTATGAAGACAGGTTGTTAGCGCAAGTATTATCACAAATCGATCTGGGTGAAGAAATACCAACTGCATTATACGTCACCATAGCCCGAGTAATTGCATTTGCTTATCTAATGGCAGAACGAATATGTCCAGTCAGGAGGGAAACAGATAATACTCTACCGGCAGTACGTCCACGTGATGATCAAAGCTAATCTGTCTTTTTATTTTGATGACAAAAATTTTGCATAAAAAATGGGGCCACGAGGGCCCCTAAAGAGGAATGTACATACTACTTACTACTTACTTCTTTCAATCACCACTGAAACTTTATTTAATGAATGTGACTTGCCTTATCACCTTCATCCTTATGCCCGTGAACCATCATGATCAAATCAGCTTCGCCTTTACTAAGATTACAAACACTAATCAGATCCTCGACACTTGAACCTTTTTGTACCATACGTATAGCCTGCTCATATGGGCGCTCCGTATGCTTGATATTTTCCATTTGTTCCTGACGCTCGATAATACGTCGCGTTCTGGCTTCCAGTTTGTAAATCCGGTTTCCTTCGCCTACTGCACCGCTAAACAATGCGCGCACATCGTTAATCACACCATCAACGATTTCCTGTTGACTAATCAAACGACGACGCATTCTAAATAAACTCAACTGACTCATCATCACCAATAACACCAATATTGCTGTTACTGATAACATAATCGTCATTGTCCATTGTTCATACATAAGCATCACCGTTATACATATTCATCTATTTGCCCATCATGATTACCTTTCGGGCCCTTACTTTCATCTTCAGTTTCAGTGGCAGGTTTACGTCTCTGCCTGTCCTCTCGTTGCTCATCACCCGTCTTCTCATCCGGACGCTTTGGCCACAAAGGTTTTATCTGATTGATATTGGGCACATCATCCATAACATAACCATTAATCTAGAAACCGTCGATCTCGTTCCACTCCTCATCGGTCAGTAATTTATTGATATCAACAAGAATCAATAACTCACCTTCGAGGGTTGCAACACCTTCAATATATTTTGAGCTTTCATCATTACCAACATTGGGCGAGGTTTCGATCTGTTCTTTTTCCAGATCAACTACTTCCGCTACACCATCAACCAAAATGCCGACTACATTATCATCAGACTCCAAAATAACTATTCGAGTTGAATCATCATTTTCCGCCTGCGGCAACCCAAAACGTGAGCGCGTATTGATAACCGTCACTACATTGCCACGCAGGTTAATAATACCCATGACGTAATGTGGTGCACCGGGTACAGGGGCTATCTCTGACACACGCAAAACTTCCTGAACCTGCATAACACGAATACCATAGGTTTCATTATCAAGCTTAAATGTAACCCATTGAATTACATCATCATATTTATCTTCAACGGCCTGGCTCATAGAGTTTTCTCCACTTTTAGTTCAAACTGTCGGACTTCCTTACTTTGACTCTTTCAAAACCTACGACTGTCAAATATCGGTCACCAAACATCGTTATAGTAAACATTGCAGATTTCGTGCCAAAAGCTGAAATCCACACCAATAATTTAAGCTATCTGTCCCTCACTGAGCATAGTAGCCATTACATCTGTGTCCAGTAACGCACAAAGACGTGCTGAAACAGTTCCTGCTAACCATGGGCGCTTTGATGCATCGGTACGCCAGCGCACATCTGTTTTATTTAGATCCACCACTTCACCTATGTCATTACAGGCAAGACCCCAGTTACCGTCATCTATTAATAAAATTTTCTGTAGACGTTTATCAGGGGCTTCCAGGTCAACGCATTGGTTTGCCGGTAAAATCACCTGAGCCGTATCTATCACTTTTACATTTTTTTCCAGATGCCTTAGCAATCCTAGAAACTTGCCTGAATGTCCTGGCATAGGAGTTAATTCTTCATTCCAGTGAATTACACCATTTAATTTAACCAGTGGCACTGCCAGAGTGATTCCACAAACATTAAACAGCAGACACTGGAATTCCTGGTCGGCCCATACTGGAACCGCTACATCACTTTGCAGCTGCGGTTCTGATTGTAAATGTTTATCAGCCTTTTGTTCAGCCTCTGCAGTTATAGGTGTCTGCTTGTGCTGCGGCAAATCAGCATCTGACTTGTGTTCCATTTTTTTACTGACAGGGAAAGCCTTAACAACATTATCAGTTGACGCTTCATTTTCGTGTTCGGGCACATCCAGTAACAAATCCTGCAGGTATGCCATAACAGCAGTTTGCTGCTCCATTAATCTATTTTTTTTTGATGAATTAGAATCACTCATAATGATACAACCTGTTGACTATCTGGATTTCTCTGAAGAATATCATCCAGCAAAGCAGAATATGCACGGGCGCCTCTGGCGCTTATTCGATAATGACTGATGGGTACTCCAACTCGACTCGACTCCCTGAACCGTGTATCCACCGGGATTACCGATGACCACAGGTGCCCCTGATAATTTTCACGAAGAAATTTAAGGCTATCTACTGAGGCACGTGTACGTTTATCATACATAGTCGGAACAATCGTATAAGCAATGTCTATGGATTTTGCCCGCTCAATCATATGTAAAGTATTCAGCATCCTTTCCAAACCTTTCATGGCTAAAAATTCGGTTTGCACAGGAATCACCAGGTGATCACAAGCCGCCAGGGCATTCACCATTAAAACACCCAGCATAGGTGGGCAATCAATAAATACATGATCGTAATCACCATCCAGATATTGGAGTGTATTTTTAATCGCAAGGCCCATGCCACTTTTTGCACCCAACTGTTTGTCCAGTGTTGCTATTGCTGTTGATGCTGGCAATAAATCCAGATTGTCCAGCTTTGTTTTGCGAATCAATGAATGTGCAAAAATAGAATCATACTTATCGGACTTGAAAATATCATACAAGCTCGGCTGGATACTTTCCGGGTCATAGCCAAAATATGATGTCAGCGAACCATGAGGATCCATATCAACCAGCAATGTACGAGCACCGTGCAACATACACATTCCTGCCAGTGATACTGCAGTGGTAGTCTTACCGACTCCACCTTTTTGATTGGCTACGCTCCAGATTTTCATGGAGCATCTCCTGCAGGTAATGTCCCAATCGGCTGTCTGCCAATATGACTTACACCACCATCAATCTTTTCTCCTTCCAGATCAGTTGTCTGACCCGCTCCACTCTGGCTTTGCGTTGCTCCAACAGACTGATTAAAAAAACGTGTTTCATTTGCAGGCTGATCAATTATTTTCGCTTTAGCATCCTCGATATTACTACGAAACCCTTCTCGTGAATCAGGGCCCGCAGGCTGTTCAAAGGTAACGCCCTTATTCAAATCCCTGTTTAAACGTTTGATTGCATCCATTACTTTTGCTTTATCACGAAACACCGGGATATATACAACCACGCGGCGATTGCTTTGCCGACCTTGTTCTGTTGTATTTTCAGCAACAGGCCTGAATTCCCCAAACCCTGTTGCTGAAAGTCTTTTCTCATCCACTCCTAAACGTGCAAACACCTGAACAACACTGGCGGCTCTGGCTGATGACAGCTCCCAGTTAGATGGATAAATATTACTTCTTATAGCCTGGTTATCAGTGTAGCCCTGAACATTAATTTCATGTGGGAATGGTCTAAGTACATCAGCAAGTTTAGATATAATGGGTTCTGCCTGAGGCGATAATTGCGCTTGCCCGCTACTGAACAGTACGCTGGTACTGATCTCTACTTCAATTCCAAATTCGAAATTATGAACTTTTATCAAGCCACGATCATTTAATGCGGCTACTGAAGTTTTAAGTCCATCAAATAAAACTTCAAGGGGCTTATCACCTGCATCCTTATGCTCACCAATTCTGGGCTTGATCTGTGGAGCAGGTATATCAGAACGATCTATAACTACAGGTTGCTTAACCAATTTAATAGTACTGGGATCGCCACTCCTTTTAACTTCTCCAACCTGAATGGGTTCAAGCGTCCTGGCGACGTCTTTGAAAGCAGTAGTTAATGATTCAGATAGCACGCGATATTTACCTTCATTGACCGATGACACGGCATACATAACAACAAAAAATGCGAACAACAATGTCATAAAATCCGCATAAGATACCATCCAGCGATCTTTACCGGTTATATCTACAACATCATTTTTTCTATTTCGTGGCATCTATAAGGCAATCCAAATCAGCCCACAAAAACTATAATAAATAGCCCTGCAGCTTAGTTTCAATATTCCTCGGATTTTCTCCTTCCGCTAT